>Ga0307474_10002652_pt1 | contig 12861 bp, 4 predicted proteins | sample atmos_gasesECM1C_2_FD_203312 | JGI IMG/M metagenome (GOLD analysis project Ga0307474, IMG submission 203312) | Hardwood forest soil microbial communities from Morgan-Monroe State Forest, Indiana, United States - atmos_gasesECM1C_05 | ecosystem: Environmental > Terrestrial > Soil > Temperate... | reverse complement strand
CAAGGTCGTAGTTGGTCGACCATCCTGTCACAAAAATGCTGAAAGGCAGGCCGCTGGTCCAGTGGAAGAGGCCCGAAAAGCTCCATCCGCCCAGGATCGCATTGGCCACGCGGCCCATGCCGCCTCCAAAAGGCTTCCCGTGACCAATCGGCAGCTCGGCGATCCAGTTGGCGTTGATCTGATGGGTCATGTCGTAATCCGAGACAGCGCGCAGTTGATTCGGCTCCCAGGCATTGATGACCTGGCTGGAAAAGCCGCCTACATTGGTTCCGTTGGTGTCGAAGACGTTGATGCGCTCGGCATTGGATCCCACGTCGATCGACTTCGAATAGGTGTAATTGACGTCGAACTGGATGCCTTGCGAGAAGGCATGCCGCAAGCTGAGGTTGAGGGCGTTGTAGGAACTATTGCCGGCGGTTCGCCAACCCCATAGCGACGAGAACTGAGGGAGAAAGTAGTTGTACGGGGTAGGTTGCGACTGGCCCGGAAGCTGAGAGCAGAAAGGGTTACAAGTGTTGGTTGTACCGGGCTGAGGGGTGTCGAGGGCCTGGAGGGCAACGATCTCATCTCCAAGGTTGGCGTTGAACACCTGATATATCTGCTGGGTTGCCGTGCCCGGCAAGCCGTTGGTGACGGGGAACAGATTCTCCCAGTAGGGAATGGGAGCGATCTGAGGATTCGGCAAATTGGGATTATTCGGGTCGGTGGGGGAAACGCCGGCGTATCCCATCTTGGCGAGCAGGGTGGCGGCGGTGAAGTAGTCCATGCCGGATTTCGGATCGCGGATATTCAGCGGCATTGCGAGGTCGGTTTCCTGCAGCAGACGCCGTCCCATACGGCCGATGTAGGAAACTTCCAGCGAGAAGTTGCGGCTGAGTTCCCGGGTAAGAGAGAAGTCGATCACGTGAGAGTAAGGAGTCTTGAGGTGATCATCCATTCCCCAGTAAATGGCGAAGCCGCCAGGAGCATTCACGCCGGAAGGAGGGGTGACTGGGTTTGGAAATGGCGGTGGAGGGGCCCCGATCAAATCTTGTCCGCAGAAGTTGCCTTGCGGGAGGGAGAAGAGACCTGTGAACCGGGCGGAGCAGTCGGGGTCCTGGTAGCCATAAACATTGGTTTCGGTCGTGGTCAGGCCGAAGGAGCCGTTGCGATCGAACGTATTCACGAGGCCTTGGCCGAAGTGATCGTAGTAAATGCCGTAGCCGGCGCGGATGGAGCTCTTCCCCGCGCTGCCAAACAGGGAATGCAGCCAGCCACTGTCGGCGTGCGGCGAGTAAGCGAGAGCGACGCGCGGAGCGATGTCTTTGTAATCCCAGTTCCAGTACGGCTGCTTGCCATTGGCTTGTCCGGAGAGAACGAACTGAATATCTGGCGGGCTAAGGGTTTGCCCGTGTTCCATGGCCAGGGCTCGCTGGGCAAAGAGCTGTCCAATACTGATGTTAGGGGCGGCCTGGTTGCCGTTGGCTTCGTAAGGAGGCTGCAGCAGGGAGTAGCGAAGACCGCCGGTGAGCACGAGGTTCGGCGTCACGCGCCAGGAATCCTGCGCATACAACTCGGCCTCGTACGACTTGAAATGGCGAGGGATGAGGACACCGGGAGCGAACTGCTGACCGGCCTTGTCCTGGTTGTAGGTCTTGTTCACGACGGTTACGAGACCTGCCAGGGCAGTTGCTGCAAAATCGTAAGACTCGCCGAAATTGGAATCCACCAGAGGGTAGGGAGTGTTGCTCGGTCCGTAGGTGAAGACAGACGGGTCGAGGCTGATGCCTTGATTCGCGATCGCTGCGAAAGTCAGACTGAAGGGGTCGGTCACGGCGAACGAGATATTGTGGTCGTTGCCGGTACGGTTGTTGTGCACGAGGCGAATATTGGTCCCGAACTGCAAGGTGTGCTTGCCCTTGGTCCAGGAGAGGTCGTCTACAAAGTTGTGAACCGGTACGTTGGTGAAGGTCGACTGGTGGCCGAGGCCGGTGACATCGTCGAAGTTACGGAAGTGGACGAAGTCGCGGGAATTCGCACCTTCGTCGCCTAGTCCCTGCCTGACGAATGCCCAGCGGAAGTTGTTGATGAGGTTGCTGCGGATCAGCGCGGTATAGCCAAGGGCAATCCCTTTTGCGTTGTCGGTGACGATATCGTTCGGCGGCAAACCGGGAAATTGCGGCGGCTGGTCCTCATGGTCGTTCTGCAGGTTGCCGCGCAGAAACAGGCTGTGATTCCCGTTGGGCGTGAGCTTGTAGTCGAGCCGCACGATGTAGGTGTCATGGTTGATCGAATCGGCACCTGGGAAGGTGAAGCCGCGCGTGTTGAGTAGATCGCCGCCACCGACGTCCGTGTTGGACTGAGGGTAATTCGCAAAGACACTGGTGACGGAGGGATTTACACCGGGGTTTTGACAGGTCCCGTTCGCCAGGCAATTCGGATCCATATTGGCGAACTGGTCGGGAGTGAGTTGCGCGACCAGCAGTCCGGGTGTGTTGGTGCCTAAAAGAGTAAAGGGATTGTTTGGGGTTTTGGGATCGCAGCCAGCATTGCTTCCAGCATCACAGTAATACTGAATGATTCCTTGTCGCAGCAGGGCGCTGGGAACCACGCGCACTTCCTGGGTCGTTTCGCGAGTCCTCTGGCCTTCGTAAGCCGCGAAGAAAAAAAATCGGTCCTTGATGATTGGTCCGCCGATGGTGGCGCCGAAGGTGTTCCGAATCAACTGGGGAGGGCGGTTGGGCAGAGGCGGGGTGCTCGAGATCTGCGCCGCTTTGTTGAACCAGTCGTTGGCCTCGCCCACGCTGTTTCGGTTGTATTCGTAGAGGGACCCGTGAAAGGCGTTGGTGCCGCTCTTGGTGACGAGAGATACTTGCGCGCCCGAGGAGCGGCCTTCGTCGGCATTGCCGCTGTTGGTGGTGACGCGAAACTCCTGCAGGGAGTCAAGCGTCGCGCGGAGAGCGCCCTGAAAGGCATTACCCAGAAGCTGGTCATTGTTGTCGAGGCCGTCCCAGGTGATGTTGGTCTGGTCACTGCGAGCGCCGGCGACGGAGCCACCACGGCTGTCGTTGGTTTGATCCACCTGACTGCCAATGTAGGTGACGCCGGGTTGCAGGCTCAGAATCGAAACCGGGTCACGGCCTTCGGAGGGGAGATCGATTAACTGGCGTGCGTTGAAGGCATTGCCGATGCTGGCGTCCTGGGTGTTAACGAGTGGGGCCTCGCTGGTGACTTCGACCTCTACGAGGGCCGCCGCGACCTGCATGGTTACGTTCATGGTGGCCGGGGAGTTTACCAGCAGACGCAAGTTTTCCCTCTTCTGTGTCGCGAATCCTGACGCACTGACCTCGAGGGTGTAGGCTGAAGGCGGGATCTGAAGAAACTGGTAGGTGCCGTCACTTTCGGTCTTAACGGTTCTGGCAAAGCCGGTTTGCGGGTCGCGGAGTGTAGCGGTAGCACCCGTTAAAACCGCTCCTTTGGCATCGGAGACTATTCCGCGGAGTGAAGCTGTCCCGGCTTGACCCCAGAGCAACGTGGAAACCGACAACACCACACAGGAGAGAACACCCCAGAACCGGCAGCTTGGCATCGGATTTTCCTCGTGAACGAGTCGATGTTCGACAAAGCGTGGCGCCGAGTTGCCCAGGAACCCGTTCCGGGCGCGCAGAACGGACACCCAAGCTTCATTGGCTGCCTATTCTGCCCGCAGGTTAGATAAGCAATCAAGATGAAAGTGATAGACAGGACGGCGGCTTGATGTTGGCGGCGTGACTTGGAGTCAGCAGAAGGCTATTGGCGGCGCCAGAGAGCGGAGGCAAACACGATCAATGCGGGAAAACACTCGAGCGTGTAGCGCGGTTCGGGGTTTGGAAGGGTGCCGAGGAGGAGGGATCGTAGTGCGATATAGGAGAGGCCAAGGCCGGCCCAGGCAATCGGAGCGCCTCGGACAAGGCCTGCCACAGCGGCGGCGATATAAAGAAGGTTGAGGATGCCGAGTCCGAGCGCGAGGGCGATCCAGGGAGGATCGTCATCGAATTCGAACCAGCGGTTCTCGGGAGGGAGCATTTCGGTGCGCGGTCGCAACCACATGTCGGCGATCTTCAACACCGGGAGCACGACGTAGAAGCGCAGCGGATGAGCGTGAATTCGCTCCTCGGCCAGGGCGGCGAAGCGAGCATCGAGGTTCCGATCGATGCTTTGTGTCTGGTTATAGCTGTCCAGTAGAGCCAGGGTTTGCTCTCGTTGTTCCGGCGTGTCGAACGCGCGCGAGGGGAGGTTGCCGGAATCGACGCGATCGCCAGGCATGTTCCAGTAGATTTCTTCGGTCGAGGTGAAGTCCGCGATCCAGGTGTTGACCCACCGATTGAATCCCAGGGGAACATACTCGTTGGGCTCGGTTGCATAACGGGGAGCAAGAAATTCGACCTGGTGCAAGGTGCGCCAGTTGCGCGCTCCCCAGACGAGAAGAGGAGCGAGGCCACACGCAGCAGTGATGATCCCCGCCTTTACAATGGGCATTGCGGGTTGCCGTTGGCGCAGCGCTCGCAGCAAGAGAAGTCCCAGATAAATGCCGAAGGCCAATAGCAAGAGGCCTCCATCCGGCCGTAACAGGATGCATGCACCGACGGACGCGCCACACCAGACCCACGGTTGCGCCGCTCCGCGATCCAGTGCGCTGAGTCCGATGACAGCGAAGTCCATCGCGAGCGCCGTGAAGAAAATCTCCAACGTTTCGGTTAACGCGGCCGCTGCGTACTGCGCCAGAAAAGGGCACAGGGCAGCAAGAACAAAGGCGGCCTTGGCGACGCGGTCGCAGACGCATCGTCTTGACAGGTCAGCCACGATGAAGCACGTGCCGAGATCAACCAGAACCTGAATCCCCATTACAGCGCGAAAGTTGTCCAGACCGAACAGTGCGAACACAAAGGCCAAAAAAGCTGGATAACCGGGCAGACGCGAGTAACTTGGAACCAGGACACCGGGGTCGTAAGTTCGCGCATACACCCCGTGCAGAAGCCAATTCTTGGCGAGGTCGGCGTAGAACGTAGAATCAGCGGTGACGTGGGGATACTTCAGGAGGAAGAAGACTCGCAGCGCCAGGCCTGCCAACGCGGCAAGGAGAAAAAAACGCAGGTTTTGGCGCACAAGTTGGCGCACAGGACGAATATAGCTGGTTTTGGGGCGGATGCCACGTCTTGCGGACGGTTACGGGCATTCCGGAAGCCGTCAGAAGGTGTTTGACCCTCGAAAAACTGCATCATACGATTGATAGGCACTCATGGCGAAACCCGTCTTCTATGATCCCCGGCAATTTCGCTGGCGCGTATTGCGCCGGCTTTTCGACACTCTAGGCGTGACCATCACGCTGGTGGTGATCTTCTTTGTCTACACGGCGATTCGGGACGAGCAACTTCCCGGCCTGCTGTTGCCCGTGCAAAAGAAGCCTTACCACGCCCTCAAGGAACGGGAAAAGGAGAAGGCGAAAGAGAAGCGCAAGCAGGCGAGCTTGCAGCGCAGCCGGCGAAAGACTAAAAAGCCGCCATCACAAGTGGTGCTAAACGCGGATGAAGGCATCCGAGCCGCATTTTACGTGCAGTGGGACGCCGCCAGCTTTTCCTCGTTAAAGGAATACGCGCGCCAGATCGACATGCTCTATCCCGAGTGGCTCCATGTGTTGGGTCCGAATGGGAATGTGCAGGGGCTCGATCAGCAGAGTTACAAGTATTTCAACGTCGTCGATGGAGGCAAGGTCCGTTCGGTGGACGACGAAGTGATGCCATTCCTCAGGTCCGAGGACACCGGCATGGAAGTCTTCCCGCTGGTGAACAATTTTGACGAAACCGAATGGAAGCCCGAGATTGCCGGTTTTCTGATGAATCCGGACGCGCGCGCCAGTTTCCGGCAGCAGATCGACGCGTTTCTGGCGTCGGACAAGTACCGCGGGCTCATGGTGGACTTCGAAGATTTCCCAAAGAAGGCGCAGCCGGGGTATGTGGCACTTTTAGGGGAACTATCCGCGGACCTGCACGCCAAAGGGCTCAAACTCTACGTAAGTGTTCCGGCGCGGGACCGTGACTTCGACTACACCGCGATCGCCGCGCGTACTGATGGCGTGGTGCTCATGGACTATGACGAGCACGAATCCGAAAACGAGGCAGGCCCGATTGCCTCCCAGGACTGGTTCACCAAGAACCTCGAAATCGCAAGACAGAAGGTGCCGCTCGACAAGCTGATTTGCGCCATCGGCAACTACGGGTACGACTGGGTACAGAAGCCCAAGAAGAATCCGCCTCCGGGTCTGAAGAACGTCAACGTGACCGTACAGGAGGCGTGGATAGCCGCACGCGATTCGGAACAAGACGTCGACTTCGATTCCGACAGCATGAATCCACATTTCAGCTACGAGGACGAAAACAACCTCCGCCATGATGTGTGGTTTCTGGATGGGGTGACTGCCCTGAATGAGATGCGCGCGGCGCGGACACTAGGAATCAAGACCTTCGCGCTTTGGCGGTTGGGGTCGGAAGACCGGTCCCTGTGGAAGGTATGGGATCTGCCGAACGAGCCGGCCGCGCCGGATAAGCTGAAAGACGTTCCACCGGGACAAGATGTCGACATGGAAGGGCAGGGCGAGATTCTTCGGATCGAGGCTCGTCCAGCGAATGGAAAGCGGGACATCACAATCGATTCTTCGACTGGACTGATCTCGGACCAGACTTTCCAGGATCTGCCTGAGCCCTACCGGGTGGCACGCTATGGCGCGATGCCCAAGCAAGTGGCGATTACGTTTGACGATGGTCCCGATCCGCAGTGGACGCCGAAAATTCTGGACGTTCTGAAGCGCGAGAATGCGAAGGCGACTTTTTTCCTGATCGGCATTCAGGCGGAAAACAATTCGGCGTTGACGCGGCGGATTCTCGACGAGGGCCACGAGATCGGCAACCACACCTTTATGCATCCCAACATCAGCGAAATCTCCCGCAGCCACATGAAGCTGGAGCTGAACCTGACGGAGCGGCTCTTCGCCAGCCGGCTTGGGATTCGAACCATTCTCTTCCGGCCGCCGTATGCCATCGATCAGGAGCCTGACACGGCAGATCAGGTGCGACCGCTCGAAGTGACCCAGGACATGGGATATATCACCGTCGGCAATCGCATCGATCCGAACGATTGGCGAGAGAATCCGCACCGTAGCGCCGAACAGATCACCGCGGCGGTGATGAAAGACCTGCCGCCGTGCAATGCGAATGATCAGCTCTGCGGAAACATCATTCTGCTGCATGACGGTGGCGGCGACCGGCAGGAGACTGTGCGTGCGTTGCCCATGATCATCGAGGGGTTGCGGGCGCGCGGATATGAAATTGTTCCTGTCTACCAGTTGCTTGGTAAAACAAAAGCCGATGTGATGCCGCCGATTAGCCACAACGAGCGTTGGGCGGCGTGGTTGAACTGGATCGGATTCTGGTTGTGGGGAGTGGGAAACACATCGATCATCTGGATCTTCTTCGCGGGTGATCTGTTGATGACTGCGCGCTTGCTCTTGATCGGAGCGCTGGCCGTATACGACCGTTTGCGGTCGCAGGAGATCGGAACACCAGGTCAGATCGCCTCGTACAAGCCCAAGGTGGCAGTGCTGATCCCCGCGTATAACGAGGAGAAAGTAATCGAGCACACGGTTCGGGCTGCGCTTGATTCCGATTATCCGAATTTGCACGTTATCGTGATCGACGACGGCTCGAAGGACCGCACGCTCGAAGTTGCCCGCCGCGCTTTCGCGCAGGAAGAGGCCGAGGGCAAGGTGCTCATCCTGACCAAGCCGAACGCTGGGAAAGCTGAAGCCCTGAATTATGGCCTGGAGCACTTGACCGATGAAGAGATTTTCGTGGGCATTGACGCGGATACGATCATTGCGCCCGATGCAGTTTCCCATCTGGTGCCGCATTTCTTGAACCCGAATGTTGGCGCGATTGCGGGGAATGCCAAGGTGGGGAATCGCGTGAATCTTTGGACCCGCTGGCAGGCGCTCGAATACATCACCAGCCAAAACTTCGAGCGCCGGGCGCTCGATACCATGGGCGCGGTCAGCGTGGTGCCGGGCGCCATCGGTGCCTGGAGAGTCTCAGCCGTGCGCGAAGCGGGCGGCTTCCATGTCGATACGGTCGCCGAGGACGCCGATTTGACGATGGCCTTGCTGCGGCGTGGTTATCGTGTGGAGTATGAAGATCAGGCGCTTGCGTATACGGAAGCGCCCACCAACGCGAATGCTTTGATGCGGCAGCGTTTCCGCTGGTCGTTTGGGATCCTGCAGGCGGTGTACAAACACCGCGGGGTTTTCGCCCGCAAGGGAGTGCTGGGCTGGATTGCCTTGCCGAATATTCTGATTTTCCAGATTCTGCTGCCGCTGGTCTCCCCGCTTATCGATCTGATGTTCATCGTGGGCGTGGGCTGGTACTTCATCCAGAAGTACTTCCATCCAGAATCAACCGATCCTGCAAGCTTCCAGAAGCTGGTCGTGTTCTTCCTCGCATTCCTGGTGATTGATTTCTTCGCGTCGGCGATTGCGTTTTCGCTGGAAAGGCATCGGCCCGACACAAGAGAGGACGGCTGGCTGCTCAGCCAGGTGTGGCTGCAGCGTTTTGCATATCGCCAGTTGTTTTCGATTGTCCTGCTGAAGACTCTCAAGCGTGCCGCTGAGGGACAGAAGTTTGCCTGGGACAAGCTAGAAAGAACGGCCGCGGTAAAGGCTCCCGCGGACCGGCGGGAGTCCGTAAAAGTCCCATAAATAGAAGTCTATCGCTGGTCTGGTGACAGGAGTCACTGACTGCGAGCGTGCGGCTGCGATCTCCTATAGCGGGAGCACGCCATGCCGGTGAAAACGATCATTGAGCCCTTTCGCATCAAGAGTGTCGAGCCTATCCATTGGACAACGCGGGAAGAGCGCGAGCATCTTTTGCGAGCCGCCTATTACAACCTCTTTCTGCTACCAGCTGACGACGTGTTGATTGACTTGTTGACCGACTCAGGGACTGGCGCCATGTCGACTCATCAGTGGGCTGCGCTGATGGAAGGCGACGAGAGTTATGCCGGCGGGCGCAGCTTCGATCGCTTCCGCCATTCGATTCAGGACATCTTCGGCTACAAGCATGTAATTCCCACGCATCAGGGTCGAGCGGCGGAGCGGATCCTTTTCGGTGTGGCGTGCAAGAAAGGGGACGTCGTACCCAACAACACGCACTTCGATACGACCCGCGCCAACGTAGAGTTCGTCGGAGCCGAGGCGGTGGACCTGGTGATTCCGGAGGGTCGCCAGCCCAGCCTACGGCACCCGTTTAAGGGGAACATGGATGTTGAGGCGCTCGACACGCTGATCTGTAATGTGGGTCACTCGCGCGTGCCGCTCGTGATGCTGACGGTTACGAACAACTCCGGCGGCGGTCAGCCCGTTTCTATGGAGAATGTGCGCCAGGTGAGCGCTGTGTGCCGGAAACATGGGATTCCCCTTTATTTTGACGCGTGCCGTTTTGCCGAGAACGCCTACTTCATCAAGTTGCGCGAGCCGGGATATGCATCCAAGTCGCCGAAGCAAATTGCGCAGGCGATGTTCGGCTATGGAGACGGTTGCACCATGTCGGCCAAGAAAGACGGCATGGCCAATATCGGCGGCTTCCTGTGCACGAATGACAACACCCTGGCGCAGCGGGAAAAGGACCTGCTGATCCTGACAGAGGGCTATCCGACGTACGGAGGCCTGGCCGGACGCGATCTGGAGGCGATTGCAGTGGGCCTGCAGGAGGTGCTGCATGAGGACTATCTCCAGTACCGCATCGCTTCAACGGCCTACCTTGGCAATCATATTGCCTCTCAAGGCGTGCCTATCGTCGAGCCTCCGGGCGGTCACGCGGTTTACATTGACGCGCGCGCATTCCTGCCGCATATTCCACCGGAGCAATTTCCCGGTGTCGCGTTGGCGGCGGAGTTGTATCTGGAGGGCGGAATTCGGTCGGTCGAGATCGGCACATTGATGTTCGGGGCAGCCGCGAAAATGGATCTCGTACGACTGGCGATTCCGCGCCGCGTCTATACGCAGAGCCATATCGACTATGTCGTCGAAGTAATTCTCGAGGTCTGGAAGAATCGCGACCGCATTCAGGGGTTGAAGGTCAAGCAGGAAGCGCCATTTCTGCGTCATTTTACGGCGCGGCTGGAGCCGATGGAGAGAGTGCTGGTTACGTAGGAAAAACCCGCCCAGTGCTACAATAAAAAGTCGACTCTTTCATTACTAAATCCCCATTTTCGAAATCCTACGAGGTGTATCCATGGCAACCGTTGAAGCTCCGCCGCGCCTGCAAGTCCGCTTGCACGAAGGGCATTTCCGCAATGAGCCACCGGTCGATTTCAGCAAGGAAGAGAATGCGCGCAAGATGCGCGCGGCGATCGAGAAGGTTCGTGGCCAACTTGGCCGCGAGTATGAGCTGATTATCGGCGGCAAGCGTGTGCGCACCGGGGAAAAGATCAAGTCGCTGAATCCAGCGAACCCGTCGCAACTGGTGGGCTTGCACCAGAAGGCGGGACGCGAACATGTTGAACCGGCAATGAACGCTGCGCTGAAGGCGTTTGAGTCCTGGAAGCAGACCTCCGTGGAAGAACGTGCCAGCCTGCTGTTCCGTGTGGGGGATTTGCTGCGCGAACGCAAATTTGAATTCATGGCGTGGCTGGTGTTTGAGGTCAGCAAGAATTGGGCGGAGGCGGATGGCGACATCGCCGAGACCATTGACTTCTGCGAACTCTACAGCCGCGAAGCCCTACGGCTTGCGAAAGCTGAGCCGGAAGTGCAATTGCCCGGAGAACGCGATCGGCTCTTTTATATTCCGCTCGGCGTGGGCGCGGTGATTCCGCCTTGGAATTTCCCCTGCGCCATCATGGCGGGAATGACGCTGGCATCGATTGTGTGCGGAAATACCGTGATCTTGAAGCCTTCCAGCGATTCGCCGACGATTGCCGCGAAGTTCGTCGACCTGCTTGAAGAAGCGGGTATACCGGAGGGCGTAGTCAATTTCTGCCCCGGCGCCGGCGGAAGTTTCGGCGACGCCGTCGTTGCTCATCCCAAGACACGCTACATCGCCTTCACGGGATCGCGTGAGGTGGGGTTGCACATCAACAAGACTGCGGCTACACAAGCGCCCGGGCAGGTCTGGATCAAGCGGACGATTCTCGAGATGGGTGGCAAGGATGCGATTATTGTGGATGCGGACACAGACCTGGACGTAGCGGTCGAAGGCGTGGCCCAGTCGGCATTCGGCTTTCAGGGACAAAAGTGTTCGGCGTGCTCGCGCGCAATTGTCGATGAACGGGTATACGACAAGTTTCTGGATATGCTCAAGGCGCGAGTGGAGAAGTTCACTCTGGGAGATCCAACCGAGAACTTCAACATGGGAGCGGTGATCAACGAAGGCTCGATGAAAACGATTCTGGAATACATCGAAGCCGGGAAGCGCGATGGCCGCTTGCTGACGGGCGGGGGACGAGCGAAGAACGCAGGCGAAGGGTATTTCCTGCAGCCGACGGTGTTCGCCGATATTCCTCCGAAGTCGAAACTGGAGCAGGAAGAGATCTTCGGGCCTGTACTGGTCGTGATTAAGTCGCGGAACTTCGATCATGCGCTCGAGATCGCCAATGACACTGAGTTCGGGCTGACCGGTGCCGTATACACGAAGTCGCGCGACAAAGTCGAGCGCGCGGTGCGCGATTTCCACGTCGGCAATCTCTACATCAACCGCAAATGCACGGGGGCGATCGCGGGTGCGCATCCGTTTGGCGGTTTCAATATGTCGGGGACTGACTCGAAGTCGGGAGGTCCGGACTACCTCTATCTGTTCTCCCAAGGGAAGTCGGTTGGCGAAAAGCTGTAGACTTTGGGCCGGTATTGTTCCTGATTCCGCCGAAAAAAAGACGAAAGCTAAAAATGCCGGAGGGTATGGCCTCCGGCATTTCGATTATGCGTGCCGCGATCGCGGGAATCTGTGTTACTGCTCCACGACGCCACCTTTCGAGTGCAGCACGAACTCGACATTTCTTTCACGATTCAGGTGCACGGTTTGGTATAGATCCACATTCTCCAGTGGAAAGGCCTTCCGCTCGCCATCTTCCGAAACGCAATTCAGTTGTCCGCCTTCCACCCAATACTCGCGAGACAGGAAAGCGGAACCACCTTTCAAAATAACCAGTGTCGACCGGCTATCTGCCACGGCCGCAGTTGAAGGCTGGGCGGTGGCGGGCAATTCGTCAGGAGCGCGTTGGGCTGGAACCTGTTCCATCTGCTCGACGAGAGCTGGCGGATTCGCCGGCATGACGTCGGCCGAAGTACGCTGTTGCATGTTTGCAGGCGTGCGCGTCACCAAAGACGCAGGACGAAGCAAGCCGTAGGGCGAGGGGATGTACTTCGTCGGCTGCGCCCACGGAGGCGAAGGTACAGAGGCGCGCACCGACACCGGCGCAGGCACAATGACATCTTCCATGAGTCGCATGGTCAATCGCGATTCGCCCTTCAGCGCGGGATAAGGGCCTCGGCGGGGAAGGTTGATGATCTTGATGGGCCACAGAACCGGGATCATCCACTCGACCGCATCGCGACGAGGGTGGCCGCCGCCACGGATTTTTCCATCGCGATCGGTTTTGAGGTGTGGCGTCGCAATGATCTTGGCCGAAAGGGGAAGGACTTCGGCGTTGGGCAGAATGATGCGGTCGAATTCCAGATCCAGCCATCCCTTGCCTACGAAGTGGCCTGGGTCCTTCGCTTCCTGAAGGTGGCCGCTGAGCATGGCGCCGCGGGGGAACAGGGAATGCCCGAAGCTCGAGATCGGACCCAGATGGCAGAGCACCGGG
>Ga0307474_10002651_pt1 | contig 12864 bp, 8 predicted proteins | sample atmos_gasesECM1C_2_FD_203312 | JGI IMG/M metagenome (GOLD analysis project Ga0307474, IMG submission 203312) | Hardwood forest soil microbial communities from Morgan-Monroe State Forest, Indiana, United States - atmos_gasesECM1C_05 | ecosystem: Environmental > Terrestrial > Soil > Temperate... | reverse complement strand
CCCGCGCCCGCGCGGCGGTGAGCACTTTGTCAAAAATTCGGCGGGCGATCGGCGGGGTTTTGTCGAAGAAGGTCATCAAGCCTTCGTAAACCGCCGAGTTCACAATGCCGTCGATCTCTGTGTTCACGAGCTTGACCTTGGTTTGCGATTCGAACCGCGGATTCGGCAGTTTGATGCTGAGCACCGCGATCAATCCTTCGCGCACGTCGTCGCCCGAGATCGATGGGTCTTTTTCCTTGGTAAGATTATTTGCGCGCGCGTATTGATTGATCGCGCGAGTAAGCGCCGTGCGAAATCCGGTCAGGTGAGTGCCGCCGTCGGGATTCGCAATAGAGTTCGCAAACGGCAGGATCTGATCGTTGTAGCTATCGTTATATTGCAAGACGACATCGACAAAAACTTCGTCGCGCTGCCGCTCAATCACGATCGGCTTCGGATGCAGCACCTGCTTGTTTTCGCCCAGCTGCTTTACGAACTCCTCGATGCCGTTCTTGTAAAGAAACGTTTCTTTCTTCGGCGACTCGCTGCGCTCGTCAGTGAGATTGATTTCGATTCCGGGATTAAGAAATGCCAGCTCGCGAAGTCGCGTGGCTAGACGCTCGAATTTAAACTCCGTCGTGATTGTGAAGATCGTCGGATCGGGCAGGAATGTGATCAGCGTGCCGGTCGCCTTCTTGCCTTTGACTTCACCGATGACATCAAGCTTTTGAGTCGTCTTTCCCTTGGCAAAAGCCATGTGGTAGACCTTGCCGTCGCGCGAAACATCCACTTTGAACCATTCCGAGAGCGCGTTGGTGCACTTCGCGCCCACACCGTGCAAACCGCCGGAATACTTGTAAGCACCCTGTCCAAACTTTCCACCCGCGTGCAGGTTTGTCAGGACCAATTCGACCGCCGGCATTTTCCATTTCGGATGGATATCGACCGGAATGCCCCGCCCGTTGTCGCGAACTGAAACGCTTCCATCGACGTGAATGTCGACGTCGATCTTGTCGCAGAATCCGGCCAGATGTTCGTCGATTGAATTGTCGACGACTTCGTAAACGAGATGGTGCAAACCCCGCTCATCCGGGTCGCCGATATACATTCCGGGGCGTTTCCGAACCGCTTCCAAGCCCTCGAGTTTGTCGATCTGGGCCGCGTCGTATTTCTGCGATTTGTTAACGCCTGACAGCAGGCGTTGACGACTTTTCTCGTCGGAATTTTCGTCGTCTGGAACGCGGGCGACAGCGGCTCGGGCTGGCATCATAAGAACGTAGCCAAGAGCGATCGGAAAACAACAAATAATCTCGTGGTTTTGAGGGGCTTATTTCCGCTACCTGTTGGATGGGGGGCGGGTCAAAACCCATTATCTTGTGGTTGATCACTCCTACTTATTCACATGTTTTTTTGCTACCTTGACCAGCTTGTTTTGTGCTCCGAAAATGTCCGCTTTAAATGCGCTTCCAAACCCTCGCTGAAGCCCGCTGGATCCTGGCAGTTTTGGCCTTCCTCGCGCTCGTTAGTCTCTTTTTTAGCATTTGGGTGTTTCTGCTTTTTCTCATCCTGATAGCCTACACGTTTTACTTTTTCCGTGACCCGGACCGTGATGTCCCAGTGGATCGAAACGCAGTCGTCGCCGCCGCGGACGGGACGATTACCGACATCGTCGAGGTCGATGAACCTGACGTCTTGAAAATAAAAACCCGTCGCGTCGGGATCTTTTTATCAATCTTCGACGTTCACACCAATCGCGCTCCGATCGATGGCCGCATCATCGTTCGCCAGCACCGCGAAGGGTTATGCCTCGATGCACGAAAACCGGAATGCTCGGAGAAGAACGAGGCGATGATCTGGGCGTTTGAAAATCCGCGCGCGACCCTTGTTGTTCGTCAGCTCACTGGAGCAATCGCGCGACGGATCGTTGCCTGGTCGGACGTGGGCGATGAAATCAGGAAGGGCGAGCGTTTCGGAATGATTCGCTTCGGATCGCGAACAGAAGTATACTTGCCGTTGTCCGCCATCGTGTCGGTAAAAGTTGGCGAGCACGTTGCCGGCGGATCGACAATTATCGCGCGTCTCCCTGAGTCATGAACGAACAGCCGTCGAAGATTTATCTGCTGCCGAACCTGATGACGGCGGGGAATTTGTTCTGTGGGTTCACCGCGACGCTCAAAATTCTGGAGGGCGCGCTTTTGCAAAGCAGCAACGCTGATGCGGCGGCCGATCTTTTTCACGAGGCGATCTGGTTCATTCTCGGCGCGTTCGTTTTCGATTTTCTGGACGGCCGTTTGGCGCGGCTTGGCGGGCACGACAGCGCATTCGGTCGCGAGTTCGATTCGCTATCTGACATCGTTTCGTTCGGCGTTGCGCCAGCGCTGTTGGTCTACCGCATCGTGCTTCAGGAATTTCGTACCGCCTGCTGGATCATCGCCCTTGTCTATCTTCTTTGTGGTGCACTTCGGCTCGCGCGATTCAACACCGCCGCCGGCAGCGAGAAACATTCAGCTAACCACGCTGCCAAAAATTTTACGGGCTTTCCGATTCCCGCCGCGGCCGGCTTGATTGCATCGATCACGTTATTCTTGCTCTGGTTGGCTGAAGGCGAACATCAACTCGGCAAATGGAAGTTCGTTTTGCCACCGCTGTTGATCTTTCTTTCGTTCATGATGTTCAGCCGCTTCCAGTATCCAAGTTTCAAGGCCATCAATTGGAAGACCAAAAAGTCCATCCCGCGTTTTCTGGTCATATTCTTTGTGCTGATTTTTACGGTGATGTTTTATCAGTGGATGGCGGCGGTCCTGTTTCTCGCTTATTTACTATACGGCTTTCTTCGTCCTTGGCTGTCGCACGAATGGCGGCGCGAGATCGAAGAAGAGATCGGTGAGGAAAACGCGGACGAACCTACCGAGCAGATTTCGTAGGATTGCTGACGATTGTAGGGCAACCGCTCCGGTTGCCAAATTCAGGAAACGGCAGGCGATGCGCCTGCCTACAATTGATTTAATCGAGCCAACACTTCCGGATCGCGCACATCGGCCCACTTGCCGGTGAGTTCGAGCGCCTGAACTTTCTTTCCGGATCGAGCAAGCTCACGAATGGCGTCGGTTAATTCGTATTCGCCGCGCGGAGACGGCTTCAGTTTCGCCGCGAAGTCGAAAATGGTCGGTCTAAACGCGTAGAGACCGGCGTTGTACCATGAGCTCGTCGGTTCGCCGGGGTTTGGTTTCTCCCGAAGATCGACCAACTCCATTTGCTCGTTCACAAAAACCGCACCGCCTTTGCTCACGTCTTCGCCGCGCGTCACACTGATCAGCGCTTCAACGCTGGTTGGAAGATCGACAATCCGTTTGTAATTCTCCGGGGCGACAAGAATGTCGCCATAGCCCAGGACGAACGGCGCGCCGGCAACAAAGTTTTTCGCCAGCTCGACAACGCGGCCCGTTCCGTCCTGGACAGTTTGCGTCGCATATTGAATTCCGATTTTGTAACGCGAGCCGTCACCGAAAGAATTCTGCACCGCTTCGGCTCGGTAACCGACGATGATTAGGAAGTCAGTAACGCCGGCGTCGCGCAGACCCTCAACGATGTGCCGTAGCACCGGCTTGCCGCGCACTTCAAGCATCGGCTTGGGAAGATCGGCGGTCATCTCTCGCATCCGCGTCCCGCGACCGGCCGCCAGCAACACCGCTTTATCGATTTTCGACATAAGAGTGATGCTACGACAAGAAGAGGCCCTCCTCCCCCTCAGGGAGAGGACTGAGGTGAGGGTTTTGGAGGTTGTGGCTCAGCCCAAAGCGACTTTTCAGGTTCGATCGCGTAGATGATTAGATTCAACACGCCATCCAGGTTTTCAAAGCCGTCGCTATTGGAGAATCGCAGAATGCGCACGCCTTTTTCATAGAGCTCGATTTCACGATCCAAGTCGTCCTCTCGTTTCAAATCATAAAAGTGACCCGACCCGTCCGGTTCAATTGCGAGCTTTGCCTCTGCGCAGTAGAAGTCTAGTGTCCGGTTTCCTAACGGATGCTGTCGGCGAAACTTGAAACCGACGAGCTCACGGTTGCGCAATTCAGACCAGAGGCGCCTTTCTGCATCTGTCGGTGTCCTTCGGAAACTGCGCGCTCGGGGAACACTCATCTTCGTGCCCTCACCTTAATCCTCTCCCGATGGGAGAGGAAAAGAAAACGCGAGAGGCAGCATTGCTAGAGCATGGACGAAAGGTCGCGACGTAAGATCCTGTCTAAAATTGAAATTGCGATCCAATTCAATCACTGTTCAAGCGAATGCCGGCGCTAGGACGACGTCCCGCCCTTGGGCGCGGCCGTTTGGTCAGGCGGAACGATCAACGCCGGAAGATCGAGTTGTTTGATCATGCCGCTGACTTTCGGCAGGTCGTCGGTTTTCATCTGCGCCCATTTCTTCAATTGTTCGTCGAGTTGGCCGCTCAATTTTTGAAAAACCTCCAGCTGCGACTTGGTGGGCGGACTGCTGTCGCCGGAATCGATGAAATGACTGAACGAGTCGAAGCGCTCGTTTAGCATGCTTGGAAAGGCGAGATTCGCCTCCGAGCCTTTCATGTTCACCTGAATCAATTCTTTTTCGACGTCCGACATCTTTTTGTCGAGGTCGTCCGCCGCTGCGAGCGCAGCTTTGACCTTTTGATTTTCCTCAAATCGGTAATGCAGCGTTTTAATCTGGGCTTTGAGGTCGCGGATTTCGTTCACCGCCTGATGCAGTTGCGAAATGCGATCATTCACCTGCATGGACAACGCGAACTGTTTTTGCAACGCCTGTTCAGAGCCCTTATTTCGCGGATCAATCACGATTTTCAACGGAACGGTTTGCGATTTGCCTGCAACCGTCATCTTCGCCTGATAGTCACCCGGTAACGCGAGTGGACCTTTCGGACCAGTCCCCCCATAAAACGCACCCGGAATCTGGACAGGGTCGTTATACCGCAGGTCCCAGGCGAACCGATTCATCCCTTCCTTGGCCGGAATTGTTTTCACGCGCTCCACCCGATCAGGCCATTCCGGCGGCTGCTCGCCCTCTTTTTTTTCCTTGTTCGATAAGTGCCTGACGATTTTTCCCTGCGCATCGAGAATGTCCATTGTGACTTCATCTTTGGGCGCGGCCTTCAAGTAATAGTCGATCATCGCGCCCGCCGGTGGGTTATCGCCGACTGGCTGCCTCTTGTCGAATTCCTCCGGATAGTGCAAGCGCAGCCCGGTCTCGGGCTCATACAAAATGAAATCGGTGTTGGCGGATTGTCCGTTCGCCTGTCGAAGCGGTGTGATGTTATCAAGCACCCAAAATGACCGGCCATGGGTGGCAACGACGAGATCGTCATCTTTCACCACCAGATCGTGAATGGGCGATTGCGGCAGGTTCAGTTGCAACGGTTGCCAATGCCCGCCGCTGTCGAACGAAACGTAAATGCCGAGCTCAGTTCCGGCATAAAGGATCTCTTTCTTCTTCGGATCTTCGCGCACTGCGTGCACAAAGGCGCCATCCGGAATTCCATTCGTAATCGACGTCCACGTTTTCCCCAAGTCGGTCGTCTTGAAAATGTAGGGCTTGAAGTCATCGAGTTTATGTCGATCGACTGCTACGTATGCGGTTTTGCCGTCGCTCGGCGAAGCGTCAATCAAGTCGACCGTGCTCCATTCCGGCATTTTCGGACTGACGTTGGTCCAATGCGCGCCGTCATCCGTGGTGACGTGAATCAGGCCGTCGTCTGTGCCGGCCCACAACGTGCCCCTGTCGACCGGCGATTCCGCCAAAGCAAACACCGTGTCGTAATACTCAACGGAAGTAATATCGTTGGTCAGCGGGCCGCCGCTCGGCTGCTGTTTCGTCTTGTCGTTGCGGGTGAGATCGTCGCTGATTTGCGTCCAGCTTTGACCGTGATCGGTCGATTTGAAAACACATTCGGCCGCAGTGTAGATCACATCCGGATTGTGCGGGGAAAGCATGAGCGGCGAGACCCATTGAAATCGGTGAATTAGATCGACCGCGCCGTGTCCGGAATTGTCGAGCGGTACGGGGCTGATGTCCTGGACCTCTTCCTTGCTCTTGTCATACCGAACGGTGTAGCCCTCGCTGTTTGAATAAATAATGTGCCAGTCACGTGGATCGGGGATCACGAATCCGCACTCGCCATCTCCGGCTGGATACCAATCCTGTGGGCCGATCACGCCCGAATCGGTGCGGCTCGCAATGCATATGTTCGAGTTGTCCTGTTGCGCGCCGTAAATGTGGTACGGAAATGCGTTGTCGACCGCGACATGATAAAACTGCGCCGTCGGCTGATTGTTTTGTGTCGTCCACGTTTTGCCGCCATCGATCGAAATCGCCACGCCCCCGTCGTTTGCATTGCCGATGCGCTCCGGATTCTTCGGATCGATCCACAAACCGTGATGATCGCCGTGACGCGCCGGAAGCAGATTGAATGTCTTTCCGCCGTCGACGGATTTGAACGCGCCGGTGTTTAGGACGTAAACGGTGTCCGCAGATTTGGGGTCCGCGTAGATCTTGCTGAAATACCACGCGCGTTGGCGAAAACGTCCATCATCGTTGATCCGGGTCCATTTTTGGCCGGCATCGTCCGAGCGATAAATCCCACCTTCTTTCGCTTCGATGATCGCGTAAATGCGATTTGGGTCCGCGCCCGAAACGGAGACGCCGATCCGCCCAAGAATTCCTTCCGGAAGGCCGTTGCCCTCCAACTGTTTCCAGGTTACGCCGTTGTCTTCCGACCGATAAAGTCCGCTGCCGGCGCCGCCGCTGGAGAAAAACCATGGCTGACGTTTCGCTTGCCACAACGCGGCGAACACGATGTTCGGATTGTGGGGATCGAACACGATGTCGATGCCACCGGTGTTTTCATCTTTGAACAACACGTTCGTCCACGTTTTGCCGCCGTCCGCCGTGCGAAAGATTCCACGCTCTCTGTTCGGACCGAAGGCGTGACCCAGCGCGGCCACCATCGCAACGTTTTCGTTTCTTGGATCGACAATCACCGCGCCGATCTGGTGAGTGTCTTTCAGACCGACGTTTCTCCACGTCTTGCCGGCATCGATCGATTTGTAGACGCCTGCGCCGTAGGTCGTGTTGCCGCGGATCGCCGCTTCGCCGGTGCCGACGTAGATTACGTTGTGATCCGATCGTGCGACCGCGATCGCGCCAATGGACGAAATGTCCTCTTTGTCGAACAGCGGTGTCCAGTTTTGGCCGGCGTCGATTGTTTTCCAAACGCCTCCGGCAACCCCGCCAAAATACCAGGTGTCGGGTTCGCCCGGCACCCCTTCGATCGCCAGCGCGCGGCCGCCGCGAAATGGTCCGACCTGGCGCCACCGCATCCCGTTGAAAAGCTTTTCATCAATCGCGCCTGGCGGCACCGGCTTCGCTGTCGCGGTCGCCGACATTTTCGGCGAAGGCGTCGGCCCCCCTTCACGCGGGGTGGGGCTAATCGCGAAGCTGTTGAAACAGACAAAAATGAGGGCAACGGAAGAGAGAAAGCGCAGAGTGGACGTAAGCATCCGCTAAAGGTGAAAAGCTTGACGCCCTGTTCAACTGGAATCGCGGTCCGAGCCGGACTGGCAATTGTGAACGGCAGCCGTCCTTCTTATATAACACCGCGCTTCAGCGCGGTGTTTCGTGATGGGCCATTCGACAAACCGTTTAAACGGTTTCGCTTTTGGTGGTGCCGGCGAACTCACCGGACTGAAGCCCGGTGTTAATGAACTCAGTGTTCGCTCGACCGCACTGCCAAAATGTAAGCGATAACTGCGTCGCGCTCTGCTGGTTTCAAACTCGCGCGGTGCGACATTTCGTTGACAATCTGCGGCCAATCTTCGCGGGAATACTTCCAGATTGGCGGCAGGGTATGACATTCAATGCAGCGATGAACAAATAGAGTTCGACCACTTTCGAGTTTCGCAGGATCGACATGCTGTCTTCGCGAGCTCGCCGAGGTCATGGCCGGCGCGACTGGCGGCGCGTAATTCGCCGTCTCGCAAGCGGCGAATGTTGCCATGTAGAACGCAATCATTAGCCGATAAAGGCGCCGGCATGTTTTGGGGAACGCACGCACCTCGCGCGCCGATTGCGGCGCCTCGCCGCAATCAAATCCGTCGCTTTGGAAGCTACGACTAATTTCTGCAGAAAAGTTCGTGATGGCGAGGGCGTCCTCGCCAGCACGCGAGGCGCGTGCGCTCCCCAAACAAGACGCGCGCGATTTCATATGCTGCTAAAACCCAATTCCGAAGATGGTGCGCAACTGAAAATTCGGCTCGTTCTCCGTATCGGTCGCCTGCGCCAGTGCGGTCGCGATTACGAACCATTGATGGCGCCGATACGAGACATTCGGCCCAACGAAAACGTTTCGGATTTTTTCGTCATCGTGCCAATCGGGGAAGACGAACTCGTGCAGAAGCTCAAGACCGATTGAGAGTCGCGGCGAGATTTCGTAACTCGCGCCGATGGCCTGTTGAAATTCACCCGTGTGCTCCTCGAGATGTCGATCTTCCCACTCCGCTTCGAGCGTGGCGTTGTAGTCGAAAATCCAGCGTCCGAAATTTTTCTGCGCAATCAATTTCGATTCCGATTCGAAATGCTGCCGCGCGACGCTGATTTCTTCGTAGAGCGAAATTCCGACCGGATCAACGACCGGATTTGAGAGGTTGTAAATTAATTCGACCGCGCCGCCGTTGTATTGGAGGCCGTCTTCGCTGTGATGGCTCCAATCGAGCGGATAAATTCCAAGCTGGAATCGATCGGTGATCCCGATCTCGAGTTCCTCCCGAATGAAAACGTCATTCCAACTTGGTCCGTGCTGCCAGGTCACGGTGTTTTCCAGCTCAACACTTCCCGGCGGCGAGGTCGGCGCTTCGTAGAGGAAAGTGAAATGCCGAACGCCGCCGAGAGTTGCCATTGCCGGCCACGCCGCCAATAAAAGTATTGGCACCGTGAAGTGTTTGATAAAGGTCGCCCGAATCACGAGTCGATGCTAACTGTCTCGCCAAACTTCCGCTGCCGTTGCGTTGACAATTTTTGACGCGCGGTTGCTGTCGGTAACTTGCTCGTTCTTAGCGCGGAATTGCGCTGCGGCGGCGAAAAGAATCCGCGAATGCTCGCCTGAAGCAGCTTGAAGGGACGCTAACAGCGCCCCTTGCAGTCTCGCTTCATCGAGTTAACGCACAGACTGTAATTGTCGGCGAGGCAGCGCGATGTCTGCTTCGGCTTTGGCTTCGCGCACCGGCTCACTGCTGATTGGGGGTGTCGCGCCGCCAAATTTTCGCGCCGCGAAATAGGAGCCGACCACCAAAACCGCCGCGATTCCTTGTGCGATGAGCGTTTCGTAAGTGGGGAACACCGAGAACCACAGTCCAGCCCATTTCGGAATCATCGGAGCAAGTGGTTCGATTGGCGTTGTCGAGATCCAATGGGCGAGCTGCATTTCCTGGGCTTGCTCGCCGACCATCACCAGCAGGACAACCCCGAGCAAAATGCCGGTCGTGATCAGCATTTTGCGATACGGCAATTTTTGCTGAAGTACGAACGTCAGCACGGCGACGATGGCAGAGAGCGCGATTCCGAGCACGGCGCCTTGCAGCACAATGCCGCCGCCAAATCGCAGATGATAACTTTGCAGGAACAGAACGACTTCGAATCCTTCACGATAAAGCGACGTAAAGCCGAGCAGGATCAGTCCCCAAAGCAAAGATCGTTTCGCAATCTCGCTGCCGTGGCCGTTCTCGAGCAAGCTCTTGCGCCGGCGGGTGTGTGCGCGGATCCAGCCGCCCCAGTAAATTTTGTGGAAGAACCAGTTCATGATCACCAGCAACACCACCACTGCGAGTAGTCCGGTTGCGGCTTGAAGATCGAGTGCGCGCATGTTGTCGCTTAGTGAATCGACGATCCGCACCGCGATCACCCACGTGATCAAGGTTGCGATGAACGCAACGCCTGCGCCGGCGGCGACCGGTTTACGATGGGCACGCTTCGGGCCCGTCATGCTGGCAGTGATCGCCGCCAAAACGAGAATGCATTCGAGTCCTTCGCGGAACACGAGGACGCCAATGTCGAGCGCGGCAACGGTTTTGCTGGTGTTCGGTTGTGTAGGATCAGGCGCGCCTTGCGCGAAAATTCCCTGCCACACCAAAATCGCGATTACAGCAATGGCGGCGACAAAAATCCCGATGCCAAAAAGCATTCGCAGGGAACGATCGGACTCGTGCTGAAAAGTCGCACTCACGATAGAAAACTAACACAGCACCAAGCACGTTGCTGCCGGTCGGTTGCGTTTTTTTAGCGGCGATTTGCGCGCCGTGCCTGTGGTCGTCTCGAACAAAGGCGGGCGCTTGCCACGAAAGATAACGATCCGCTTGTTTGGCAAATCAATGTGGCTTACGACGCTCCCCCGCGCTTCGGGTCCCGTACGGTTGAGAATGGCGGTGATTGTTGGAGCCATGAACAATGTGTCGGCAAATAGCGCTCGTTGTCCGCCCATCCATACCGGCACCTAATCGGAATATTCCCAGGAATAAGATGGGATTCGTTTGGTTCGGCGACGAATGGAAGGCAACAGCGTCGATGCGACCTAATTCCGATCTCGCTGCGAAAGCGGAATAAAACCAGGCGAAACCGGTCTGTACTAGTGGAAGGAAAAGTGAAAATTCACTGGGATTTTATGAACTACAAAAAACTTATTGCAATGGCAGTCGCTCTCACAATTGCCGCTTTTGGTGGCTCAACTGTGATGGCGCACGGCGGCGGCGGTGGCGGTGGCGGCGGCGGCGGACATGGCGGGGGCTTTGGCGGAGGGGGCGCACACTTCGGCGGCGGCGGCTTCGGTGGCGGTGGCTTTCATGGAGGCGGTTTTAGTGGCGGTGGTTTTCGCGGCGGAGGCTTCCGCGGCGGTGGCTTTCGCGGCCGCGGCTTTCGCGGGGATCGGTTCGGCTTCTTTGGTGGGTTTGACGATCCCTTCTTTTACTATCCCTACGGCTACTATTCGTACGGGTACTATCCCTATGGCTATTACCCTTACGGATACGGTTACGGATACGGATACGGATACGGTGGCTTTCGCGGCGGCGGTTTTCGCGGCAGTGGCTTTCGCGGCGGCGGGTTTCGTGGCGGTGGCTCTCGCGGCGGCGGTGGCTCTCGCGGCGGTCGGTGATCCGTACAATCAAACCTGTTTACCAAGGCAGTGCCGGATACACCGACCAGTTGGTTGGACAAATTCAGCTTAGTCGGGCTCGCACAGGCTATTAATTATGGTTCGATCGATGGCGTAGGTGGCAACGCAACGCGAAAGGCGATCCGTGAGTACCAGCGCGCACACAGCTTGCCAGCGGACGGTCAAAATCCGGGGCCGATTGCACCATGGGCCCGGGATAACTCCGTTTGCGCCGGCCCGGGCTGGCAGAGATCGCCGATGTCGTAGTTTTCGTTACGATTCGTGGTGATTATCCGCTTAAGTACGTGCTGCCGGTCAAATGCTTTTTTTGGCGGAAATTGCGCGATTCAAATTAACCGGGGCGCAGAGCGCACAGGGGGTTTCGACAGAATCAACGAACTGGACCGAATGGTTAGTCCAGAATTCTCAAGATTCGGTGCATTCTGTCCAAATTCTTCTCTGCTATCTCCGCGATCTCTGCGGTTAGTTCCGACTACACGTCGTAGTACATCGAGAATTCGTACGGATGCGGACGAAGCCGCAGCGCGTCGTATTCTTTTTGTTTCATGTCGATCCAGTTGGCGATGAAGTCTGCGTTGAACACGTCGCCGCGGAGCAGGAATTGGTGATCGGCCTGGAGCGCTTCGATCGCGCCGCGAAGTGAATCGGGCACGCTCGCGATCTGGGCCAGTTCTTCCGGCGGCAGATCGTAAAGATTTTTGTCGAGCGGATCGCCGGGATCGATGCGGTTCTGGACTCCATCGAGGCCGGCAAGAAGCATCGCGCTGAACGCAAGATACGGATTCGCGGCTGCGTCGGGGGTGCGGAACTCGATCCGTTTCGCCTTTGGACTTGGCGAGTAGGTTGGAATCCGGATCGCGGCGGAACGATTGCGCGCGGAGTAAGCAAGATTGACCGGCGCTTCGAATCCGGGCACGAGTCGCTTGAAACTGTTGGTAGTCGGATTGGTAAGGCAAGTGAGCGCCGGCGCGTGTTTCAAAATGCCGCCGATGAAAAACAGCGCGAGATCGCTCAGGCCGGCATAACCATTGCCGGCAAAGAGCGGTTTGTCGCCGTTCCAGAGCGAAATGTGCGTGTGCATTCCCGAACCGTTGTCGCCGAAGAGCGGCTTCGGCATGAACGTGACGGTTTTGTTGTGTCGCTTCGCCACGTTACGAATGATGTATTTGTAATACTGCATGCTGTCGCCCATACGTTTGAGCGACGTGAAGCGGACGTCGATCTCTGCCTGCCCTGCGGTGGCGACTTCGTGATGCTGACGCTCGATGGCAACGCCGGCTTTCTCCATTTCCAGGCACATTTCGTTGCGAATGTCCTGCAATGAATCCATTGGCGAGACCGGAAAGTAACCTTCCTTCGGCCGAATTTTGTAGCCGAGGTTCGGGAATTCCTCTTTCGCACTGTTCCAATGTCCCTCGATGCTATCGACGAAATGCATCGACGCGTTACCTGCGTTGCTAAATCGAACGTCGTCGAAAATGAAGAACTCCGCTTCCGGTCCGAAGTAGGCAGTGTCGGCGATGCCGGTACTCTTTAGATATGCTTCCGCTTTCTCAGCGACGCCGCGCGGGTCGCGGTCGTACGGCTCGCGCGTAATCGGGTCGACAATGGTGCAAATGAGCGAAAGCGTCGGTTCGGCGTTGAAGATGTCGATCCAAGCTGTGGCCGGGTCGGGAATG
>Ga0307474_10002650_pt1 | contig 12864 bp, 13 predicted proteins | sample atmos_gasesECM1C_2_FD_203312 | JGI IMG/M metagenome (GOLD analysis project Ga0307474, IMG submission 203312) | Hardwood forest soil microbial communities from Morgan-Monroe State Forest, Indiana, United States - atmos_gasesECM1C_05 | ecosystem: Environmental > Terrestrial > Soil > Temperate... | reverse complement strand
CGAATGAAGCGGACCTGCGTCTCCTGCTCGCCCGTCAGCTCGCCGTCGCTGCGATCCAGCAGCAGCCGGGACAGCGCCAGGATCGAATTCAGCGGCGTACGGAATTCGTGGCTCATGTGCGACAGGAACTTCGACTTCAGCTCGTCCGCTCGGCGCAGATGGTCGGCGCGCTCATCCAACTCGGCGTACAGCGCGACCACACCGCGATTGGTATCCTGCAGTTCCTGATTGAGCCTTTCCAGATCCTCCTGGCGATCCTTCAACTGATCCATCTGCACCAGGATCTGCTGGTTCTGCTCGCGAATTTCCGCCATGGCGTCCGGCGGTCCATCGGCCGCCAATTTTTCCATGATCGCCTTGAGCGCCGAGGCGGTGACCGGCGGCGCACGGGGCGGCAAAAACTTGCCCAGCCGTACCGTAGTGCCCCGGCCAGCCTGGGTATCGACATGGAACTCGTCCATCAGCCGTTGCGCGCCCAGCAACCCAAGTCCCATGCCGGTGGCCGACTTGTGCAAGCCAGCCAGGATCGACGGGAGACTGGCGATCCCGGGTCCCTTGTCGCGAACGCTTATGACGAATGTCTGCGGCTTCTTGCCGGCGACCACGCCGAATTCAACCTGCCCGCCGCCGGCATATTCGAAGGCATTGCGCGCGAGTTCCGAAACCGCGGTGGTGATTCGTGTCTGATCCTGCGCATCGAAGCCGATCAGTTCCGCCAGACGCCGCGTCCGCTTGCGGACCAGGACGATGTCCGTCTCCGTGGCGATCGCGATCAGCAGGAGGCGCGGATTCATGCCGAACCTCTACACCAGCGGCCGCAGCGCGACCACCGATGCGTCGTCCCGCGCCCGGCGATGGTCGCGCAGCAATACGCCGGCGATCAGGCTCGGGTGCTGGGTGACCAGTCCCGGATAACTGGCAAGGTCCCAGCGGCTGGTGAGCCCGTCGGAGTGCATGATCACCAAAGGATTACTGGTGTAATCGTAAGTGAACTCTCGGATGCGCGGCGCCACGTGACCCGCGGTGCCGTTGTGCGACACCATGTGCCGGGCCCCCTCGCCGGTGACAAGTGTGCCGCAGATGTTGCCAACTCCAACATACCGAATTGTGCGCGCCGCCTCATCGATCCGCGCGACGGCAACCGCGGCGCCGCGCGTCGGCATCAGCGCGCGATGCACCCGTTCGACAATTTCGACGCATGGCGCGGCCACGTGCTGGCGGAATATCTGGACTGCCAAATCCGCGGCGCGCGCCGCCTCGATGCCGTGGCCGGCGCCATCGACCATCAACAGAGTGCGGCCCTGCGCGGTGTCGCTGAACGCCCAGTTATCGCCGCAGACCTGCTCCCCCGGATATGCCGCGACGGCGGCGCCCAGAAACGCACGTTGCGTATCCCGCGCCGTCTGCTGGAAGAAGCGCACCATGATCGCGCTGCCCAGGCCGGGCCGCGAATAGATCCGTATGTCGTCCGCCAATCGCGCGATGGCGCCGAGGCCGTTGCCCGGACTGCCGGCGGTGGAGTAGCCGTCATCCATGCAGCGGCCGACATCGGCCATGCCGCCGCCGCGATCCAGCGCCAGCAGTTCCAGGCCGACACCTTCCCCGTCGTCGCGATGCGTCGCGAGGATGTGCCCGCTGCCGGCATGTTTCAGCAGGTTGGTCGCCAGTTCGGTGACAACGATCGCCACCGACCCCACGCGCGCCTCCGGCACGCCCGTACTCCGCGCGTAGCCACTCACCAGCCGGCGGGCTTCGGCGACCTGACTTGCGTCGGTGACGGCGGTGATCATGTCACTTCCAGCGCGCGAGGGTCACCACGGTGCCAATGCCCGGCGTAGATGTGATGGCAAATTCGTTCGACAGGCGCTTGGCGCCGCTGAGGCCGAGACCCAACCCACCGCCGGTGGTGTAGCCGTCCGTCATCGCTTTTGCGATGTCGGCGATGCCGGGCCCCTGATCGGTGAACGTCAGGCGCACCCCTGTCCGCCGCCCGTCCCGCAGCAGTTCGATCCGCAGTGTGCCGCCGCCGCCGTAATCGACGGTATTGCGTCCGACCTCGCTCGCCGCGGTCACGATCTTGGTCTGGTCCACCAGACTGAAGCCGGCGGCGATGGCGCGTGCCCTGACCGCTTGCCGTACCCGCACAACGTCGTCCGAGTTGCGCAGCGGCATGGTCTCACCGGTCTCGATGAGCATCCGCGTTCTCAGAGCTGTCGATGATGCTCCGGATCATGGCGAGGCCCTTGTCGACGTTCAACGCGGTCCGCACACCGGTGAGCGCCAGGCCCAGCTCCACCAGCGTGATCGCGACCGCGGGACGCATTCCGACGACAACGGTGACGGCATCGAGCACGCGCGACATGGCGGCGATGTTGTTCAACATGCGGCCGATGAATGAATCAACGATCTCCAGTGCCGATATGTCGATCATCACGCCGCGCGCGCGATCGGCCACGATGCGCTGAGTCAGATCGTCCTGCAGCGCCATCGCAAGCCGGTCATGCATGTCGACCTGGATCGAGACCAGAAGGCAGTCGCCGATCTTGAGGATCGGTATTTCGCTCATGAGATCTACGCCCTGCTCTCGGCCGGCCTGGCTCGATCGACGATCACCTTGCCGGTACGGCGCAGCGCCAAGCCGAGTGCGTCGGCCATGGTCGCCTTCGATACCACGTTCAGCTCCAGGCCAAGATGGACGATCGTCTGGGCGATCTGCGGGCGGATGCCGCTGAGTATGCAGTCCGCCCCCATCAGCCGGGCGGCCGAGATCGTCTTGATCAGGTGCTGCGCCACCAGGGTATCGACGGTCGGCACGCCGGTGATGTCGATAATGGCGATTTCCGTGCCTGATTCGACAATGCGCTCCAACAAATTCTCCATGACGATCTGGGTTCGCGCGCTGTCCAGGGTGCCGATCAGCGGCAGCGCGAGAATGCCATCCCAAAGCTCTACCACCGGTGTCGATAATTCGAGCAGTTCCTGCTGCTGCCGCCCGATCACCTCTTCGCGTGTTCGCGAGTAGCTTTCGATGGTGTAGAGACCCAGCGCATCCAGCAGGCGCGTGACCGTCCACGTCTCGCGGGCAATCTTCTCTGCATCCGCACCCAGTTCGCGTCGCAGGATATCGAACAGCGGCTCCTTCAGGGAAAACACGAAGACCGCCGTCTCGGTTGGGCTGAACCCCTGGGTGGCGCGGGCGCGGGAAAAATCCTCCAGCAGTTCGCGCATCGGCGCCCATTCCGCACCGGTGATGTCGTCGAGCCGTCCGCTCGCAAAGCCTCGGTGAAGCTGATCGAGGAATTGTCTTGCAAGGTCGGCGGAGGCGGCGTCCGTGCCGACGTCCCGCGATCGGCCGTCACGCTTCTGGGCGGCGAGCCAGGCGCCCATCAGGGCGTCGTGGTGGTTTGCGATCAGCGTACCTGTCACATTATCGGTCTTGGGCATGCAAACTCTCACATTTGTTTCGGATTGGGCAGGCACATGGAGACCACCGGGGGTACTCCGTTGAATTTTGCGGGGTGCCTGACGGTACAGAAGTGCGCGCCGGATGCCAAATCGGCTCTTTGGTGCGCTGCGGTAGAAGCTACTCCTCGCGTGATGTTGCACGGACTGATGAACGGTCGTAAACGACGGTAGCAAATTCGGTTGTCGGAAGCACATGGTTGTGACGGACAAAACTGCGGGTCCGCCAGTTCCGCTGCCTGGGAAGCGGCACATCTTGCTGGTGGACGACGACAAGACTTTCAACGAGGCTGTTGGGCAGCTTCTTCGGCGCGCCGGCTTCGAAGTCACCCTGGCCACGGATTTTCGTGTGGCACTCGAAGTTCTGGAAGCAGAAGGCCAGATCGACCTGCTGATCTCCGACATAGTGATGCCGTCCAGCGTGAATGGCATCGCATTGTCCCGCATGGCACGCCTGCGGCGGCGCGACCTCAAGGTGTTGTATCTGACCGGTTATAATATCCCCGGTATCGAGAACGAAGCGCTGGGACCCATTCTGCAGAAGCCCATCGACGACGCCCAACTGCTCCGCGAGATCGAACGGGTGCTTGCTCCGGCGTAGGCATCCGCGTCATGCCGCCGTTTCTCGGCACGATCACTCTCTGGGCGACCGGTGGGTCCCTCAGCGACCGATCGTATCAGGGACCGATCGCATCAGGGACCGATCGCATCAGCGCCTTCTCGGACACGTCGGCCGATGTCGGCCAGTGCGACATGTGCCGATCGCACGGCGCCTTCTTGCCAGCCGTTGATGTACGACACGTGCTCGCCGGCAAACAGGAAAGGCCCGTCGCCCCGCAACAGCAGGCCGTAATACGCCGCCCGCGCATCGCGGCTCCATTCCGACCAGCCCGATCCGCTGTACGGGATGTTCTTCCATGCCACCGACACACCGTTGCTCAGATGGCGGCGATAACCCGGATGCAGGCGCTCGCCATCGTCCAGCGCATCGGCCAGCCGCAATGCTGGCGCCTTGGCGGCAAACTTCTGACCAAGATCGGTCGACCAGATATAGGCGCCAACCAGGATGCCCTTGCCCTGGTGAATGCCGGCCGATGGATACCAGACCTGGGTGATGTCGCGGGCCGTCCACGATATTCCGCCGTATATACCATCGTCCAGCTCCCAGAACCGCCGCTCGGCCTGGAACGCGATCTTGCCTGCGGGAACGTACTCCGCCGCCTCGATCGCGGTGCGGACATCCGGGGCGAAGTCGGCCGGTATCGTACGCAGCACCGGCAAGGGGATGGTGATCACGACGAACGGCGCCTCCACCGCGTGATCCCGTCCGGTCGTGGTATCCCGCCAGACGATGCGCGCGCCGCCGGCGGTACGTTGCAATGCCGTGACCTCCGCGCCATAGGTGATTGCGCCACCGAGTCGACGGCCGAAGGCCTGGCCGATGCGGCCCATGCCGCCGACCGGTTGCAGCATGGTCGCCGCCTGGTCCCAGCTTTCGCCGAAATTGGTCTGGAAGCGCCAGAAGTTCGCATCGAGAATCCGGTTCAGATCGAGCGGCTGGCTCAGCGTGCCGGCCTGCGTCCCGCCGCCAGGAGGCTCGCTGTAGCCGGCCCGGCCGGAGCCCTGGTACGCCATGTCGCGGTCGAGTGCGCCGAACGCGCGCAGCCAGCCACGAATCCGCTCCTTGTCGCCGGGGCCAACAGCCTCGTTCAGCGCATCGTGATCCACCGCCTTCGCGGCGAGTTCGGCGACGTAGCCGCGGATGTCGTTGACCATCTGCCGGTTACGCACCGGGTTGCCGTCGAACGCCGCATCGTTCTGCAGCAGGGCACCTCGGTTGTCGTTGGACATGACCTCCAACGCCACGCCGAGTTCGCGGCAGTACGACAGGATGCCATCGTGGTGATACGGCAGCCGGCCCGGACCAGGGTTGAAATACAGATGCTCGCCGCGATCCCATTCGACACGCTGGACGCTCGCGGTTTCACGGATTTCGTCGCCGGCGCGCAGCGACCAGTTGCGACCGCCCGGACGCGCGCGGGCTTCCAGGATCATGGGTGCGTAGCCGGCTTTCTGCAGTTCCCATGCCAGCACCATTCCGGCGATGCCAGCGCCGATGATGACGATGCGTCGTCGGTTGCCCGGCGGTAGCGGTGGTGGACCGGCGTAGGCTTCTGCGATCGGCAGCAATCCCATTGCAGCCATGGTGCGGTACGCGGCCGCGACGCCTCCCACCCTGCCAACCTGATGGATCAGATCGCGGCGTGACAGGGCTCCAACCACCATTGCCTTCAGCCTACCCCGGACGTGGCGAATGCCGGATAGGCGGGCAGCGGCTGCACATCCGGCCAACGCCTTTCGAGATCGGTCAGCCACGCCTGGGCAACTCGGCGCAAAGCCGGCAGCGCCTGCGCGCGTTGGGTTGCTTCGATGGTGGCCTGGAGATGCCACAGGATACGGTTACGCAGAGTGGCGCGACCCCAGGTGCTGTCGCCCTTCAGGGCCGCGTCCAGATGCCATTCCAGGCTGCCGAACAGACGGACCAACGCAGCGATGGCATATTCCAGATGGAATGCGGCGGTGTCCCGTGCGTCCGGGATGGCCGGCGCCACCGTGTTGCGATACGCCTGCTCGATGACCTCCGCCACGGCGTCCGGGACGCGACCGGCGCACCAACAGGTGGGAAAGCCCATCCGCCAATAAGCCGCATCGAGCAGGGCATGGCCTGGCGCGGCGAACTCGAAATCCAGCAAGGCAGCGCCTTGTGGGGTCAGCAGCACATTGTCGGGACATGGGTCGCCGTGCACCAGGACAAGCCAAGGGCCGGGGTCGCGCATGCGCTGCAACAGCAATGCAAGTTCGGCCTTCGGCAACGCTCCGCCGAGCAGGGAGGTTGCAGCGCCGACAGCGCCGGCGAGCCAGGCTTCACCGACCGACCGAGGCACGCGGGCGGTCGGATATTGCTCGCGCACCGCGGCCGCATAGGCATCGTGACAGTTGACCGTCGCCGCATGCAGCCGACCGAGACCGATTGCATAGGCCAGAAGGGCGGCCTCTGCCTCGGACGCTGAACTGTTCAGCAGCGGAGACGCCAGCCACCGCGCATCGGCCCCGAGGTCCGCGAACACCATCACGCCGGCCGCCGCATCGCCCGCCAGGAAGCGGGCAGTACCTGCGTCGTGACTGTCCAGGACCGATGCCGCTGCCCATTCCCGCGCGATGCCACCCTTGGCGACGACATCCGGAGACGCCGCATCGTAATCAGCCGCGCGTGTTGCCTTGATGACGACGTTCCGCCGATCACCCGAACTGCTGCGTGCGACGGCGCGGATGATATGGTTGCGACGCTGCTCCTCGCCGAGTACTCCGATATCCTCAACGGCGACCGGCATGCTGGCGGCTCGTGAGAGGCATGCCGCCGCGACCGAGACGGCGTCGTCTGTCGTGAAATTGCGGAAGCTCGCGCTCAAGACGGCCTGCGCGCGCGCAATGCGGCGGCCAATGTGCCATCGTCCAGTACATCGAGCGCGCCGCCGATCGGCACGCCCTGCGCCACGCGCGTCACGCTGACGCCAAGTGGCTTCAGCCGGTCGGTCAGCCAATGCGCGGTGGTGGCGCCATCGACCGTGGCGCCGAGTGCGAGGATCACCTCGGTAACGCCGCCCGCGGCGATGCGCGTCAGCAGCGGGGAAACGTTCAGGTCTTCCGGTCCCACGCCGGACAGCGCGGACAGCGTTCCGCCAAGCACATGGTACAACCCGCGATGCACCGAGGCGCGTTCCAGTGCCCACAGATCGCCGACGCCCTCAACGACGCAGATCAGCGTTCCGTCGCGGTGTGGATCGGTGCAGATCGCGCAAGGATCGCGGCTGTCGAGATTGCCGCACAGGCTGCACGACTTCACCGCGCGTGCCGCCTCGGCCAGCGCGGTGGCGAGCGGCAGCATCCGCGCTTCCGGTTGCTGCAACATCTTCAGTGCCGCACGCCGGGCACTGCGCGGCCCCATGCCGGGCAGTCTGGCCAGCAGGCCGATCAGTTTTTCGATTTCCGGGCCGCCCATCAGTGGTCAGTGGTCAGTGGTCGCCAATCAGACGATCGGTTCGTGCGGTCGCGTTGCGTCGACATCCGATTGCTCGACCACCGGCCACTAGAACGGCAGCTTCATCCCCGGCGGCAATTGCAGCCCGCCGGTGACCTTCTGCATCTCTTCCGCGGTGGCGGCCTCGATCTTCTCCTTCGCATTGCGGTGTGCGGCGATGATCAGGTCCTCCAGCATTTCCACATCGGCCGGATCGGCAACTTTCGGATCGATCTTGATCCGCCGAAGTTCGCCCTTGCCGTTCAGCGCGATCGTGACCAGGCCAGCGCCGGCCACCCCTTCCATCTCCAGGCTTTCCAGCTTGGCCTGCATCTCCTGCATCTTCGATTGCATCTGCTGGGCCTGTTTCATCAGCCCGGAGAGGTTCTTCATTCGTCAAACTCCATCTCGTCGGAGGGTTCGGCGTCAGGCGGAGCGAACTCCGGCATATCGACCGCTGGCAGACCGTACGCATCGGCGTTGGCATCATGCACGGTGTCGATGCGCGCGCCAGGGAACGCGTCCATGATCGCGCGCACCAACGGATGATCGGCCGCCGCCGTACGCCTGGTGGCGTCGGCGGCGGTGCCCTGTTCCGCGATGGTGGGATCTCCCTCGCCCGCCGATAGGGCGATGGTCCAGCGGGTACCGGTAACCTCCGACAGCAGCGCGGAAAGCCGAGGCGCGAGGTCTCTTGGCGCCTCCGGTTGCGGCCGCAATTCGATCACCGGCGGCGCGAAACGCACCAGATGCACCGAGTGGATCAGATGCGCATGCAGCATCGCTTCCCGACGCTCCGCCACCAGCGCGGTGACGTCGCGGAAGCTCGCCAGCCGAGGCGTTGCGTCGGGTGCGGTTTGGGCGATCGGCGAGCCGCCGACGACCGCGCGAGCGCCGCCGCTGCCGCCGGGTGATGCTGGTGCGGCCGAAACGCTCGCAGGCGTGACGGTGCCGGAGGCAAGCCGCCGCACCAGATCGCCGGGCGACGGCAGGTCGGACACGTGGCACAGCCGGATCAGCACCATTTCGGCCGCAGCGCGGCGGTCGGGCGCGGTTTCCACTTCACCGACGCCTTTCAGCAGCATCTGCCAGGCGCGCGCCAGCGCCGGCACCGAAAGCTGATCGGCCAGTGCCGATCCGCGCGTGCGTTCCGCTTCCGGAAGTTCCTGGCTATCACGCAATGTCGGAACGGATTTCAGGCGGGTGACCGTGTGCACCAGCTCCAGCAGATCCTGCAGCATCGTGCCAAGGTCGGCACCCCGCTCGTACGCGCGTTCCGTGATCTGCAGCGCCTGGCGAGGTTGCCCCGCCATCACCGCGTCCAGCAGGTCGAACACCAGTGCGCGATCCGCCAGCCCCAGCATGTCGGTGGCCGCGACTTCGGTGATCGTACCATCGGCCTGAGCGATCGCCTGATCCAGCAACGACAGTCCGTCGCGCACCGAGCCATCCGCCGCACGCGCGATCAGATCCAGCGCGGCGGGTTCGATCGCCACGTTCTCGGCTGCGGCGATGCGGCCAAAATGCGCCGCCAGTTCCGCAATTCGCACCCGCCGCAGATCGAAGCGCTGACAGCGCGACAGGACGGTGATCGGCACTTTCCGCAACTCCGTCGTCGCGAACACGAACTTCACGTGCGGCGGCGGTTCCTCCAGCGTCTTCAGCAGTGCGTTGAACGCGTTGCGCGACAGCATATGCACTTCGTCGACGATGAAGACCTTGGTGCGTGCCTGGATCGGGCGGTAGCGGGTGGCTTCGATGATCTCGCGCACATCGTCCACGCCGGTGCGCGAGGCGGCATCCATCTCCACCACGTCCGGATGGCGATCGGCCAGGATGGCGACGCAGTTGGGACAGGCGCCGCACGGATCGGCTGTCGGGCCGCCCGTGCCATCGGGCCCGGTGCAGTTCAGCGCGCGGGCAATGATGCGCGCGGTGGTGGTCTTCCCCACGCCGCGCACGCCGGTCAGCATGAAGGCGTGCGCGACCCGTCCGGTGGCGAAGGCATTGCGCAGGATGCGCACCATGGCCTCCTGGCCGATCAGGTCGTTGAAGCTGGTCGGACGGTATTTGCGCGCCAGCACCCGATACGGCACGGCATGGACCGGCTGCGGCGGCGCATCGCCGAACAACCCCGGACCTGCCGGAACCGGCGGGGCTTCAAGCTCTGGCGGATCGTCCTGGAACAGGCCGGACATGCGGGCGGTGTCCGCCGCGGCGGCCCCCTGGTTGGTGGACAACTAACGGTGGGAGGCCGGCAAACGACCCGAGCGGAAACTCACTGCGGCTGCTTCCTTCCGGACCTGACCGGGTTGGCGAGGCGCCCGTCCGCCGCCGACCTCCCAGGGGTTGCATACCACGCTTCGGGGGGCGGGGGGCAAGGCGGGGTGGCGATCCTGCACGCGTGGCCGACGCGGGCCGCGCCGGTCGACGCCGGATAGGGCCGTGCTCCAGTTGACTGTCACAATGAAGGGCCAGGTGACATTGCAGCAGGCGGCACTGGACCAACCCGACGTGAAGCCCAGTGAGAAAGTGGGCGTGTCGCTGCTCCTGGACGGGACGGTCGAGCTCGCACCGGTATCCGCTGGCCACGACCTGCGGAGTGTTCGGGGCCTGTTGTGTCGCCGCGGACAGCGGCGGGCGACCCTGCGGGACATGCAAGACGCGGTCGGATCCAAACGCCAGTAAGCATTGCGCGCCGTCCTGCTCGGTGCCGTCGGGTAGGTTCACGACAGCTATCGCGTATGCCCTGGCGCCGCCGATCCCGATCTGGTGAAATTTGCCGGTGTAGCACCGATCCCATCCCGCGAGGTCCCAATGACACGCTTCCGCGGCACCTACACCGTAATGATAACTCCCTTCAGCCCCGATGGCGGCGTGAACATCACCGCCCTGCGGCAGTTCGTCGAGTGGCAGATCGCCGAGGGTATCCACGGCCTCATTCCATTGGGATCGACCGGCGAGTTCCTGTCGCTGTCCGACAGGGAGAAGGAACTCGTGTCGGCGACGGTGATCGATCAGGCCGCTGGGCGTGTCCCGGTTCTCATCGGCACCGGTGCCGAGGACACGCGCGAGGTCGTGCGGCTCAGCCAGCGAGCCGAGACGCAAGGCGCCGATGGCGTGATGATCATCCCGCCGTTCTATTCGACGCCGACAGACGCGGAGATCGTGCATCACTACAGCACGGTGGCAGATGCCATCGGACTTCCCATCATGATCTACAACAATCCCGCAGTCGCGAATGTCGATCTACGACCGCGGCTGATCGCGCGTCTCGCGGAGATCGACAACTGCCGCTACGTCAAGGAATCGACGATCGACGTCACCCGCGTGCGCGACATCATCCGGCTGTGCGGCGACAGGATCGGCGTGTTCGGCGGCATCCTCGGCTTCGAGTCATTTGTGGAAGGTGCGGTCGGCTGGACCGCCGTTGCCGCCAATATTGTTCCAGGTCCGCTGGCGCACCTGTTCGAACTCGTGGTGAACCGCAAGGACGTGGCCGCGGCGCGCACGCTGTATCTGCGCTGTCTGCCGCTGATCGAGTTTGTCGGCGGACAGGCCTACGTCGCAGGCAGCAAGGCGCTGCTTGCGCACATGGGATTTCCCGCCGGACTGCCACGCCCGCCAAGGCTGCCGCTTGCAGCCGAACAGGACGTCGTGGCTCGTCAAATGATCGGTCAATTCGATCTTCGCTTCCCGACCGGCCTGGATGGCTGATGATCAGGCCGGTGGGCGCACCATGCCTGGTCGCTTCGGGTCGTAGCTCCAGCCTGGGATGAGGTATTGCATCGCCGCCCCGTCATCGCGCGCGCCGCTGGGCAGTTTCTTGTGGAGTTCGTGCGCCTTCATCACCTGCTCCATGTCGATGTCGACCCCCAGGCCAGGACGCTTCGGCACCTCCACCGCGCCGCCCACGATCCGCGGCGGCTCCTTCGTCAGCCGATCGCGCCCTTCCTGCCAGATCCAATGCGTGTCGATCGCGGTGATATTGCCGGGTGCGGCGGCGGCGCAGTGGGTGAACATCGCCAGCGACACGTCGAAGTGGTTGTTGGAATGCGAGCCCCAGGTCAGTCCCCAGTCGTCACACATCTGCGCCACGCGCACCGAACCCTGCATGGTCCAGAAATGCGGATCGGCCAGCGGGATGTCCACCGCCTGAAGCAGGATGGTGTGCCCCATCTGGCGCCAGTCGGTCGCCACCATGTTGGTCGCCGTCGGCACGCCGGTGGCGCGGCGGAATTCCGCCATGACCTCGCGCCCCGAATAGCCGTTTTCCGGCCCGCACGGGTCCTCGGCGTACGCCAGCACGTCGCAGCGGCCCTTGCACAACGCGATCGCCTCCGTCAGCGACCAGCCACCATTGGGATCGAGCGTCACGCGCCCGTCGGGAAAGCGCTGCTTGAGCGCGGTGACCGCCTGCATCTCGTCCTCGCCATGCATGACACCGCCCTTCAGCTTGAAGTCGCTGAAGCCGTATCGATCGACAGCGGCTTCTGCTTCGCGGACCACTTGTTCCGGCGTCAAAGTCGGTTCGTTGCGCAGGCGCAGCCAGCCGTCTTTCGCCCCCGGGTCGGTGTGATACGGCAGGTCGGTACGCGTGCGGTCGGCGATGTAGAACAGATAGGCCAACATGCGGACCTGCTCGCGCTGCTGGCCATTGCCGAGCAGCGCGGCGACGGGAACGCCAAGGAACTGGCCGAGCAGATCGAGCAGCGCGGCCTCGACCGCGGTGATGACGTTGTCGATGCGCAGATTGATCTCGTGCGGCTGGCGCAGGATGGCTGCTTCAGCCTCCGAGGTGACCTGGTGCACGGTGGATTGATGCGCGGCCTGACCTGGCGGCGCAAGCGCGCGGCGCACACTGTTGAGCGTGGCGTTGCAGTGGCCGAGCCGGCTGCCGATGACCAGCGGGCGGATGCGTTCCAGTGTCTGGCGGATGGCTTCGCTGCCGGGGACCTCGGCAATGCCGGTGCGGTCGGCGGTGTCCTTCAGGATGATGATGATGCGGGTGAAAAACGGGCCGTGCGCGCCCGCCAGGTTCAGCAGCATGCTGTCGTGGCCGGCGACGGGAATAACCTGCATCTCGGTGATTGTTGGTGTGTCCGCGGTCGCGCCGGCAGCTGTTGCATTCATATCCGATTCTCCGGAGTTCCTGGATGGACCGCGTGCTTCACGACACCGCTTATGCTGCGAGTGGCAAAGCTATGTCGTTAACACGGAGGCCGCACGGAACGCCACGGAGCGCCACAGGAGTTCCGGTTGCTCGACGAACTCGCATGACGGCCGATTCTCCTGTGGCCCTCCGTGGCCCTCGCCCTGTCTCC
>Ga0307474_10002649_pt1 | contig 12865 bp, 11 predicted proteins | sample atmos_gasesECM1C_2_FD_203312 | JGI IMG/M metagenome (GOLD analysis project Ga0307474, IMG submission 203312) | Hardwood forest soil microbial communities from Morgan-Monroe State Forest, Indiana, United States - atmos_gasesECM1C_05 | ecosystem: Environmental > Terrestrial > Soil > Temperate... | reverse complement strand
GCCTAGTCTCTCCTCATGGGCAGGATGCAAACCAATGTCGTTTGCTTGTTTGTGTGTGCATTGCTGTTGACGAACGCCGCGGCTGCGGCGGGCGCGAAAATTCACGTTATCACGTTTGGGAAGTCGACGTCGGTGCAATGGTCTACCAGTTCGGGAGCCGACGACAAACCACTGACCATTAAGATCCGCGCGCTGATCGTTGATGGACGAGTCAAAGAGTATGCACTTGGGTCGCCGCACGATGTGACCGAGCGGCTGTTTGTGGTGCGTCGCGTTTTTCGGGTGAACGATAGTCTTCCTGAGGATTACGGTCCACGCTGGCAGTGGCAACGCGGCGGCTGGTTGCTGGTCGATCGCCTGACCGGCTACGTTTCGCCAATCAATCTTCCGGAGTTCGATGTTTTGTATTCCGCGGCCAGTTGGTATCGCGACTATGTTGCATTGCGGAGTTGCGGAGGACGGAAAGAAGACGTTCTTGATCGTGGCGCAAATCAGCCGCCGCAAGCCCGTATTAAAGAAGCCGCTGCCCGAAGGGCTGCCGGACGATGCTGCGCCTGACTCGGCCTGCCCCGCGCCTGCGTGGCAGCGAAACCCGGTACGCGTCAGCTTTGAGGCGGGTGCCAGCGCAAAACAGACGTTTGCGATTCGCGGGCACGTGGTGGATTTGGTGGACGATGCGGAAGAGGAGGAAGGGACGAAGTGAATTTCAGATTTAAGATTACAGATTCAAGAGGTCAGAATGCAGCAGTCAGAATGCAGAATTCAAAGCGGCCCGGCATCAAATCTGAAATGTCCAATCGTTAATCAGCAATCCAAAATCTGAAATCAGCAATCAAAAATCATCAATCTCTGCCTAGTCTCCCGCCGCCTCCACTGCTGGCAACTCTTCCGACAGTGTCTTTTCTCTTACCTTCGCGCTGGTGACAAGGATGACGGAGAGCACCACGATTGCGCTTCCCGCCAGGATGAAGCGGTCCACGCGCTCGTGCAGAATCAGCCAGCCCAGAAACACGGCTACGACGGGATTCACATACGCATAGGTTGAAACCTTGGACGTGGGAACGTGCTCGAGCAGCCAGATGTATGCGGTGTAGCCGATCCAGGAGCCGCAGACCACCAGGTACATCACGGCGCTGACGCCGCGAACGGTCCAGCGTACGTGCGAGAGATCGCCATTGAGCAACGCAAAAACGAAGTTCCCCACTCCTGCCGCGAGGACTTGCCAGCCAGTGGCGCTGAAGACATCCATGCCCGACTGCCAACGTTTGGAGAGCACCGAACCCAGCGCCCAACTGAAAGAGCCGAAGATCAGGCTGATCGAGGCCCACAACTCGCGGTGTCCGAGCGTGCCAGACTGCAATTGTGGCCAGACCAAAACGAACAATCCCGCGATCCCCAGCAACAGCCCGGCTTTGCCGCGTCCGGAAATGTGATGGTCTCCCAGCAGCAGGGAGTCGAGCACCAAAAACCACAGCGGAGTGATGGCAATGATCAGTGCTGCCAGGCCCGTTGATACGGCAAGTTCCGCGTAAGACAATGTGAGATTGCCGCCCATTAACAGCAACAGGCCCACCACTGCGGACAACGCGATTTGCCGCAGAGAATACAGAATCCTGCGCCCGGTTGCGGCGCAAACCGCAAGCATGACTACTCCCGCAATCGAAAACCGGACCCCGCACATCAGCGCCGGAGGAATGGTCTGCACGGCGATGTCGATGGCCAGATAGGTCGATCCCCAGAACAAATACACGAGTCCGAAGGCGAGGATCACCATCCACCGGCTTGGCGACGCGGAGTGCATGGGCTTGGGAAACAGGGGAATCTACAAAATATCAGACGAGTTCGCCTTGCGATTCGATTCTAAAGTTCTGCGCATGGCCTGGTGAGACGAAATCGGTCCCGGTCACTTAAGCTTTTCGTACTCGGCTTTGGCGATTTTGAGGAGCGGGATGTCGGGGTCGGCATCTTTCCATCCGGCAAAGAAATCCTGGTATGCGGTTCGGGCTTTGGCGATGTCGCCTTGGAGTGCCCAGGCACGTCCAAGGTTGAGCTGCGATAACGGATACTCGATGCCAAAACCGACGGCCCCGCGGTGATCGAGAATGCGTTGGAATTCGGCGGCTGCTTTTGCGCCATCACGCATCTTGAGGTATGCCGTGCCGCGCATGAAAACTGGAGTGGCACCCACTGCCAGCGGGCCAGTTCCGAATTCGTAGGGGCGAAGAGCTTCGAGAGTCTTAATTGCTTCTGCAGGCTGGTTCTTCTGAAGTTGTTGAATGGCTCGCGCTTCGGGAATGGCAAGCGCTTGGATAAAGCGGTTTTCAGGGGCGTCATGCTCCATGCTGGCGAGAAGACTGGAGGATCTTTGCTCGTCACCCAGTAAGGCGAATGCCATAGCCGCTCCCCAGCGAGCCAGTGGATCATTGGAGATTTCAAGAGCACGCGAAGCTACCTGCCGAGCGTCTGCCTGAAGTCCGAATAAGGCATCGTCATAAGCTTCCAAGGTCAAAAGGCCGCCACCTAGATCTTTGGCGCCCGAGCTGACCGCAGTTCGGCTGGCACGTTGCCACAATTCGCGTGCGGCGTTGACCTTTCCTTGGGCCGTTTGCCAAGCGGCATTGAAAAAGATAACGACTGGCTCTATTGCGCTACCTCTCGCGGCTTCCATTTGCTTTTCAGCGGCAGCACGGTCGCCGCGCAAGTACGCCAAGTCGGTGAGGACGAAACGAGTGCCGGCTCCCTCCAGTTTTCTAGCGATGGCTTCTTCGGAAATACTCTTCGCTTCATCGAATCGGTTGAGCGATTCGTAGGCACCGGCCATATTGTCATAGGCATAGCGATCTTGTGGGTCGACGCGGTGTGCATGGCTGGCGTATTCGAGTGCCTTGTCGGGCCGTCCGAGTGCATTGGAAGCCAGCGCTGCGTTGTCATAGGGAACGGTGTCGCGCGGATAGGTCTGCCGCCACTCGTCGTAGATAGCGAGAGACTTTTCCGTCTCGAGTGTCACCTCGTCGTAATAGTGCGCCTGGATGTAGAATTTCTCCCGCTCGCTGGCCCGGTCGCGCAGTTCGTAGGCCTTCTTGAGCGCTTGCGCGCCTTCGGTGTTTCGACCCATGTTGGATAGAACGACTCCCATGGTGGCCCAGGCGGTAGCGAAGTTTGGGTCCAACTCCACCGCTTTCTTCAGGTGAGGAAGTGCGGCGTCGTCTTTCATCTTCTGGTGTTCATTTTGGCCCAGGGTAAAGGCTTGCAGCGCTTCGAGGGACGACGTGGTCGCCTTCTCCAGCGGCGTCGCGAACTGCTGCACCGAAGCCAGCGATTCGCCCATCTTTTGACGGAGGTCGGAGGCGGCTTTGTCGAGCGATTTCAACACCTGCTCCTTGTTCTCGACTTCGACCTGTTCGCTGGCCAACGAATCGCCCGTCGATCCGTTGAGGGCCGACAGAGTGACGACGTAGTGATTGCCCAGGCTGGCGATTGAGCCGGTCAGCATTGCCTTAATGCCCTGACGCTGGCAAACCTCACGGGCCACATCGTTGGTGAGGTGCTCATCCGGCGGCCTGCCCATGAAGCGCAAGGCCTCTCGGATTCTGGACTGCGGAACGATGTTCAAATACGGCGACTGCTCGAGCTGAACCGCCAGAGCCTGTTTGAGCGTGCCGTCGAAGACGGGATCGCCGGTGGTGTTCACGAAGTCGGCCAGCAGGACGCTGTCTTTCTCGGTGAGTTTCGCAGACTGCCTGGAGCGGAGGTACAGACCGCCTGCGATCAACAAGACCAGTACCGCGATGACTGGAACGAGAATCTTCCACGTCAGTTTCAGCTTCGAGACCGCGCTCACTGCCGCGACGCTCACGGCAGCGGAAGGCGCGGCTGGCGTGTGGGAGGGGGCCGAGGGCGGTGGTTGTAGAGCTGCGGCGGATGGAGTTGCGTCGGAGGCGACGGCAACGGGGCCGGAGCTGTGCGCAACTGCGCGTCCGCTCTCGGTATCGCGCTTCAGGCGTTGCAGGTCAGCACGAATGTCGGCCGCGCTCTGGTAACGCAGGTTGCGATCTTTCTCCAACGCCTTGTTGATGATGTCTTCGAACTTCGGAGGAAGGTCAGGGTTGAGGCGAATCGGAGAGACCGGTGCGCGATCGAGAATGGACTGGAAGATGAGGGCCGATGTTTCTCCGCGGAATGGCAAAGTTCCCGTGGCCATCTCATAGAAAACCACCCCGAAGGAAAACAGGTCGGTGCGCGAATCGAGTTCCTTCCCCTTCGCCTGTTCCGGCGACATGTAGGCCACGGTTCCAAGAGTGGAGCCCGGACTGGTGAGGTGCTCGTCTGCTACCTGGACGGTGGGCGCCGTGACGTCGGCGATTTCTCCGGAGGTGGCGGGATTGGACTTCACCTTGGCCAAGCCGAAATCCAGGATCTTGGCGTGTCCGCGCTTGGTGACGAAGATATTCGCGGGTTTGATGTCGCGATGAACGATGCCTTCGGCGTGCGCCGCATCCAGTGCGTCGGCAATCTCAGTGCCAAGGGAGAGAATCGTTTCCAGTTCCATGGCACGGCCGGCGATCAGATGCTTGAGCGTGGCGCCGTCCAGGAACTCCATGACCAGGAAGGTGCGGCCGTTTTCCTCGCCGATGTCATAAATCGTGCAGATGTTGGGATGATTGAGGGCGGATGCAGCTTTAGCTTCGCGGCGAAAACGCTCGAGCGCCTGGCGGTCTTGCGCGAGGGCGTCGGGGAGGAATTTGAGGGCGACGAAGCGGCCAAGGCGGGTGTCTTCGGCTTTATAGACTATGCCCATGCCGCCGCCGCCGAGCTTTTCGACGATTCGGTAATGTGAAATGGTCTGATCGAGCAAAGGAAGTGGCCCCGCCGCTTGGGCCATGCCATGCTAAGACGCAGGCGGACGGAAGTCAAAGCGACGAAACCAATAGGGATCTGCTGGGATTCGGCTTGGCCGCATACGCTTGTATTTTGTATGACTTGGCGCCTCCCCCGGATAGAAGATGGGCAGAATCAGGCAATGTAAGATAGTTATGTACATACAAATATGTATGTATATTGAATCGTTCTTCCGCCAGGATTTTAATTCTGTTCCGCCGCCTCCCCAGGATCACCTTTCTTGCGCCGGAAATGTCCCTGGCGTCGACGATCGTTGCCTTGGGCAGGGAAAGATGTCCTTGGCCAGGTGATTCGCGTTCTAGGGGCTCCAGATTGATTTTGACTAGCTTTCAACGATTTACGCGGCAACGTAACGGCTTGCACGGAGAGTCAATGACTTACGGGGAATTTGAAAGAAGCCCGGTAGAGACGTTGCTGGCAACGTCTCTGGCAGAGACACGGGCGCTGCCGGCAAGAAGCAGCAAGCTTTATCTCTACGAGAAATCCCATTGCGCCATTGTCCATTCGTTACCAAAAGGGGGTTACGCCGCAGGTAGCGTCCAGCTATAATGAATCAGTGATGTCGACGGTTCGCGATGCTTCAAAAGACTTCAAATTCGCGTCTTTCTCAATCGCATCGGCCCGAGTGCTGGCTGCACTGTCTGGTGTGTCCGCGGCGCTATCGGGCGAACCTGCCTTCGCGACTACGCCCCAGCCTGTTCGGTAGCGACTAACTTTTCATCCTCCGCCTCTGCTTCGCCTCAGCTTGTGCAGATCCGAACCAGGATCGCGCGTTCCGAGGTTGCATTTCCTGATAACTGGCGGCTGACTACTGACGGCTGCCCACGGAGGATTCCATGACGCCCAAAACGATGACCGCCATTCACGGACCTAAGATCAAGACCGCACTGCCCGGGCCGAACGCCAAGCGCGTGCTCGAGGGCGACGAGAAATACATTTCGCCGTCCTATACACGTTCTTATCCGCTGGTGGCGAAGAGCGGGCGCGGCATCGTTGTTACCGATGTCGACGGCAACGAGTTCTTTGACTTTTCTGCTGGCATTGCCGTGACCTCGACCGGCCATTGCCATCCCCATGTGGTCGCCGCCATCCAGAAGCAGGCCGGCGAACTGATTCACATGTCAGGCACCGATTTCTATTACGAGAACATGGTGGACCTGGCGGCGCGGCTGTCGAAGATTGCGCCCATGCCCGGCCCGCACCGCGTTTACTACGGCAACTCCGGAGCCGAGGCGGTCGAGTGCGCGCTCAAACTGGCGCGCTATCACACCAAGCGGCAGAACGTGATTGCGTTCTTCGGAGCATTTCATGGCCGCACGATGGGAGCGCTTTCGCTGACCGCATCAAAGCCGCAGCAGCGGCGGCGATTTTCCCCGCTGGTTCCGGGCGTAACCCACGTGCGCTATCCCGACGTCTACCGAGGCTGCGTTGGCTGTAAACAGGATGCCGACGAGTTTGCGCTGGGCTGCGCGCGCTTCATCGAAGAAAAGCTATTTAAGACCACGCTGGCTCCGGAGGAAGTTGCGGCGATCTTTGTTGAACCAGTGCAGGGCGAGGGCGGTTACGTGGTCGCTCCGAAAATCTTTATGCAGGAACTGCGACGCATCTGTGATCGTCACGGCATCATGTTGGTGGTGGACGAAGTGCAAAGCGGCATTGCCCGCACTGGCAGGTGGTTCGCGGTGCAGCATGCCGGGGTTGAGCCCGACATGGTCTGCATGGCGAAGGGCATTGCTTCGGGCATGCCGCTCGGCGTCACCATGACCCGCGCGGAGATTATGGACTGGGTTCCCGGTTCGCACGCCTCCACGTTTGGCGGCAATCCGGTGGCCATTGCCGCCGCTCTGGCAACACTCGACGTGATCGAGAAAGAGCACCTGATGGAGAACTCCGCCAGCGTGGGCAACCACATGATGAAGCGTATGGCCGACTGGGCTTCGAAACTGAAACTGGTAGGCGACGTGCGCGGCCGCGGACTGATGATCGGGGTCGAAATCGTCAAGGACAAAGCGACCAAAGAGTACGGCAACGTCGAGCGAGACCGGATCGTCGAGAAAGCATTCGAACATGGAGTGCTGTTCCTGGGTTGCGGGCCGAGCACGGTCCGGATCTGCCCTCCTCTGGTCGTCACGAAAGAAGAGGCCGACGTCGCCATCGACGTACTCGAAGAGTGCATTACGGCGGTGGGTAAAGCCGTGTAGGGCCGGCGTTAAATGGGCGTAGACGGGCGGGGCCGTTTGGTCCTGCCCGCTTTGTTTTCCCTGTTTGGGAAGTCCGATTCAAATCGCACCCTACTGTGAGGCGAGTCTCATCTTAGGGGCACTCCTCCCGTCAGAGTGACGCTTAGCCACCTGTCATGCTTCCCGCAGTTCTCACGCGAGCGATCGTTCACAGCCTGGATTGGCTGCAGCTCTGGCCCTACCGGCGGATCCGCGGCCGCGGCATCAGCGCACCGGCACTCAGGGCGAAGAAGACGCATACTTCCACCTGCGGAAGTTGGGCTATGTGATGGTCGAGCGCAATTTCAGGTCGCCGCGCAGCCGGGGAGAGATCGACCTGATCGGCTGGGACGCGGATGTTCTTTGTTTCATTGAAGTTAAGACTCGGACGTCGTGCGATGTGAAGACGGCGGAGGCGGCCGTAGACCGGCACAAACGGCGAGAAGTCGCGCAAGTGGCACGGCAATACTTGAGGCGGCTTGACCCATCGTGCCAGTGGAGATTCGATATTGTAAGCGTATACTATCGGCGTCCTGGTTCCCGCCCCCAGATTGAGGCGTTTCGTAACGCTTCCTTGTCGGCGTAAAATATAAAGTTTGTTTATCCGCATTGAAAGGATTCAGTAATTGCCTGAGCTTAGAAAAGATCCGATTGTTGGCCGTTGGGTGATTATTTCGACGGACCGGGCAAAGCGCCCAACCGATTTTGCACGCGAGAATATGAAGATAAAAGGGGGATTCTGCCCCTTTTGCTACGGAAACGAGAGCAAGACTCCTCCCGAGATCCAGGCGTACCGGCCGAACCCGAATGGCGGACCTCCGCCGCAGCGCGATACTCCAGGATGGACCGTGCGCGTCGTGCCCAACAAGTTTCCCGCCCTGGGGATTGAAGGCAATCTGAATCGCCAGGCGGAGGGTATGTTCGATCGTATGAACGGTATCGGGGCCCACGAGGTGATCGTTGAGACGCCGGATCATACGGCGAGCCTCGCGACCCTGCCGCCGAAACGGATTGAAGATGTCCTGTGGACCTTCCGCGATCGTATTCTGGATTTGAAAAAGGATCGCCGCTTCAAGTACATCCTGATCTTCAAAAATCACGGGGAGGCCGCGGGAGCTTCGCTGGAGCACGCACACTCTCAACTCATTGCTCTGCCCATTCTTCCCATTAACGTGGTGCAGGAACTCGAAGGGGCCAAGCAGTACTTCCTCTACAAGGAGCGCTGCGTGTTCTGCGACATCATCCGGCAGGAGATGGACAGCGGCACGCGGGTAGTGGCGGAGAACGAGAACTTTCTCACGCTGGCGCCCTACGCTCCGCGCTTTCCGTTTGAGACGTGGATTCTGCCCAAGCAGCACGAGTCGGCGTTTGAGAACTCGTCGTCGCACATGTTCGAGAACCTGGCGCGATCGTTGAAGGACTTGCTAGGCAGGGCTGACAGGGTGCTGGACAATCCGCCCTACAACCTGGTGATTCATACTTCGCCGGCACAGGATCCGACGAACGATCATTATCACTGGCACATCGAGTTCATGCCGAAGCTTACCAAGACCGCCGGCTTCGAATGGGGCACCGGCTTTTACATCAACCCCACTCCACCTGAGGAAGCAGCCAAGTTCTTGCGCGAGGCGAATGTCGAGGAACCTGCTCCGGTGTCAGTCGGCTAAGTCAAAATTCGGCGAAAAAATTGAGGGCACGGCATCGCGCCGTGCCCTTCTCAGTTGGCCTGTAGAGAGAGAAAAGGCCTCCGAGTGTTCGAGGGCCCTTGTAGGTTCAGGATAAGAGTGCCTGTAAACCGGCTTGTCACGAAGTTGTAAACTTTGCGAACATTTGCGCTGCGAGGCTACGCGCCAGAGGAGGAGATCAGCCTTGCGTACGGTCCTGGACTTCCTCGTGCCAGGCCATCTGGATCGCCTCCAATTTGCCTTCGTTCGAGGCCTTGGGATCGCCGGCAAAGTCCGGCAGTTCCGTGACATAGCGGTGCAGGTCGGTGAAGCGGACTGCAAGCGGATCGAGGGTGGGGTGGGTTTCGGAAAGCAGGATGCCGAGGTCTTCGGCGTCGTCCCAAGTCAATTTCTTTGCCATCCTCAGTGCTCCTCTGAAACGTAGTTGCGGTTCCACGCGGGAATCTCGACGACTACTTTGCCCGGCTTGGTGATCTGCGCCTGGCAGCCGAGACGGGAGTTTAACTGGAGGTCGGCGGCCATGTCCAACCGGTCGGCTTCGTCGTCATCCATCTCGGAAAGATTCTCGGCGCCTTCCTTTACCCAGACATGACAGGTGGTGCAGGCGCAATTGCCTCCGCAGGCGTGGTCCAGCGGAACGCCGAAGTTCAGGGCCACGTCGAGCAGTGATTGCTCTTTGCCGTGATCTTCGTAGGGCAATTTTCCATTTTCAAACTGCACCGTCTTGCCTTCCGGTAAGAAGGTGACCTGTACCGTGTTTTCGCCGGGAGCGTCTTCGGTCAACGTGCCGGCTCCTTGTGTTTTTTCTTCAGCCATACTTGCTCCTTGATCCTCAGTTCGAGGGCGAGACGCCCTCGCGACAGCCGGCGAGTGCCGGCGCTACGCTACTCAAATTCCGCTTTCGCCATGGGATGCGGGGCTGTGGGGCCTTCACCCATATCCGCTTCGTCCATGTTTTTGCCTTTCAACGCACTGGAAACGGCGGTGTCCATCATCAACTCGGCCAGGCGCATCGTGCCCTGGTTGAGCGCGTCGATGGCCTTGCGGATCGCCTGATAATCATCTTCCGTGTTCACCGCGACCAGCGCCTTTTCCATTTTTGCGATCTGCTTCTTTTCGTCGGTGGTGAGCTGCCCCCAGGCCGCACTCTTCTTGCCTTTTTCAAGCGCGGCGAGAATAGTCTGAGTCTCGTTGCGCGCTTCAATCAGCTGACGGCGACGAAAATCTTCTTCGGCGTTATCGAATGAATCGAGAATCATGCCTTCGACCTGCTCGTCGGTCAGGCCGTAGCTGGGTTGCACCTGTATCTCAGCCTCTTTACCACTGCGTTGCTCGCGCGCGGAAACGTGCAGGATGCCGTTGGCGTCGATAAGGAATTTAACTTCGACGCGCGGAATACCGGCGGCCATCCCTGGAATACCCTTGAGATCGAAACGTGCCAGCGAGCGGCAGTCTCTTGCCAGTTCGCGCTCGCCCTGCAGCACGTGAATCGCAACGTTGGCCTGGCCATCGATCTGTGTCGTGTAGAACTGCATGGCAGATGCTGGAATGGTCGAGTTGCGCAAAATGATTTTGTCGGTGACCCCGCCCGCGACTTCGATGCCCAGCGAAAGAGGCGTCACGTCCAGCAGCAGCATGTTCTCGGTAGCTTCGGAGCCGCCGCCGAGGATGTTTGCCTGTACTGCCGCGCCCAAAGCCACCACTTCATCGGGATTCAAGTCGGTGTGCGGCTCGCGCTGGAACAGTTCCTTCACCAGGGCGCGAACCTTCGGGATGCGCGTGGAGCCGCCGACGAGCACGACCTCGTCAATCTGTTCGGGCTTCAGCCCGGCATCCTTCATGGCCTGCTTGCAGGGGCCGACGGTGCGATCAATGACCGGTTGAATCAGTTGCTCATACTGTTCGCGGGTAATCTCGCGCTGGTAGCGCTTGCCCCCAGGCAACTCGATATCAAGCCTCACCGAAGGTTGCGAAGAGAGTGAGATCTTGGCTTCGATGACCGCTCTGCGGATTGCCTGGACAGCCTCGGCATTGCGGCGAAGGTCGAGACCGAGGTCGCCACGGATATCGTCGAGCGCAATGGTAATGAGCAGATTGTCGATGTCGTCACCGCCAAGGTGCGTGTCGCCGTTGGTGGCGATCACCTCGAAGATTCCGTCATGCAACTTTAGGATCGAGATGTCGAACGTGCCGCCACCGAGATCGTAGACCGCAACGATTCCGTTCTGCTTTTTGTCGAGGCCGTAAGCCAGCGACGCGGCAGTCGGCTCATTGACAAGGCGAAGAACATCGAGGCCCGCAATGCGCCCGGCGTCTTTCGTGGCCTGACGCTGCGCGTCGTTGAAGTATGCGGGAACGGTGATAACGGCTTTCGTGACCGGGCCGCCGAAGAAACGCTCGGCGCTGCGCTTGAGTTCGCGAAGGATGAGCGCGGAAATTTCCGGTGGAGTGAAAGTCTTATCGCCCAGCTTGATGCGGAGTACTTCTCCGGGTTGCATGTCTTCGGCGAGGCGGAAAGGGAAGAGCTTCAATTCTTCCTGAATGTCCTCAACGCCGCGTCCCATCAGGCGTTTGATCGAATATACGGCGCGCTCCGGTGTTTCAATAAGTGCATTGCGGGCGGCATTGCCGATGACGGGTTGGTTGTTCGCATCCAAAGCGACCACCGAAGGAAGGAGATTCAAACCGTCTTCATTCGGGATGACGGCAGGCGTATCCCCCTGCATGAACGCCACCAGAGAATTGGTGGTGCCGAGGTCAATGCCGACTATTCGTTCAGCCATTTCTCGTCTTTCCAAACCCAATCTTGCGATCCAAATTGACCGATCACGTTTCCTTGTTCATCGCGGGCGTCACTTGTAATCCCTAAATAGTCCAGCGCAGAAGCCAAATTCTCAATAATCTGCTTGCGCTTGTCTGGCCCTAGAGACTCCTTCTCGAACGGCGAGGCCCAACGTGTGATGCGCTTTGGGCGAAACGTGAATAGCGGATTTCCCGCATTCCTAGTATTGTCAAAACGTATGGCTCGACCGTCCTCCTGGTATTCGACGTAAATCTGAGTTGCCGCAGTTCTGAAAGACACCTCAAATCCCCAAGAACCTCGCACATGCTGGGGGCCAATCCTCTCGAACATTTAAGACTCCAGCGCCGCATTTACATCTCGCAGCAGGTTGCGGATGTAATTGCGGCGGTTTAGTACGTCCACCATTTTTGCCGTTACGCGCGAACGCTCTTCAGTCGCTGCCGGGTTTCTGTCGATCAGGCTATCCCAATCGGTCCAGTACTTTTGCAATTCCTGCAACAAAGCGTCGTGCTTGTCTTCGAGGGTGACCTTGTGGCCACTGATTTCTTTTGCCAAGCTGGGATCGTCTTCTCCTACCTTTTTGTTCATGCGAAGTTCTTCGAGCTGCATGTTGAGCTCAAAGACTTCTTCCAGCAAATCCGGCGGCACAATCTGCTTCTTGACCACGCCGGTCGCTCGTGCCTGCTCGGTCGCGCTCTTCGACTGCTCTTCCAGTTCCACGCCTTCCAGGTGCAACAAATAGGCTGTGCGCTTGATCGGATCTTTCAAGGTGCGGTACGCGTCGTTGAGCAGAGAACTCTGTTCCATGCTCCATTCCTGTTCCTGGCTGCCGGCGCGGGCATTTAAATCCGGATGCAGCTTGCGGCTCAATTCGTAGAAACTCTTTTCCAATGCCGGGACGTCAATGTTGAGCTTGGGCGGCAAGCCGAAGAAAGTGAAGTAGTCGACCGGAACCGGAGGCTGAACCTTACCGCACGAGTCGCAAAAGTGCGCGGCTCGCATGGATCCACACGACCAGCAGGTGTGGGTATCCGCTGGCAGGGGCTTGGAGCGGATCTCGGTAAGGGTCGATTTCATCGTCACTTCTGTTTCCTCACACTTCGAACGCGCTAAAGTCATTTACTCGCGCGGATTTTCTGGTGGCGTAAGCGGTCGCGGGCAGGAGTGCCCGCGCCACACAGGGTTTCCAGCCACTCGGGGCTTCCTAGCCACACGGGCATCAGGCGGAGAACGAAGTCCCACAGCCGCATGACTTCGAC
>Ga0307474_10002648_pt1 | contig 12867 bp, 7 predicted proteins | sample atmos_gasesECM1C_2_FD_203312 | JGI IMG/M metagenome (GOLD analysis project Ga0307474, IMG submission 203312) | Hardwood forest soil microbial communities from Morgan-Monroe State Forest, Indiana, United States - atmos_gasesECM1C_05 | ecosystem: Environmental > Terrestrial > Soil > Temperate... | reverse complement strand
GCGCTCCGCCGGCTGAATTTGGCGGCAAGACCAGTCTAGTGATTGTGGTGACCACACGATCGGGGTTGGGTGTTACCGAACCTCACGGCCAAGTGACAACCTCGTACGGATCGTTTGGAACCGTGAACAGCGGGTTCGACTTTGCTTACGGCGGCAGCAAGTGGGGAAACTATATTTCCGCCAACGGCCTGAACACCGGCCGGTTCCTCGATGGTCCGGAATTTGCGGTCATACACGACAAGGGAAATGAAGAGAACTTCTTTGATCGGGTAGACTACAAACCCACTGAGGCCGATACACTCAGTTTCAACTTTGGCTACAGCCGCTCCTGGTTCCAGACCCCCAATTCGTTTGACGCCCAGAATGCTACCGGCTGGACTTTTCTGTCCGCCACGCCGGTCTGCCCCGCGGGCCAGACCGGTTCGTGTGGCGGACTGGGACCCAACGGACTCCCCGTAGGCGCTCAGGATCAACGGTCGAAAATCGGAACATTCAACATCGCGCCGTCGTGGACTCATCTGCTCAACCCGAGAACGGTCTTCACGCTGGGCGGCTTCGTTCGCCGCGATCAATACAACTACTATCCGAGCGCGAATCCTTTCGCCGATCAGTCACCAGACTTGCAGTTGGAGACGGTAGCTCAAAATCGCACCCTGACGAACGCGGGCGCTCGCGCAACGCTGTCTTACGTGAAGGGCATCAACAACATAAAAGCGGGGGTCACCTTTGAGCATACTTTCCTCACCGAGAACGATCAGTTCGGCATCGTAGATCCGACCGTGAACGCCGTCTGCCTCAACGCTGACGGAAGTCTGGATACAAATCCAGCGATTACGAATCCGGCGGCTTGCGGCGGACCCGGTAATCTTGGAGGCTCGCAGAACCCCTCGTTTTTGCCTCTTCTCGGCTGTTACGACTTGACTCGAACAGCTCCACTGCCGTTGTCCGACGGCTGCCCCCAGGGACAAACCAGCAGTGGGTTGTTCGCCTTTAATGGTCACACCGACATTAAGGAATCGGCTCTGTACGTCCAGGACGCCCTGACGTTCAAGAACTGGAGCCTGAATCTCGGGCTTCGCGCCGATATTTACAATGGCATCGCCAGCGCCCAGCAACTGGAACCTCGCGTAGGCGTTGCCTACAACATTAAGGCCACGAACACGGTGCTGCGCCTCTCCTATGCACGCACGATGGAAACGCCATTCAACGAAAACCTCATTCTTGCCAGCACGGGTTGCAATAACCCCGTGATCTTCGATCTTCAGGAGTCGGTTACCGGCGGGCAGTGCGTCTCGTCCTCGGTGCCGCCACTAGGCCCCGGCCATCGCAATGAGTTTCATGCAGGCCTCGAGCAAGCCTTCGGAAAGTACCTGGTCGTTGACGGCGAGTACATCTGGAAGTACACGCACAAGGCGTTCGATTTCAGCGTGGTGGGCAACACTCCGATCACCTTTCCGATCGAGTGGGCCAGCTCGAAAATTCCCGGCTATGCCATCCGCGCGTCCGTTCCGAACTTCCATGGCTTGACCGCGTTTGTTGTGATGTCGAGCGTCGCGGCGCGTTTCTTCACGCCGCAGGTCAGCGGCATCGGCGCCACTCCCTCGGCGCCCGGAGCAGCGTCCGTATTTCGAATCGACCACGACGAAACGTTCAACCAAACCACGCACGTGCAATATCAGCCTTGGAAGTGGTCGCCGTGGATCGGCTTCAACTGGCGATACGATAGCGGACTTGTTGCCGGCCCGGTACCATGCACCGGCGGCAATTGCGCCAACGGGCCAGACGGCACCCCCTCAATCGTGGACGTATCGGGGATTACTCCAGATCAACAGTTCCAAGCCGGACTGTTCTGCGGCGGCGTGTTTGCTACGCCCACAACGCCGATCAGTTCCTCTCTCGGGGCGAATCTCTGCCCTGCATCCAGTTACGGATCGAAGTACATATCCATCCCCGCGCCTGGGACTGAAGACGACGACAAGAACCCACCACGCATTGCGCCACGCAACTTGTTCGACGTTTCTGTAGGCGACGACAACCTCTTCCGCGGCGACCGTTACAAGTGGAGCTTGCGCTTCACGGCCATCAATGTAACCAACAAGACCGCTCTCTATAACTTTCTGTCGACGTTTAGCGGCACACACTACGTGAGTCCCAGGGCTGAGACGGTGGAGCTCGGCTTCCACTTCTGACCACCGATTGATTGAACGAATCGAGCGAGGACTGGCGAAAGCCCGTCCTCGTTCCGGTTCCTCCGATTCGTAAGTTTGCAAAGTCCAGCCGAATAGCGCGGAGCGGAGATGAATCATCACGCCCGGCCGAAGCGTCACAGGAGAGTTCGGCATGCAAGAGTGCCTGCCACGCGACCGCGTTTGTCCGCCGATCGAGCCAAGCCCGCGGGTTTGAGCAAAGCGGACTGGCGACGCGCGAACCTGCTGGCCTCGGTGCTGCTGACGGGTGGGCGTGTCCAAGCTGCCCTTGACAAGCTTTTTTTGCCGCACGGCTTGACGATGCTCGATGCCAGCGTTCTGCTGCTATGTGTTGAAGCGCCGCTGAGCCTCACGCCCGGAAAACTGGCCGTCGTACTCGGCCGAGATAAGGGCAAGATAACTCGTGTCGTCGATCGGTTGGAGATCAATGGCTTCGTGACTCGCGATATCGGAAGGCGTGACCGCCGAATTTCGCTCCTCAAGCCAACGAACCAAGCCAAGAAGATCACTCCGGTCCTGACCGCCGTGTTTGCCGGCATTCACCGCGAGCTGTTTGCGGGAATGATCGACAGTGAGTTCCAACAGTTGACCAAATCGCTCGCGCAGCTTCTTAGGAATGCCGCCGGGATTGCTCGCAGTCCGATTTGTTTGGCCCGGAATCATCATCGCCTATGATGCCGGCCCAGATGAAGACGTGGAATTCGGCGATTTCCGGAAATATGATTTGCAAGTGCCGCAGTGATCTAGGCGTTGAGATCACACAAAGAAACGCCGCCTTGCTCTAACCGAACAAGAAGACCAAATTCGCGACACTTCACGGCGTTGTCGGCAAGATTCGTTATCGTGGTCCCGACATCGAGGAAAACTGGGGATCTATTCCGTACATCAAGCCCACGATTACAGGATGTGCCGTGACGTCCCGGCGTACAGCGACACCACCGTTCCCCTACCAAACCACTGCCGACCAATGGTTCGACCGATCTCGGTTCGAGAGCTATCGCAAGCTAGGGCCATTCACGATGGATAGGCTCACAGGACTCGACACCGCCGACGCAGGCGGAACGATTGAAGCGCTACTCACGCGCCCGGAGGATCATCGATACGGCTAAACCGAAGCCCAAGGCAGAAGCGGAAACGAAGAAGGCTTCAAAAAGAACCGACCGAATGATCGTAGGTTTGGCCCGCACCTGACGGCACGCTACAATACTCGGCGGAGCGGCACTTCGAAGCAGGTGAGGGGACGAAAGCTGTTTGAACCAATGTCGAATCTCTGAGGAGCTGCGGATAGCCAGCCCGTGTGCACGGCCTGTCCCTTTGGCTTCCCGGCCGATGGCCGAAGCCACCCGCGCGAACCGCGTGACCGAGGAACGGGAAGCGAACGGGGCAGGAAAGCCTAACGGTTGGCTCGTGGCGCCCACTTAGTCCAGAGGTTCACGGCCTAGTCTCCCACGGCCGAGCAGTCCGCTCTTTTTTGTGCTCAAGGTATCTCGTTGCTCGGGCGCCGGTGCCTGGCGTCACGATCAGTGTCGGGTCGGCGGCGAGCAGCCGAACTCGTTTCACCCATTTATGCGCATACTTTTTATCGGTGACATTGTTGGTTCGCCGGGCCGCCAGATCGTGCGCGATCGGCTGGCAGATCTTGTCACGCACCGCCAGATCGACCTGGTGATCGCCAATGGCGAAAATTCGGCGTCGGGTTTCGGGATCACACCCAAAATTGCCGACGACTTGCTCTCGAACGGCGTCGACGTCGTCACCGGCGGCAATCATAGCTGGGACCGCAAGGAAATCCTGGAATACATGCCGCACCAACCGCGCCTGCTACGCCCGGGCAATTTTCCAGAAGGCAGCCCTGGCAGTGGTACGTACGTAGGGGCCGCAAAGAACGGCGTGAAGTTCGCCGTCGTCAACCTGCAAGGGCGCGTTTTCCTGCCCGCGATCGACGACCCATTCCGCAAGGTCGATGCCGAATTGGGAAAGCTCCCCGAAGACGTCGCGTTTGTCTTCGTCGATATGCACGCCGAGACGACCAGCGAAAAGATCGCACTTGGCTGGTACCTCGACGGCCGGGTTTCCGTCGTGGTCGGCACGCACACCCACGTCACCACCGCCGACGAGCGCGTCCTGCCTCAGGGCACCGCCTACATCACCGACGTTGGCATGACCGGGCCGCACGATGGCGTCATCGGCATGGATCGAAATGGGATTATCAAGCGCTTTCTCGACGGCCTGCCAGCCCGCTTTGACGTCGCTGGCGGCGATATCCAGATGAACTGCGTCTTGATCGAGACCGACGATACCGGGCCGCGCAACTCGGCCGGACGCCTGAAGGCGAAGTCCATCGAGCGGCTGCGCCTGCGCGCCGACTAACGCGCCTGGCCTGTGCCCCCTCATCGTCCGCCCGTAACCCCTGCAACTGCTGCAACGTGGGGCAACCTTCGGCCGTCCAACGACAATCTGAGGACACATGCAAAAAAGGAAGGCCCAGCTTCTGACCATTGCAGCCTCGTTGTGTCTGCCGGTGGCCATTGCGGCCGGTCCAGCTCACGCGGGCCCGCCGCCGTCGGCTCAGCCGCAGCTCAACCATAACGCCAGGGCTGCGGCCATTCGGCCTAGCGCCGCTCAAGATCGAAGCTTCGTTCAAAGCGAAGGCGACATGACCGCCAAGACGCGGCTCTTCGGCCCGATCGGTCCTGGGCTGCGTGCGATCCATCGTTCCGCCGACGGCCGTACCTATATCCTCGCATCTCCTTCACCCGGCCTAGTTGTCTACGACGCGAAGGGCAAACAAGTCTTCACGATAACTGAGTCCGCCGCGGTTCCCGGCTCGAAGCCAAGCACCGCCGGCATCACCTTTGGCGAAGACTGCGACATCGATTCCGAGGGCCGGACCTACATCGCCGACCGCGGCTCAAACATGATCGACATCGTCGGCCCCGACGGCACTTTCGCGAATTCGTTCCCCGCGCCCGCACCGATCTCGATCGCCTGGCTCGGCGATGGGGAAATTGCTGTGGCGACGCTGAACGAGGAGCACCTGGTCATCGTCTACGACAAGCGCGGTCACGTGACGCGTGACTTCGGCGATCCCGAGCAGATCTCAGATCGTGACGATCTCAACCGCTTCCTCAACAACGGCGATCTGGCCACCGACGCCGCGCATCACCTTTACTACGGTTTCAGTTATATGCCCGAGCCGACGGTCCGGCAGTTCGACCGCAATGGTTACAGCATTGGTCCCGACGTGCAGTACGTGGCGCTTGAGGCGGCGTCGCAGGCGCAGGCAATCCGCCGCGAGATCGTGAAGCAGGAGAAAAACCGTAAGTCGCCGTCGTTCAAGCGGATACTCACCGGCGTCGGCGTCGATCCGGTGAACGGCGAAGTGTGGATGGCCGTCGGCAATACGCTGCTGCACTTCGATAAGGACGGCAACCGCCGCGCCAGCTATCAGATGTACACGCCGGAAGGCGCGCGGCTGGAAGCCAACACGATTCTGATCGAGCCCGACCGCATGATCATCGGCGGTGACCCGATTGGGATTTACGAATTCCCACGGCCCGACAAGAAAGCTCCAACAGCAAATTAAATTTTTAGTTTTCCTCAGGACATTTTGTGGTGCCGCGCGTCGCAATTAGGTGCGCGACGCAATTTTGTCGTAGAATTTCCTTTTGAATCATCGCGTGGCAAGTTTCTCTGGCGACATTTTGCGTTGTGGAAAAACTGTGGGCCATGTGTGAAACGCGATCCGCATCGCGATTCGCCCTCGCGCACTTTTCACTTGCAGGCCACGCTTCAATCAGAGACAATCCCGCGCTGTCTCGAAACGACGGTGACTCGGAGTGAGGGCAAACCGAGGTCGTTCCGGACATCAGGGGCAAGGCAATACATTCCATCGAGGGTTAACCCCCGAAGTCTAAAGAAGGACGTAAACGGCCCGCTTTCCCACAGCATATTCACATCTGTGGAAATTGCATGGGCCTCTTATTCTCTCCGCAAATGTCGACTGCTACTCAAACCGGGCGCGAACCATTCAACTCTTGGGACAAATTCCTGGACCGCGTGAAGCAGCGGGTCAGCATCAACACTTTCACGACATGGTTCCAGCCGACGCGCCTGAATCGCGCTGAAGGCGATACGCTCTTCATTCAAATTCCGAGCACGGTTTTCCGCAACGTGCTGACGCGCACCTACGGTGAGATCGTGAAGGCGGTTTTCCACGAACTCGGCACGCCGAACACCCGTGTGCAATATGTCTGCACCGAAGAAGAGGCTGCAGCGGCCGCCGCTCCGGCGTCTGCGGTTCCCGTAAAGCAGTCAAAGCTCGATTTTGAGAGCAGCGACCACCAGCTCAATCCGCGCTACACATTCGATTCGTTCGTGGTCGGCAAGTCCAACGAATTTGCGCACGCCGCGGCACGCGCCGTCGCGGAGCAGCCTTCAAAGGCCTACAACCCGCTCTTCCTGTATGGCGGCGTGGGCATGGGCAAGACGCACTTGATGCACGCCATTGGACACACCATCAAGAAGCGCAACGCGGCGATGCGGCTTAGTTACGTCAGTGCCGAAAAGTTCACCATCGAAGTGATCAATTCGCTGCGCTTCGATCGCATGATCACCTTCCGCGACCGCTTCCATACCGTAGACGTCCTGCTCGTTGACGATATCCAGTTCATCGCCGGCAAGGAACGGACACAGGAAGAGTTCTTCCACACGTTCAACGCGCTGTATGAACAAGGGAAACAGATCGTCATTTCGTCGGATTGCCTGCCGAAGGATATCAACTCAATCGAAGAGCGGCTGCGCTCGCGTTTCGAGTGGGGCCTGATCGCCGATATTCAACCGCCCGACCTCGAAACGAAAATCGCGATCTTGCAGAAGAAGGCGGAGAACGATCGCTTCCCGCTGCCCGACGACGTTGCCGAGTACATCGCGCGTGCGATCAAGTCCAACGTCCGCGAGCTCGAAGGCGCGCTGACGCGTCTGATGGCGTACGCGTCGCTGACCGGCGCGACGGTTTCGCTCGCGACCGCGCAGCAGGTTTTGCGTAACATCATCGCGTCGCAGGAAAAGCGCGTCACCATCGACCTGATCCAGAAGCGCGTCAGCGAGCATTTCAATTTGCGCGAGCAGGATCTGAAAGTTCGCAGCAACACGCGCGCGATCGCGTTCCCACGACAAGTGGCGATGTACATCGTCAAGCAGCTCACCACCGCATCGCTGCCCGAGATAGGCCGCCAATTCGGCGGCAAGCATCACACGACGGTGCTCCACTCGATCCACAAGATCGAAGAGATGCGCCGCTCGGACAAAGATCTCAACCGCACGATCACGCGGCTGATGGACGCTCTTCAGTAGTTTCGAAAATCCGTTAAATCTTGCAGTACACCGGGATGGGATCCGAACCTCCCATCGGGGTCGTGCGGCGAATCAGCGCTCCGTCGTCTGTGCTGCGTTCCCACTGATTACCTTCGTCTCGGCTGGACTGTCCTGCGGGCTGCGCTTTCCTGCGGATCCAATCGTGGACGATAGCCGTTGGCACGACTGGAAATTGTCACGTTGCCGCGCGTCGCGTTGAGCAATTCCTCGATCAATTCGCTCACCGACGCCGTCGGGACGTTTGCTGCAAGCGCTTTCGAGCCATCTTCCTTTTGTACCGCCGGAGTCGCTTCGCCTCCGAGCCGCGCGACCGCAAGCTCCGCCACTTCGACTTGAGCGGCGGGCAACGTAATGAGTACAAGTGACATTCCTTCCAGAATGATCGGCCCGGCTTGCTGGATCGCCTGTAGCGTGGCTTCGTGCGCGGCCTCACGAAACGATTCGGCGTTGGAATCCGCGTCCTGATAGCTGCCATCGTCCACACTTACGTTGATGTCGGTCACCTTGAGCCCAGCGGCGCCCGCTTGAAGCGCGTCTTGAATGCCACGCAAGACCGACGCAGAAAAATGTGCTGGAATATTTGCGCCTGCATTCCACTCCACAATCGCGCCTCGGCCGCGCTCCGCAGGGCGAACGCTGACGCGCACCTGGGCATACTGGCTCCGCGCTCCGCGTTGGCGGACAAATTTCGCCTCGCCACTGCTCGATCCTTGCACCGTCTCACGAAAAAATATTTGGCTCCGTTCGCTCGTCATCGCTTTCCTTGCGCATAGATCCCGCGGGACTCTCCGGCAGTTGGATTGCGCCGCGGCGCCATCGGTTTGCCGAACTGGCTTGCACCAAGCCGTGTGGACAACGATTGCGTAACGTGCGGAATTTGTGTGGAAGGCTGTGAGTGGATTCACGTCTCATGTGCGACCACGACACAACCGCATCGAGTTTTCCTCGGTTCCCACAATTCGCCACTCGAACACAACGCGCGATTCCGCGTTAAAACAAAGGCGCAAAAATCTTTTCCACCTTTCCACACCCATCATCACAACAACAAGGGTCCAAAAAGTCTTTCAAATAAAAAGCTTTTGTTTTGATGCGTGATTATTCTTGCTTGTGCAAAATTCGAAACGGGCCGCCGGCGCATTACCTCGCGGCCAGGAGAGTAACGCCAAATAAAAATCCTCACATTTCCTCAAGCCTGTTCGCTTGGCCAGGCCCGGTTCCGCTTTGTTCTTTCCTCAAAAACGAGTAGAGTACGGCAACAGCGGTACAATCCATGAAGGAGGCGGCTGTACGTCCCCCAGGGCCGCGTAAACAATGAGCGCACCTGCAACAGCACGCGAGGATCACCAAGCGATGGAATTCAGCGTATCGAAGTCGGCGCTGCTGAACGAACTCAGCACGACGCAGGGTGTCGTCGAACGCAAAACGACGATTCCGATTCTGTCGAACTTGCTGGTCGAAGCGAAGGGCAGCCAGCTCAATATTACCGCCACCGACCTGGAGCTCAGCATTCGCACGTCGTGCGAAGCCAAGGTGAAAAAAGAAGGCGCTGGCACGATCCCGGCGAAAAAACTCCTCGAGCTCGTGCGCCTGCTTCCCGAGGGCGAGATCAAGTTCAAGCTGCTCGAAAATCACTGGATTGAAATCGTCAGCGACCGGAAGAAATACAAGCTCGTCGGGATGGCGAAGGAAAATTTCCCAGCGCTGCCGGCGATGCCGCACACGCTGGTCAAGATCTCCGCACCCGTGATGGAGAGCCTGATCAGCAAGACGAAATTCGCGATTTCGATGGAAGAGTCGCGCTACACGCTCAATGGAGGCTTGCTGATCCTGAAGCCCGACACGCTCGCCATGGTTGCCACCGACGGTCATCGCCTCGCGCTGGCTGAAACCGATCAGAAACTCGCCGGCCTCAATGGTGAAATGAAAGTGCTCATCCCGAAAAAGGCGATGGACGAAGTTTCCAAGCTCGCCAGCTCGGCCGATTCCGAAGCGCAGATCGAATTTGCCAAGGACGAAAGCCACCTGTTCTTCCAGGTTGGCCATCGGCTGCTGATTTCGCGCATTCTCACCGGCCAATTCCCGAACTACGAAGCGGTTCTGCCGCGCGACAACAACAAGACCGTCACGATCGAACGCGGAGAACTCTGCGACGCCGTACGCCGTGTCTCGCAGCTTGCCGACCAGCGCTCGCACGCCGTGAAGCTTGCCGTCTCGCGCGACGGCATCGAAATCTCCGCGTCGAGCCCCGAATACGGTGAAGCGAAGGAAAACATCGAGAAGGAATACAAGGGCGATCCGATTTCGATCGGCTTCAACTCGAGCTACATGCTCGATTTTCTCGGCGCAGCGGCCGACGGCCCGGTCAGTATCGAGCTGAAGGACGAACAGTCCGCCGGCCAGATGCGTCCCCTTGCCGATGAGAGCTATCGCTACCGCTACATCATCATGCCGATGCGCATCTGACCTGCGTCAAGCAACGACTTAGGAGAAACGCCGGCGTGTCCGAAAGACATCCGGCGTTTTTGTTTTTGCAGGAGCGCGAGCATAGCTCGCCCGGTTCGCTCAGCTTACGCCTCAGCTCGAAACGTCTTCCCCAACTCCTGATCCGCCAGTCGAAAATAATGCCGAAAGTTATAGATCAGCGGCGACCACTTCGCCGGATCGACGTAGTTTTCCTTCAGCACAAATTTCTTCTCCACATGCACGCGCACAATCTCAATCTCCGCCGCGACGCCTCCGCCAAGCTCTTCCAGCTTCCCTCCACTCAATTTGTGCAGCGCCGTAACCCGCGCCTCCATATGTACCGGACATTCCTTTGCCCGCATCGGCTTCACAATCTCGCTTGCGAGTGGCGTCAGCTCCGCCACTTCAAACTTCCGCGGCTCATAGTGAAATTGTTTCTTCTTCAGCTCCGGCACAGGATTCTTCGCCGTCAGTGGCGCCAGCTTTTCGACCTGCTCCCACATCTTCGGACTCGGCAAATTCACCACGCACTCACGATGCCGCTCGAAATTTTCTGCCGTCTTCGTTTCGCTCAACAACCCGAGCGTCATCGTCCAGCCCAGCGCCCAAAAAGAAGAAATCGGCGCGAGATCCGTTGTCTGGTCTTCGTTCAACGAACTCACAAGCGCCACCGGAGTTCCGAAATATAAAATTTTCGGCGCGATCGTGCGAAATTCCGGCTCCGCATCAAGCGCTGGTCCGCCCGCCGCATTCCGCTGCGTTTTTTTCGCAAGTTTTGAGGCGTTTTTCATGGTCTTTACCTTTCGATTTCCCTTCACGTTTGGACGCTCGAAACCTCCTATCGGTTCTGTCGATAGCAACCTGATCAGCGCCCGCTTGTAAATTAATAAAGTCTTTATAGTCAATGGTTTAGACCGGCAAACCCCAAGCTTTTTTCTTTGGCTTTTTCGCCCAATCAGGTACAATGCTTAGGTTGCAGTTTTGCAGTTGGTTTCCTCCTGTATTTCGGTCCGCCTCGCGCAATCGAGGCACGTCCGCCAAGCCAGCGAAGTTCAGTTTTCAGCCCTGCGCCAGGGGCCGGAACATCGCGCTTGGAAATGAATCCTGTGAACGCGCACGCAGCGTTCGCCGGGTGACAAGTCTTCGCCACGTCTCGCTGCGCGAGACGGGATGGAGCAGGGGCCCTACGAGTTCCCGACGCACGCGCACGCGCCTGCATTCGGAGCCAAAGGGTTAAGGCGACGCACGGAGAAGTCCGCACTCAGCCTTTCCTCGCTTCAAAGAATTTGCATCGGGTCGCTACGACCGCCCACCGCGCGAGCCATGTCGCGCCGTCTCGCGGTTTGTTTGGCAGCTGCGCATTTTTCGGCGGCAATTGCCACGCGCTCGTTTTTCAAGAATGAAGTTCGCTGAGGGAGATTGAATGGCTGAGGAAAAAGAACCACAGGGGCAAGGCCACAAGTACGACGCAAAGTCGATCAAAGTTCTCGCCGGACTTGAAGCCGTTCGCCTGCGTCCCGCAATGTACATCGGTTCCACCGGCGAAATGGGTCTGCACCACCTCGTCTGGGAAGTCGTCGATAACTCCGTCGACGAAGCGATGGCCGGCCACGCCGACGAAATCAACGTCACCGTGCACGCCGATGATTCCGTTACCGTTGTGGACAACGGTCGCGGAATTCCGGTGGATATGCACGCCACCGAAAAGCGACCCGCAGCGGAAGTCGTTCTCACCGTCCTGCACGCCGGCGGCAAATTCGACAGCGACACCTACAAGGTTTCCGGCGGTCTTCACGGCGTTGGCGTCAGCGTCGTCAACGCGCTGGCCGATTGGCTCGAGCTCGAAATTTCGCGCGATGGCGCGGTCTGGGAACAGACCTACGAAAAGGGCAAACCCACATCGAAGCTGAAGCAAACCGGCAAGACGCGCAAAACCGGCACAAAAATCACGTTTCATCCGGATGCGACGATCTTCGAGAAAACCGTCTACAGCTTTGACACCTTGGCGCAGCGCCTCCGCGAGCTCGCCTTCCTCAACAAAGGTCTGAAGATCACGCTCACAGATGAACGGTCCGACAAAACCGCCGAGTTCAAATTCACCGGCGGCATCAGCGAATTCGTAAAGCATCTCAACCGCGGCAAAACCACGCTTCACGACTCTCCGATTTACATTGAGGGCAAGCGTGGCAACGTCGAAATCGAAATCGCGCTGCAATACAACGACAGCTACGGCGAAAACGTCTTTGCCTTCGCCAACACAATCAACACTGTCGACGGTGGCACGCACCTCTCCGGCTTTCGCTCGTCGCTGACGCGTACCATCAACAACTTCGCTTCATCCGCGGGCATGTTGAAAGAGCAGAAAGACGAAGTGACGATCAGCGGTGACGACGTTCGCGAAGGCTTGGTAGCCGTTGTCAGCGTGCGCCTACCGCAGCCTCAGTTTGAAGGCCAGACCAAGGGTAAGCTCAACAGCGACATCAAGGGCGACGTCGAGCAACTCGTGAACGAACGGCTCGGTGAGTGGTTCGACAAGCATTCCACGGTAGCGCGCCGCATCATAGCGAAGTGCATCGAAGCAGCCCGAGCGCGCGAAGCTGCCCGTAAAGCCCGCGAGCTCACGCGCCGCAAATCCGCCATGGATTCCAGCGGCCTCCCCGGAAAGCTCGCCGACTGCCAGGAGCGCGATCCGTCTCGCTGCGAACTGTTCGTCGTCGAGGGCGAATCCGCAGGCGGCTCCGCAAAAATGGGCCGCGATCGCAAATCGCAGGCGATCCTCCCGCTCAAGGGCAAAATCCTCAACGTCGAAAAAGCGCGCTAC
>Ga0307474_10002647_pt1 | contig 12868 bp, 11 predicted proteins | sample atmos_gasesECM1C_2_FD_203312 | JGI IMG/M metagenome (GOLD analysis project Ga0307474, IMG submission 203312) | Hardwood forest soil microbial communities from Morgan-Monroe State Forest, Indiana, United States - atmos_gasesECM1C_05 | ecosystem: Environmental > Terrestrial > Soil > Temperate... | reverse complement strand
CCAGGTGTTGGGCCATGAGCAAGCGCTGCCGCCCCAGCAACCGCCAGAGCAACACCGCGATGAGCGTCGCCAACGCGAACGCCAGCCCGCCCACGAGCGTGTCGGCGACGATCGCCTCTTCGTGAATGCGGTGGATCGCGTCGACGCTCTCGGAGGCCGACTTTCCGTTGATGCGAACCAACTTGTCGATCGAGACCTCGATGTCGCTCGCCAGCTCCGCCGTCGGGCCGCGCCCTTCCGCAGCGGCGCGCAGGCGTCGTAGCAGCTCGCGCAGGATGTTCCATTCCTCTCGCTCGCCGGGCGAGGTCGCGACCCAATCGTACGCCGCCGAATCGGCGGTGATGCGCTCGCCGATTGCCCCGACGTCCTCCGCGGTGAGCCCCGCCGCGACGAGGCGATGCGCCTGCGCGCGCAGGTCGTCGGCGAGCTCGATCGAGCGCTGAGCATTTTCGACGATCTCCGCCGTGCGCGCGGCGACCCGCCGCGCCACGACGAGGTCGGTCCCCAACATTGCGAGCAGCAAAAGCGCAACCAACGCCAGCGCCCCGAAGACGGGCCACACGGACGGGATGCCACTCGATTTCATAGCCTTCTGCCATGATAGTGGATGAGATGACCGAACGAGCGCGGATCCTCATCGCAGAGGACGACGACCTGACGCTGGAGCTGCTCGCGACGGTCTTGCGGGGAGCCGGTCACGAGGTGACACCCGTCGCCGACGGCAAGGACGCGCTCGACGAGCTGCAGCGCGGCCGCTTCGATCTGGTCGTCGCCGACGTCCAGATGCCCCGCGCGAGCGGCCTCGAGATCCTCGAGGCGCTCGATCGCGACTCTCCCGAGACGCCGCTCGTCCTCGTGACGGCGTACGCGAATCCGGGCGCCGCCATGGACGCGATCGCGCGGGGCGCCGCGGACTATTTGGCGAAGCCGGTGGACATCGTCGCGCTCCAGACCACCGTCGCCCGCACGCTGGAGCGGCAGCGTCTCGCCGGGGAGAACCGCGCGCTGCGGCGGGCCGCCATCGAGCCGAAAAGCCTCATCGGCACGAGCCCCGCCATGTTGGAGCTGTACAAACAGATCGCTCAGGTCGCCCCCACCGACACGACCGTCCTCATCACGGGCGAGAGCGGCTCGGGCAAGGAACTCGTCGCGCGCATGCTGCACGCGCGCAGCGTACGCGCCGCGTTGCCCTTCGTGGCCGTCAACTGCGGTGGCCTCGCCGAGGCGCTGCTCGAGAGCGAGCTCTTCGGTCACGAGCGCGGTGCCTTCACGGGGGCCCACACCCAGCGCCGCGGGCTCTTCGAGTCGGCGCGCGGCGGCACCGTGTTCCTCGACGAGATCGGCGACGTCTCGCTCAAGATGCAGGCCCAGCTCTTGCGAGTCCTCCAGGAGGGCGAGATCAGGCGCGTGGGCGGCGATGTGACCATCTCCGTCGACGTGCGGATCGTCTCCGCGACGAACCGCGACCTCGCCGTAGAGATGGCCGAGGAGCGCTTTCGGCGCGATCTCTATTACCGCCTGGACGTCGTCTCGCTCCACGTGCCTCCGCTGCGCCAGAGGGGCGACGATGTCGACGCGCTCGCGCGTCACTTCGTGGCCCGCCACGCCGGTCAGATCGGGCGGCCGATCCCGGACATCGCCCCGGAGACGCTGGCGCGCCTGCGTGCGCACGCCTGGCCGGGCAACGTGCGCGAGCTCGAGAACGCGCTCGCGCGCGCCGTCGCGATGTCTTCGCGGGGAGTCATTCTTCCCGCGGACCTCCCCGCGCTCATCTCCGGTCAACCTCCGGAGAGCGCGCCCGCGATCGAGCACGGTTGGCCGACGCTCGAAGAGCTCGAGCGTCGTTACGTCGATCGCGTGCTCGAGCGCTGCGATCACAACAAGACCGACGCCGCGAACATCCTGGGTGTCGATCGCAGAACGTTGCAGCGCCTCCTCGCCCGCCGGGCGGGCAAGACCGACATCGACGTATGAGCGGCGGCGAACTGCCGCGCTCGACGCGGCGAACCGCCGCGTCGCCGGATCGGCAGAGGTGAGGGAGGCCGACGCCGAGCGGGCGGCGGACCGTCGTGGCGCGCTCGCGGCCGCCTTCGCGCCCGATACCCGCCTTGCCCTGAGCCCCGACGCTCGTCGCCCCATGCTCAAACGCCTGATCGACTTCGCGGTTCATCGCCGCGTGCTCGGGGTGCTTTGCGAGCGCAGCCTTCGACGATGACTCGGTCGATGTTCTCCAGCGGGCGCGCGATCATGCCACTCCAAACAGCGCGCTGGCAGAGGTGGCGGCGCAACTTGACTATCGCTCGTCTGCCCCGCTCGCCGAAATCGCCCGCGGGAGCGAGCTGGTCCGCGCGCTCGTTCGGCGCGCCCTGCGCCCCGCGGTGGCCGGGGCACGGGTGACCATGCGTCAGCGGGACGCCATGCGCAGCTCCACGTCGAACTTCACGACGACGAGATCCGCGGCCTCGAGCGCGCCGAGCAACAACCTGGGAGGCTCGATGCCGTAGTCGCTCATGAGGATGTTCTGCCGCCCCACGACACGAATGCCGCCGGTCGTCGCGGACGCGCTCATGGTCATGACGACGGGACGCTCGAGGCCGGCCACGGTGAGCGTGCCCCGCGCGACGAGCTCCGATGGCGCCCGCGGGGCCGATGGCAGCTCGAGCTGGAACGAATCGGCGACGAAGCGGACGGCCTCGAACCTGTCGCTCTTGAGCGCCTTCGCCAGGTGGCGATCGAGCATGCCGTCGCCCGAGGTGAGACCTTTGATGGGCGCGATCAGCTCGACGCGTTTGACGTGGCCGGCGCGGACGACGCTCTGCAGCTCCGCCGACTCCTCCGCGCCGTCGGCCAACTCGACGACGGCGCGAAGATCACGCGTCTTGGCGGAGTACCGCCGGAGCGTCGAGTCTCCCCAGAGCTCGAGCGTTCCGATGACGACCGTTCGCACGGAGACAATGGTGGCCTTTGCCCGGTCGACCCACAAGGCAGGAGACCGCGCCGCGTGCCCGGGCCCTGACGGCGCCCGCTACTGCGGCATCGCCATGACGGCGCAATCCGAGGTCGCCCAGTAGACCTTCGTGGCGTCGAGCGCGATCGAGGTCGACATCGGCTGCGCGCGCGCCCACACGGAGACGGGCGCGTTCGCCATCAACGGGGCCTTCAGCAGAAAAGCGTCGTCGCTGTAGAAGACGGTGCTCGTTCCCAGGATCGCGAAGGCTCCGACATTGCCGGCCTTGGCGGACCCGACGCGATCGTTGAAGCCGTCTGAAGGGACCTCCGAGGCCGTTTGCACACCGTCCGCGGCCGCCCAGTAGGCCTTTCCGTTCATGGCGTACATTGTGTCGTAAAAGAGTCCGTCCTGCGACCGCCCGATGCGCGCGCAGTTGGCGTTCGTGGCCGTGGTCGAATCCACGGACGCGCACACGGACGGCGTGCCGGCGACGATCGTCATGACGTCCACATCGCCATTGATGTGAGTGGCGAACGCGATGTTCGCGCCGTCGAGCGCCAGCGCGCCCGGGATGCCGCTGTCTTCGTGTCCCACCTCTGTCACGGCCCCTCCACCGGCCGTGGTCGTCTTGTTGACGACCTTGCCCGCAGAGAAGTAGATCGTGTTGCCGTCCGGAGAGACGACGAACCCGCCGATGGCGTCGGAGCTCGTGGCGACGGGCGCGGGCGCGCCGTCGGGAAGGGTGGCTTTCATGATCCGCTTCGCGCCGCTCTCGAGCCAGTAGAGCGCGGCGCCGGAGGCGGCGATCAACGTCGGCGTCATCTGATTGCTGGCGACGGTGATCGCTGTGCCGGCCGTCGTCGAGAGGCCCTTGACGGTGCCGTGGTCACGGTCGGTCCAGTAAAGCGTCCCTCCCGCCCAGGCCAGGTGCAGCGCGCCGCAGCCGGCCGCCGCGGGAATGAGCGTCGTCGGCGCGGCGCCGCAATGTCCGGCGTTGCAGCCCTGCGTGGGACCGCACTTGGTGGCGCAATCTCCGCAATGGTCGGGATCGGTCATGTTGTCGACGCAAACGTCGTCGCAGACGTTGGGCACGTCCGCCTGACAGTAGCAAAGGCCGTCCTCGTGGGCGTACGCTCCCTGGGGACACTTCCCGTCACCCTTGGCGCCCGTGTCGGTGTGTGACTCACCCCCGTCGCTGTCGGCGCTCGTATCGGTGCGTGTTTCGTTCGCGTCGCCGTCCGGGGTGGGGAACTTCGGGCTCGCCTTGCTGCTGCACGCCAATAACATGGCGCTCACGAGGAGCGGGCTCAGGGAGGTTTTCATTTTCGTCATGGCGCCATCTTATTAACAGCGGCCCGCGAGGCCGCGTCGTGCAAAGTCGAGCAGCGCGATGCACCGCCTCGCGCACGAAAGAAGTTGCCTGGCGCCGTCGGCGGTCAGGATACTGGTAAATCGCCGCTTGCCAAACTCGGCGGAGGAAGTGTCCCATGCTGAAGCCGCAACGCCTGCTGACATTGGTCGCTTTCGGGTTCTCGATGTCGTTGGGTTGCGGAGCCGCCGCGCCCTCCACGGGCACGGGCCACGCCGGATCGACGGGCACGGCGGGCGCCGGCGGCTCGTCGACGGGCACGGGCGGGGGCGCCGTCGCGGGCGCGGGCGGCGACGCGGTCGGCACGGGCGGGAGCGCCGTCGCGGGCGCCACGGCAACCGCCGGGAGCGGTGGGAGCGCGGGCGCGGGCGGCACCGGCGGCGCGACCAGCGGAAGCGGCGGCACGGGCGTGGGCGGCACCGGAGGGGGAGCTGGCGCCGTCGGCGGGACCGGTGCTGCCGGAACGAGCGGCGGTCACGTCCGCACCGGAATGAGTAAGGGCTGCACGATGCCCCCACCTTCCGGTGATTCGACGAGCTCGTACAAGCTCCACGAAATTCAGGTTCCCAACGTCAATCCAATTTACGCGACGGGTGGGATGTACGCGCAATCCAGCGGCAAGTACAACTTCACGCTCCGTCCCTACGCCCTCAAGCTGCCGACCAATTACGACCCGAACAAACCGTACGCGGTCGCGTTTGGCGGCGGCGGATGCGGCGGAAGCGCGCAAGGCTTCGCGGGCGGTCCGAACGGCGGTTTCGACTTCGCTCCGAACGGCACCGTCATCTCGGTCGGCCTTTCCTACATCACCACCTGTTTCAGCGACGGTGGCCCGGACATCGGCAACCGCCCAGACACGCCCGAGGTGCCGTACTTCAGGGCGGTCATGGCCGACATCGAGGCCAAGTACTGCATCGACCTGTCGCAAGTCTTCGTCGCCGGCTTCAGCAGCGGCGCCTGGGAGGCGTACACCCTCGGCTGCGCGGCCGCCGATCTCATCCGGGGCATCGGCGCCGACGAGGGTGGAATGCGCGCCGTTCGTCCTCCCTGCGTGGGCCCGGTCGCCGCCCTCCTCGTGGCCGGCACCGCCGACACCGAGAACCCGATTGGCCCGCTCGCGCCGACGGACGGAGCCTACAAGCGGCTCGGCAGCCCCGGCTCGGGTCCGGGTCGCGACGACATCCTCGCGCGCAATGGCTGCACGGGCACCACGACGGCGGCCTGGGATTCGGCCTTTCCGGCGTGCGTCAAGTACACCGGATGCCCGGCCGCGTACCCCGTGGTCTGGTGCGAGCTTCCGAACGTTGGCCACAACGACAGCACCTACAACGGCATCAACTACTCGCCCGGCGGGATGTGGAAGCTGCTCGGCTCGCTGACCGCGCCGTAGGCGAGAGAGCCGTCGTTTTCCGGGAAGCCGCTCACGGAGCCGGCGCCGGGGCGCCAGCGCCCGACGGCGTGAACGTGCGGTCGTTGGTGATCAGCAACCGGTCGAGCTTGGCGCCGTCTTCGCGGTAGGCGATCTGCAGGACGTGGTTACCGGCGGCGAGGGCGAGCTGGACGAGCTGGTTCGAATGAGCGGAGTCGTGGGCCGCGCTTCAATGCCAGGTCGACCCGGGCGTGATGTCGTTCCCTAGGATCGGGGTGCCGCCGTCCATGATCAGCCAGAAGGAGTCGTCGCTCGTGGTCGGCGCGATGATCCGCCCCCAGATCTTGAATGTCCCCGCGGCCGCCAGTGCCCGGGAGGCTCACGCTCGATTGGGTGAGAACGACTCCAGCGTGGAATCGGAGAACGCGCCCGGCGCGCCAGCCAGGAACGCGCCCGGCAGGCCGTCCCAGTGCACGGGCAGGTATGCCTTGGGCTTGATGATCGGCACGACGAGCTGCGCCACCGATTTTCCGCCGGTCCCGATCCACAGATCGACCGACGTGAGCCCTGCATCGCTCATAGCCGCTCTGAGGTTGTCGAGAGGCGCGCCATAGTTGACCCCGTTGAGCACGATGGGAACGCTCAGGTCCGTGGGGCTCGCCGAGTTTTGGTAGAACCAACTGAAGCGACCCTGTGGGCCGTCCACCGTGAACAGAGATCCCTCTTGGCGGGCATTACCCGGGCCGCCGATCGGCGATCTACATTCCGAGGGTGTTGCTCCCCGAGTGCTTGGCGCCCTGGTTGGCCTTGCCCGTGACGAACGAGAACGTGTAGCTACCGAGAGGCTTGGCGACCCGCTCGACGACGTAGACGCCGCCCACCTCGGTCGCGAAGGAGAGCGTCGCGGTCGAAGACGAAAGGATGGGCGCCGTCGTGCCAATCTTGCGCACCTGAACCGCCGCGGTGCCCCAGGGGTTCACCACGGTCGCCATGTTGCCGAGGTTGCTCTTGAGCCCGACGTACTTGATGTCGCCGCCCTCGCGCTCCGAGGACACGAGGAAGCCGCCGCGCGCCGCGAGCGTGAAACGCGTCACGAGGCTGGCGTCGCTGGGCAGCGCCGGGAAGACCCGAAGCTTGTCGTTGTAGCTCTGCAGCAGCGACTCGTTCATGACCGACAGATGCACGCCCAGGTACTCGAAGACGCCGTTGGTGTTGTTGGTCATGCCGTTCGGATAGTTCTGGTACTTCTGCAGCATGGTCTTCATGCCCGAATTCGCATCGTCGCCGAGCCCGAGGCGCGCCGCCTGGATGGCGTCGTTCGCCCAGACGTTGTCATAGGGGTGAGGCCGCGTCCTCCAGGTGCTGACCGCCATTGCATAGTCGGGCGCGTCGATGCCCGTGAGATCGTACGGCCAGATGATTTCCGAGGCGACGTTCTCGTCGTTGTGTTGCGGCGCCCCCGAGCCCTCGTAAGGAAGGTAGCTCTTGCCGTCGGTCGAAAAAGCCACGAGGTTGCTGAGCAGATCTTGCCACTGCGCCCGAAGGTCGGCGTCGAGGCCCAGGGTCTGGCTCGCGCTGATGACCGCCGGGAACATGCTGCGCACGGCCGCGAGATCGGTGATGGCGTTGCGCACGCCCCAGTACGTCTCGTGCGAGTTGGAGCTCGTCATGACGTACTTGCCCGAGCCCGCGTCCTTCGTGAACTTCTTGACGTAGAACTTCGCGACCTCGCGCATGAATGGATAGGCCGTGTTCTTCAGGTAGGCGGAGTCGCCCGTATACGCGAACTGGGCGTCCATGTTGCGCGCCGCCTCCGTGCCCGAGGAGAAGATGTCGTTCGTGTATTGGGTGTTGCCGTTGGCGTTGCCATCCCAGCCCATCGTCTCGGGGACCCAGAGGCCATCGATGCCGAACCGGCTCATCGTGAAGGCCTTGAGCGCGTTGAAGTTCCGGCTGTACATGTTGTTGAACACGTTCAAGACGTCGGGGTGGTTGGACGCGAGGAACGAGTTGTAGACGTCACGCTGATTCCAGTACCAGTAGCCGTAGCTCCACTTCGTGTTGTCGGCCGTGGCGCGCTCGACGCCGTTGATGAAGTGGAACGGGTAATTGCCGTAAGCCCCCGCGGCGATCATGTACGTCGCGAGGATGTAGACGTTCTCGAGATAGTCGGCGTCGCCCGCCGCGTTCGAGTACTGCACGAACGACTTGCCCCAGAAGTCGTGCCAGAAGTTCGTGTAGGCGGCCGACGTCGTCGCGTAGCCGCTCGTCGTCGTCTGCGCGAGGGCCGCCTTCGCTTGCGCGACGGAGTCGTGATTGGCCGCGTTGAGGCGCGAGGCGCAGGCGATCCAGATCGTATAGCTGGCGCTCGGCGTGATCGTGAGCCGCACGGCGTTGCCGTTCACCACCTGCGTCGTGAACGTGGCGCCCTCGACGGTCGCGCCCAGCGAATAGCCGAAGTTGTTCGGATCCTGTTGCCCGCGCGACAGGCCAGCGCTGGCCGCCTCGGCCCAGGTCGAGACTGTTTTCCAGGTGCCGATGTTCGGGACGCTGGCCGAGTTGGAGAGGCCCGAGACGTCCCAGAGCGACAGATCGAGCGTCGCGCTCGTGACGCCGGTGCGCGTGTCGGCGACGTGGATGCCGATGACCTCGGAGCTCGCCGCGCCGAGGATGGTGACGGTGCGGTTCGCGTCGTATTTGGTCGACAAAGTCCCGTCGTAACTCGCGAGCCGCTGCTGGAAGGTCGTGCTGCCGGCGTCGAGCGCCGGGTTCGTCGTGAACGTGACGTCGCCCGCCGAGAACGCCGTCTGTTGTGACGTATCGACGCCAGACACTTGCATCGTAAGCCCATTGTTCGCGCTCCACACGAGCGCGCCGACGCGCCCGTTGCCGACGGGCAGACCGTAGAGCGGGTTGGTGTTGGCCTTGTTGTAGACGACGTCGTTCTTCGACTGATATCCGCTGTAGTCGACGTCCAGCACGCCGCGCGCCGTATCGAAAGCCTCGCCCGTGGGACCGTCGACGACGGTCGTCATCATCGGCATGACGCCGCCGGCGCCCGCGGTGGCGCCCGCCGCCCCATTCCCCGCAGCGCCTGCGGCGCCTGCAGCGCCGCCCGAGCCGCCGCCGGCGACGCTGCCGTCAGGGCCAGCCGCGCCCGCGGTGCTTCCAGCAACTCCGCTCAGTCCCGCCGCTCCGGTAAAATCGCCTCCGCTGCCGGCACTGGCTCCCGCGACGCCGGCCGCTCCTTGGCCAGCCGACCCGGTGACACCGTGCCCGCTTCCGGACGAACACGCTCCCATGAGCGCCAACATTCCCACAAAAACAAACCTTGAAGGTTTCACGCTTGAGTCCGCCCCTTTCCCGATTGATTCCTAACGCATATAGTCGATGTTGCTTCCAAAAGGAAACATACCTTCCGAACCATAGGCGCAGCTTCCCGGAAATGTCTACCCGAAATGCGCTTATGGCGTCGCGGCGTCGCGGCGTATCGCGGCGATGTTCTACGGCGAATATCACAACTTCAGGTCGCAAGCGATCAGCGAGCTGATGGCTCGTGGCGCTCCCACCGAGCGATTCGTCGACCCGCTCTTCTTCCTGTACGACGTGCTCCTGATCACGACGTGCTCCTGATCGCCTTCGGCGTGGGCGTCTGGACGTCAGCCGGCAGGAAGCGCCTCGTGCATGTCACGGCGGGCCTGCTCGTCGCAAACGCCGCCGCGGGTCTGCTCGGGCCGACGTTCTTCGAGATGAACGTGCGCGGGACAGGAAGCCCCGGAGCCGACGTCCCGCACATCGTTCTCACGGGTGTTCTGGTGCTCTTCATTCTCGCGGCCATTGGGGTCGGAGCTTTCACGCAGCAGCGGTGGTTCCGTTTCTATTCGTTCGCCACGCTGCTGGCGCTCCTGGTGTCCGGCGGGCTTAGGGGGTTCGAAGCCCGCCAGCTCGCCTCCGGGGAGCCCACCCCTTGGCTCGGCGTGCTCGAGCGGATCAACATCGGCGCCTACTTGCTGTGGGTGGCCGTGCTGGCCATCTCGCTCCTCCGGTCCGAAGGTTTGCCCTTGACGAGGAGGCTCCCAATGACCAGCGTCAAGGCGTAAGGTGATGTCCGGACGGTCCGGCGGGGGGCCGAGGCGGCTTGGCGACATCCCAGAAGGTCGAGGTTGCGAATCCATGACGATTCCCCCGGAACAGACGCTCGGCGGCTCCGCGACGATGTTCGGGCCTCTCTTGGCGTCCCCGTCCAGTCGGGTGAGCTCGTCTTTCCCGAGCGGCGCAACCGATCAATTCGAATCAGAAGCGCGGAAGCCCAAGCGGATTCTGATCGTCGAGGACGACGCGCCCATTCAGGGCGCTCTGGCTTCGCTGCTGGATGATGAGGGTTACGAGGTCTCCCTCGCGAACGACGGCGAGGAGGCGCTCAATCGGATGGAGGGCGACGCTCTTCCGGATTTGATCCTGCTCGACTTGCGTATGCCCGTCATGGACGGGTGGGAGTTCAGGAACGCTCAGAAGCGAGATTCCCGGCTGGCCCAGGTTCCCGTCGTCGTCCTCTCCGCGGATGGCAGCTCTCACGCCGCGGCGGTTTCCGCCGACGCTTTCCTGCCGAAGCCGCTCGACACCAACCAATTGCTGGCGACCATCGAGCGGGTGTTGTCGGCCGATGACCAGCGCCGGAGCGCGACGCAATGGCGGCAGGCGGAGCGAGTTGCATCGCTCGACCGCGTGGCCGCCAGTATCGGCCACGAGATCAACAATCCCCTGGCCTTCGTGCTGCTCAACGTGAGTCTCGCCCACGCCCGGATCCGAAAGCTTCACGGGAGCGAGCTCGGGCCCGCCGCCGCGAAGGGGCCGGCCCCGGCGGTGCTCGAGGCCATCAAGAAGGAGCTGTGGGACGTGCAGGACACGCTGGCCGACTCCTTGGTCGGGCTCGAGCGCATTCGAGGGATCGTGGACAACTTGCAGGTCTTCTCGAGAAAGGCGGACGTAAGAAGGGACGCGGTCCGGATAGAAACGGTGCTCGACGAATCGATCGCAATGGCGCGTAGGCAGATCCAGTACCGGGCTCGGATCGAGAAGCGGTACGGGGCCGTCCCCGCGATCGAGGGCAACTCCGGTTCGCTCGGTCAGGTGTTTCTGAATCTCTTGATCAACGCGGCGCAAGCCATTCCGGAGGGCCACCCCCACCAGAACGAAATCGCCATCGTCACCTCGTTCGACGGGACAGACGTCTTGGTCGAAATTGGCGACACGGGAGAAGGCATCGCGGCCGACGTGCTGCCGCACATTTTCGACCCGTTCTTCACGACCAAGGCCGCAACCGGCGGAACCGGGCTCGGCTTGGCCATCTCCCGGCAAATCGTCAAGGAGCATGGTGGTCGACTGCACATCCAGAGCGAACCTGGCTCCGGCACCGTGTGCAGCGTGTATCTGCGGCCCACGGGTGCCCCCTGAGGGACCCTGACCGGCCACCTAGGGGGCGTGGCGCTTTTTCCGTGATGCTGGCCGGCGCGTCGCCGCGGCTCGTGCTTCCTTCCAGTCGTCCTCGCTCAGCATCTGCTCGAGCGCCGGCAGGGCCGCGCGTAGCGAAACGCGCCGGCTGCTCATCGGCTGCCACAAGTCGCCGTGCTCGGCGAGGCGCCGGGACATCGTCGCGAGTGTGAACGTCTGCGGACCGGCCGTCCCGCGCTCGACATCCTGCCAGGTGCAGGGCGCGGAGATGGGCGCGCCGGGCTTGGCGCGCACGGCGTAGACGGCGGCGAACGTCGCCCCCTGGCCGTTGCGGCCGGTGTCGACGAAGATGCGCTCGGCCCTGTCGGCCTTGATGAACTCCTGGGTCAGCAGCTCAGGGTGTCGCTTGACGAGCACGGCGCCGACGCCCTGGGCGAAGCGCCAGACGGTCTCGAAGTCGGCCTCGCCGTCCAGGGCGACGAGGATGTGGAAGCCCTTCGAGCCGGACGTCTTGACGAAGGTCGGCAGTCCGAGCTCGTCGAGCAGCGCGCGCACGGCGAGGGCGGCGGCGCGCAGCGTCTGGGGCTCCTCGCGCGTGGGATCGAGATCGAACACGCACAGGTCGGGGTGAGAGAGGTCCGGCACGCGCGACGTCCAGACGTGCGGCGTGATCGAGTTCTGGTTCGCGAGCCAAAGCAGCGCTCGCGCCTCGTTGACGAGCGGATAGTGAACGGGCTCCTCCCGCTTGCCGTCTCGGCGCGCCACCTCGACGCGCGGCAGCCACGGCGGGAAGCCCTTGGAGACGTCCTTTTGAATGAAGCCCTTCTTGGCGATGCCCGCGGGATAACGCTCCATCGTCACGGGCCGTCCCGCGATGTGCGGCACCATCACGGCGGCGACGCTCTCGTAGTAGGCGCAGAGCGCGCCCTTGGTGATTCCAGTCTCGGGGAAGAGCACCTTCTCGGGGTGGGTGATCACGGCCCGCCTGAGTCTATGTCCGCTGCTTTCGGGCGTCATGGAGGCGTCATCGTCGCCAGAGGCCCGGTCTCGATTGACGGACCGCGTCGAGCCGACCGGGGGGCTGGTCTCAGATTGCGACCCGTTGCGTGACCCAAATCAGCGTCTCGTGGGCATTTAGTAGGCGAGGGCAGCATGCATCGTCCCGACCTTTCGCAATCCGCCGATGCCTCATCTAGAGAGCTCGGAAGCGCCGTGGGGAGCTCCGTCGTCTTCTTGAGCGCCAAGGAGATGGACCGCCTGCACGTGATTCAGCTGGTCTTGGAGCGCCGCTTGACACGCGTGAAGGCAGGCGGCGTGCTGGGGATCGGCGCGAGGCAGGTCGCCAGACTCTGCGGTGCCTACCAGCGTGATGGCGCCGCCGGGCTCGCTTCACGCAAACGAGGCCGTGTCAGCAATCGAAAGCTCCCGCCCACCGTCGAGGCTCGGGTCGTCGAGCTCTCGCGCAGGTTCTATCACCGGTTGGGTCCCACTTTCGTGCGCGACAAGCTGGCAGAGCGCCACGGGATCAAGTTGGCCAAAGAGACCGTCCGCAAGATTCTCTCCAGAGCCGGTCTTTGGTTGCCAAAGACGAAGACGTCTCGAGAAGAAGAATAGAGGCAGACGTGACGGGGACGGGCCGTGAGCCCCCCGAGGACTAGCGAAGGACCGTCCCGTTGAAGCTGGCCGCCGGGTCGAGGATCTCAATGTTCGAGATCCACCCGAGACTCGC
>Ga0307474_10002646_pt1 | contig 12873 bp, 15 predicted proteins | sample atmos_gasesECM1C_2_FD_203312 | JGI IMG/M metagenome (GOLD analysis project Ga0307474, IMG submission 203312) | Hardwood forest soil microbial communities from Morgan-Monroe State Forest, Indiana, United States - atmos_gasesECM1C_05 | ecosystem: Environmental > Terrestrial > Soil > Temperate... | reverse complement strand
CTGAATTATATTCCGCTTACCCTTCTGCTTCTGGAATAAGAACCAGTGTTTCTTACAATCCCCAAAACCCTACAGGAAGTGCTTATTTTGGTCTCCAAGGTTTGAAACCAGAAATTGGATTAAATGCAAATAGAATAGATCCTTTATTGAATGATTCCGGATTACCAAAGCATATTACTCAACAATATAGTTCTTACGATTATCACCCATTTGATCAAGACTATGGGTCAGTTCCTGAATTAGCTGCTCATGAACTTCAACATTATGTTCAGGCAAGAGAGAATTGGCCACCAGGGGCGGCATTCAAATCTGATGCTGGAGACGACGCTTATCGTCAATATTTTAATACCCCAGGAGAGCGACAGGCAAGAAATGCCCAATACCGTATCCAGATGACACCAGCACAAAGACAAGCTATCCCCCCTTGGTATACAGAAGATCCTATCCAACCACCCCCTGGTAGGCAGATTTTGAATTCTGAGAATATCGCAAATATTCCTGATCGTCAATCATTTACTCCGGTAGATCACGACCCTTTCGGTCCAAAATAAGAGTTTAAAACACTAGGTAATTTTGCTATAATAGGGGTTCGCTTTTCTTCAATCTTTGGGAACCCCTTCGAATGTTTCAAGATAGTTTGTATAGTCAGTTCATCTATAAGTCCAGATACGCTAGATATTTAGATAAAGAGAAAAGAAGGGAAGATTGGCTAGAAACAGTCCAGAGGTATATGGATTTTATTGTGGCCTTTCTACAGGAAAATAATAATTTTTCTGTACCTAAGGACACTATTGAAGAACTAACCCAAGCTATTTTAGATCATAATGTCATGCCCTCGATGAGAGGGTTGATGACGGCTGGTCCTGCGGCGATGAAAAATCAGGTGGCCTTCTACAATTGCGCCTTCCTACCAATCGATGATTTCAGATCCTTCGATGAAGAAATGGCCATACTCATGTCTGGAACAGGGGTGGGATTTTCTGTAGAACAAGAGGCCATAAAGAATTTACCTATTATTCCAGAAGAATTTTTTCCATCTAATTCTACCATCGTTTTTGAAGACAGTAGGATTGGATGGGCAAAGGGCTATCGTGAATTCATATCTATTTTATTGACGGGACAAATTCCTAAATACGATATATCGAAATTGCGACCTGCAGGATCACGATTGAAAACAATGGGAGGTAGAAGTTCCGGTCCGCTCCCTTTGGTTGAAGTATTAGAATTCACCATAAATCTCTTCATGAGAGCCAAAGGGAGAAAACTCACTTCAATAGAAGCACATGATCTTGCTTGTAAGATCGCTGATATTGTAGTTGTTGGTGGAGTAAGAAGATCAGCTTTAATATCTCTTTCTGATCTAGAAGATCAGAGAATGAGAGAAGCAAAAACAGGAAATTGGTGGCAAACTCATCCATATCGTAGATTGGCGAATAATTCTGCTATCTATAATGAAAAGCCTGATGTTGGTACATTTATGAAAGAATGGATTAGTCTTTATAACTCTAAATCGGGGGAGCGGGGGATATTTTCTCGAGATGCTGTGGCAAATGTTATAGAAAATGCTAATAATTTTCGTTTGAATTTAGGGTTAGAGGATATTCGGACTAGGGAATTTCAAGAAGATTTTGGAGTGAATCCATGCCTCCATCCCGATTCTATCATAGAAACAATTCATGGAAGAATAAAAATTAAAGATATCTCAAAACCAACCATGGTTTATTCTATGGATAAAAATGGAAAATTGTGTCTCAGATCATGTTCTGCCTCTTGGATTAGTAAAAAGAATACAAATACGATAAAAATTACTATTGCTTCTGGTAAACAATTAATTTGTACCCCTGACCATAAGATTTTTGTTGAAGCAAAAGGATGGGTAAAAGCAGAAAATATAAAAATTGGTGACAGAGTTATTCATCTAATCAGATCTAGAAGAGGAGTAGCTTATTCAGGAGTGAGACTAACTTCTCAAGATAAATCAGAAACTACTATGGAACATAGGATGATTTTTGAAGGATATTATGGTCCAATTCCCGAAGGTTTCGATGTACATCATATAGATGGAGACACCTATAATAATGATATAGATAATTTAGAATGCTTGTCCCATTCAGATCATGCAAGGATAACTGCGTTAGAACAACCCAATAATCATATGATTGTTGGATTTAATGAAAAATTAGGTAGGCTAGGATTTATTTCTCCAGAAAATAGTAGACACGGTCAAAAAATAATTATTCCTATACCAGAAGAATTGAAGAGCAATTTGCATCAATATGCAAGTGTAATTCGTATTGAAGAAGGTCCAATTACTGATGTTTATGATTTAAGTGTGGAAGATACACATAATTTTATTTCAAATTTTATAGTCGTGCATAATTGTTCAGAAATAATTCTTCGACCATATGAATTTTGTAATTTGACTTCTGTCCAAATTTATGAGGATGATAATTATGTAGATCTGGTAGAAAAAATTCGAATAGCTACAATTCTTGGAACATTTCAATCCTGCCTAACTAATTTTAGATATTTAAACAAAAAATGGAAGAGAAATTGTGAAGAGGAGAGACTTTTAGGTGTCTCGCTGAACGGTATTTTTGATAATGATTTTACAAATGGGAAGAAAGAAGGATTAGAGTATTATTTAAAAGGATTTAAGCAAATTGCAATTGAAACGAATTTAGAATGGTCTAAAAATATTGGGATAAACTCCTCGGTTGCTATTACTTGTATAAAACCAGAAGGGACGGTTTCTGCTTATAATGGTACATCTTCCGGCATTCACCCTTCCCACGCCCCCCAATACATCCGCTATGTGAGAAATGATAAAAAAGACCCACTAACAGCCTTTATGATTGATCAAGGATTTCCATATGAAGAAGATGCTTATGATCCACAAAACGTTGTTGCGTTCAAATTTCCTATAAAATCTTCATCTAAAGCCATTTTCAAAAAGGACATTTCGGCAATCAAACATTTAGAGTTATGGAAAATCTATCAACTTTATTTTACCGAACATAAGCCCTCTATCACAGTCTCTGTAAAAGAACATGAATGGATGCAAGTTGGTGCCTGGGTCTATGATAATTTTGAGTGGATGTCCGGAGTTGCTTTTCTTCCTGCTGAAGAGGAGAATATGGTCTATAAACAAGCTCCTTTTACAAATTGCTCTGAGAAAGAATATCAAGATCTTCTTTCTCAAATGCCAACCTCTGTTGATTGGTCAAAACTCTCTGACTATGAGCTAGAAGATATGACAGTCAATCAACAAACCTTGGCGTGTACAGGTGTGGACAGTTGTCTAATATAAATACCCCTTTACTTAGAGCCTAAAAAGGTTTATAAAATGGTAACGGCGGGGTATATCAGGCGGTAGATAGTTGGCCTCATAAGCCAAAGGACGGTGGTTCGACTCCAACCCCCCGCAACCAGTTTCAGGCAGGAGCAGGTCCATAGTTCTGCCTGAATAGCAACTCTCTGTTTCATGGTCCGGAGAGCCAAGTACCAAACTCACCTTCCTCGTTCTCCCCTAGCGCAAAGGAGGTGGGTTAGACCATGATTAATTTTATGGGAGAGAGCAAATGTTCGGAATCATAGCATGGCCACAGTCAAATATCTTGGGTGGTGGAGGGTATGTTGATCTAACAGGGGAGAAGAATAAGCCTATAGAGGAAGAAAAACCTTACGGCAGTACAAATGTTAGCGTCGATAAAGAAATGTTCTCAACATTAGAAGAACTAATTAATTTTTATAAGACGAAGTATCCAGTTGTGATAAATCACACTGGTCCTTTTGAATATAAGTATAAAGGAGAAATAAAAGAAGGGAAAATGAAAAATGGGGGGTTAGTAACTTACCAAGAGGATCCTCCGTATAGTCCCTGCGATCAATATACTGCTCCAGGAGAGAAATCATTTTCTTCTTATGAAGAACTTATCGAGTGTGCTGGATCTTTTTTCAAGAAAAATCCATCTTTTAAAAGATATATCTATTACCGTAATGGTTCGATAGATTATATCTATAAATAGTTCCTGGTAGTGCGATTACCAAGAAGGCGAAGTAAAACCAGGAGAGAAAAGTGAGTATCTATCTCAAAGTAAAAATATGCACGTTGGCTGCTGAGTCTAAAATAATTAAAACTCAGCAAAGGAGGTTGGAGAACAGAGTAAAATTTCCTGCTCCTTGGATCTCGGAAGGGAATTTTGCTATTTTCCCTGGTAAAGATGTTTCTGAAGACTTAAAGACCAAGTTTCGGACAATACGTCTGGAGAAAAGATTAGCCAAAGCCAAATTGGCCAAGATAAAAACGAGGGACCCGTGGGTTTCTCTTCAATCTCATAGAAAATTAGGTATTCGAAAATCAGCGAGGGCGGCTCATATCGCTTATGCTTTTTTGAAAAATAAGCAGTATTTTCAAATAGAAGCGAAATACCATGAAGCACCTGATTGGAAAGAAGTAGAAAAGAACATAAAACGCTTTACAAGGGAACAAGATCCACGTATACTCGCCCAACAATTCGAAGAGTGGAGACAACGTGGACAACAAGATCAAGACAATCATAAAGGTGGACAAAAAGCCGATAAAGGTGGAGATGAGCAAGCGCGCATTTCCGCCTAAAGCTCCTGTGTTCCCTGACAAGGGAAGTGGGGGCAGGATTGCTAGGAAGCCTGGAGTCAAATAAGTATAAGAGCTTAGGTCGGGATAGTCGAAATATTGTGTTTTGACACTGCTCAACTATACTCGCCTAAGATCGTAATGTGTGGTGTAGAATACAGTTACTTCCAACCTCTTGACTGTGTTCGATTGTTCCCACATTATGTCGTCCCCGGTATAAATTCCGGAAAGCAGGCCCGTTACCTCTAAAAAAGGTAACGGGCCTTTATTTTTCCCTTTACATTATGATCCTTATAGATTATCATATAACTAGTCACTAGGAAAATCTATTTCCTAGGGGGCGGTGGTAACGTGTCTAATGTCTTCTTCCATACTTGATCTGGCCAAAGCCTTATTAGAGAAACCAAAAACCGGATCAAAGATAAATTCAATTTTGAATGACGAAAAAGTCAAAGAAGAGATCGAAAAACCAAGAGAAATAAACCGATCATACGATGTACCTTACTTGGCTGGGTCTAATAAAGAAGGTGGGACTACTTACATTGATAAGAGAATTCCTTCTCAATTAAAAATCAAGAATAAAGAAATAGATCCAGCTAAATATTTAAATGTTCATGAACAAACTGAACATGCTTTGATGACAATAGGCAAACTCCCTTATAAAGATGCTCACGCTGTTGCAACTGATAAAGAAAAAGCGGCTGTGACTGGCGATGGGGTAGATTGGAATGAATATGAGAAAGTTTTGGACGGTTATATAAATGAAACCGAGCACGAAAAAGTCCGAAAAGCGCCTCCTGACTTATATCTCAAACCTTATCCGCACACCAAGCAACATTTTATGCAAGAGAAAGAAGATTCAACAGGCTCAGTTGATCATATACCTGTCAAAGATCACCATACTATAATTAGAGCATTGATACACCATTTTGAGAGAAATAAATGACAACATATGTCATCCGTGATGGAGAATTAGTCGAAAAACACTTAGCGGAGCCAATAGATGGTGGATTCCATTATATTTCTGATAATATGGACCCGCTTTTGCATCATGCCGCTATGCGTTATATTGATAGTAAGTCGGAGTTTAGACGGGAAACTAAGAACCATAATTGTGTAGAAATTGGGAATCAACCTAATTATGGTATGAAAAGACTCTTCACACCAAAACTCGATAAGCGCCAACGTAGAGAAGATATACAAAAATCAGTTTATCAGCTTAGGAATGGTCGAAATGCTTATGGTTGATCAAAATTGAAATTTATAATCTCCATCCTCACAGCAATTTATTTGGCCATTCCTACCTTATCTTTGGCGGCAGTTCCATTGAATCGCGCCACGCTTACAGCAAATATTAATAATACGATTATCAGTTGTGGGATTGGTTGTATTACGGGCGCGGTTCTCAATACACAGTTGAATAACATTGCCGCGAGCATGGCGACGCTGTTAGATCCTAATACATTCAGTGGAGCACAAACCTTTAATGGTGGTGCAATCGGTACTCTTACAGGACATGCTTCATTAGATCTAGCACTTTCTAGTCTTGGATCTGGAGTACAGACATTACTTAGTGGAACTGCGTCGGGAACTGGAGGACTAGTTGGATCAATATCACCAACATTGACGGGAACATTAACGGCTATGGCAGCAAATTTCTCTGGAAATATTGGGGTCAATGAGACGACTGCTACTTTATTTCTAAACAAAACTACCAGTGGCAGCAATTCTCAAATAATTGGTGAAACTGGTGGTCTAACCAGATGGATAGAAATAATTGGTAATTCTACAACCGAAAGTGGTTCAAATATTGGTTCTGATTTTGCTCTGTGTAGAGCGTCAGATATAGGTACGGTAATTGATTGTCCTATGGGTATTACACGATCAACAGGCGCATTTGGTATTTCCGATGCTTTGAATGTTGCTGGTGCCACTATTTTAAGTGGTCAAGTCACTATTCATTCAACTCTAGATGCCGAATCTAATCCTACGCCAGGAAACCCGGCCTTTGGAATTCCCGAAGAAGTATTTATCGGGACGGTAAAGTCTGTAAATACTTCTAATGTTGCACTAGATGCTCTTCAAATTAAGATTACGGATACTGCCGGATCAACGGACGGAAGTAACTTCATAGAAGGTATTCGAAGCGGAGCTGTCCTAGTCAATAACTCGTCGCTCGGCTCCGCAGAGGCAGGTATATTTGCCGTCGATGATCAAGGCGCGACGAACCATCAAAATTTAATAGCCAGTGAACATGATGTCTTTAACTTTACAGAAACGGCTCCATCGACAAGTGCTTTAAACTGCTCTACATCTTGTGTTTTATCATTTTCAATTTTGGGTGGCTCTGGTCAACTTGGTTTAGCAGGCACTAAAGCGATAGACGCTATATTCGCAGTCAATCCATATCCTAGTACATCTGCCGCACAGTCTGGATTTCTCGCCGCTGGCAACGGGTTGATCTTTGCTGGATTCGCCGATATCTCCACTACGGCAAATTTCGGAGTAGACCTAGCATATGCAACACACAACGTCGGTGCGATCCATATCAAAAATAATGAAGCTATCTTCTGGGATACGGCTGCGCACGCGGCGCAGGAAGCCGCCCTTTATCTAGATACAAACAATAATTTTCACATTGGCCAGAGTACTGCATCAATCTTAATGAGTACCACTCTTGGCCTGACACCAGCAACTTGGACAGATACACAAACTTGTACGGTGGGATGGATTAGTGTGGATGCTAATTTTGTTTATGTTTGCACTGCGACAAACACAGTCAAGCGCGCTGCATTGTCAACATTCTGATGGTCGATAATATTCTAAAATTTAAGACCAATTCCCTTACCAAATCTCGCAGATTACGAATTTTCCCTGGGAAAAATAGTCCAACTTTAGATATTACCATAGCTGAAAGTTTAATTATAGAAAAATTCTTAAATTTTGCAATAAAGAATATTGAGCACCAAATAGAGATGACTAGAAAAATTCAGATGTCCTCTAATAAAATGACAGAAATCATAGTAGATTGCTCTCTCGTAAAGGAACATCTGAATGTTCTTTTACGAGAGATAGAGAGAGGATTGATTGGCTAGTCAAGATCTTATAAGGGCATTGATCAATACACCACCAATTCAAAAGAGTGGTGGAATAGTTAGATTGATTTTGATCCCAAAGGTTGGTGATGACGGACTATTCGTCCAGTCAAACGATGTCAGTCCTCAACGAGAAACAATAGAGCAACACAATCGAGATGCTGCGGCAGCACATTTCAAATATGCCGATCCATTTACTGGATTGACACGTACCTTTGATGATCAGGGTGATTACAATTGCGGACGTTGTAATCAGGCAGAAAAATCAAAATGCCTACTCATTGGCTCACTAACGATCGATCGTGATGCTGGTAGTTGTGGTGATTGGGAGAATCTCTGCGCTGGTGATGCAGAGATGAAACGCCAGTATAAAACAGTAGAAACTGCCGTGTATGGCGTCGCAAAGAACGGTAAAGGGTTCGGATGCCATCGTTGTCCGTTCGCATCAAAAGCCTTTGCTCCTGACAGTCGCGGTCGTGACCTATACTGCGGAAAATTAGACTGTCGCGTATTCTCTAATGCGTGTTGTGTACTCAATGGAGCACCAGTGGTTTGATGACTATATTTTCTACGATTGGACATTATTTTAATAGTTGGACGAAGACCTCCGAACAAGGTACACCTTCAACTCCCACAAAACTGTTGAGTGAGTTTCTCATATTTCTTGCTGGATTTCCTTATACTCAAGTCGCGGGTGCAGCATTGGCTGAGGGAACTAATATTCCCCTTGATATCACAACGGCTGCGGCGCTCATGACAGATTTTGTGAAAGCCTTCTACTCAGGACAATCTGCTCAGGATGCTACAATGGCTCTTACAGCCAAGATCGGTATTTCTCCAGGAAATGCCGCACAAATCGTTTTCAGTCCTGATCCAATCCATCCCACTGACCCAACGCAATTTAGCAGGGGACGATGAAAGATTTTGCTCATCTCTTGGATCAGACAGCCATATCTTTAAGCTGTCCATTACTCGCCCTTATCCTCGCCGATTGTATCAAACTTAGGACTTGGTCGCGCGACCATAATGACTATGCCGCCGCAACTATGTTTGATATCGCGATAAGCCATTTCAACGCTGAAATTGCACGACGGGATAATTCAAAAGGACCATTCGCTGAATGACCTTAGCCGTCGTTTGTGGGATGGCATCGGAAGCTACCATTGTTGGTGGTCAATTCCCTAATGCAATCGTGATCGTCGGGGCGGGGAATTCTGCCTCTTTGGCAGAGAAACTAGATCTACACATCACCAAAGACAATATCAATCGAATTCTTTCTTTTGGTGTAGCTGGTGCCCTCTCTTCTGAGCTACAAGTCGGTGAGATCGTTATAGGCGTGTCAGTTTGCGACAGTATCGGAACCATAATCCATTCTGATCAGAAATGGGTAAACCAACTATCTTATTTATTGAAAGAAGGTTCGAAGCCTGTGGATTTTCCTGTCAGCTTCGTGAATTTCGTATCGATGGACACGCCAATCGCCACAATGGCCGCTAGAACCACGCTACACGACTCTACAGCGGCAGATGCAGTCGATATGGAAAGTTATATCGCCGCGAGTGCAGCCAAGGCTCACAATCTACCGTTTGCGATCATGCGCGTTGTGTTAGATGAAGCCGATTTTAATCTACCACCAGCCGCGCTAGTACCATTTTATCCTAATGGGCATATTATCAAGGAACCATGGCAAGTACCAAAATTGGTACAATTGGCGTTCTGGTCTGAGAAGGCGATGGGGAATCTTGCGGTGGCGTTGGCGGCGATAGGTCGTGATTTATAAAGGATAGTACCATGTGTATTGATTTTCACGCATTAATTATACAACTTGTTCTACTTTGTGGGTTCGTCGCTATCCTTCAAGTATTAATACCTTGGTTACTTGGTCTTATCGGCTTCAGTCTTGGACCTATTCCTCGTATCTTATGGATTATTTGTGGTATTGCCATCGCTATCTTTGTCATTAACTTGCTATGGGCGCTGTGGGGGTGTTTTGGCGGGGATTTTGGTTCTCTAAGCGTGGTACATCATTAATGGACCCATCTATGCAACAAGCCATGATCCAAGCTCTTATGGGGCAAGGCATGGCGGCTCCTGGGACTACTGGTCAAAATGCAACAACTCCTTATGGTCAGGGGTTTATGACAGGTAATATGATGTATCCTTCTGGAGCAGCTAATATGTTTGGAGGTCAAAATCAAGCAGCCAATGCTGGACAACAACAACCTGGAATGAATAGTTCAAGTAATTTGACTAATGGATTCCAGACACAACTTCAACAACCGATGTCTACTTATTAACCATCGGTTAATAATAAAGGAAAATAATAATTGTCAGTAGAAAATGAAATTGAGAATACAACCACAGAAGTATCTCAAGTAGATAATGAAGTTTCTGATCAGAAACTCCAAAGGGTAGATCAAAGACTATCTCCTGAACCAAAAACAGAAAAAAGTATCCGTCATCTCCTAAAATCAGGGATGGAAAAGGCAAAGACAGAGGAAGATAAACCTCTGCCTATGACTGGCAAGGAGAGACGACAAGAACAAGAACAACAAGCAGCTAAAGATCCGGTAGAGGCAGAAAATAAGACCTCCCTCTCTGCTAATGATGAAGATTTATCTTCATCAGAAAAAGATCTGAAGTCAGATAAGTCTGTAGAAGCGGCTCCGCCTCCAACACCACAAGTGTCGGCTATTGCTCCTCCCGCAGCACTGACCAAAGAAGAAAAGGCCCTTTGGGCTTCAGTTCCTGAGAAAATGCAAGAAGCATTTCTCAGGAGAGAAAGCGATACCCAAAAAGGTATCGACAATCTCAAAGCAAAATATCAACCAATAGAAGATGTTCTATTGCCCATTCGTCCATTGTTACAACAGAATGGCCTGACAGAGGCTAATGCTGTTAGGCAATTGTTTGATTGGCACCGAGCTCTCGCTTCACCCAACAAGGTTAGTCAGATCTCCGCTTTTCGAGCGCTTGCGCAATCTCATGGCGTAGATATCAATATGTTGGTTCCGCAGCAGAATTTTGCTCCGCAAAATCCTGCTAACCCTCAACAAACCCAACCTCAGGCTCAAACAACTCAACAGCAAGATCCTCTTGCTCAATTCCAACCTCTATTAGAACAATATCTACAACCACTTCACCAACGCCAAGCCAGTTATGAAGCTGAAATTCAGCGTCAAAGAATGGACCAAGCGAATGCTGAATTAGCTACGTTTGCCAGGGATAAGCCCCACTTTGAAAAAGTGAGAGTTCCTATGGCAGAGATTCTTACGATTGCAAGTCAATTCGGACGTCCGGTCACTCTCCAACAAGCTTATGATCAAGCTATTTGGGGGATGCCAGAGATAAGGGATGAAATGTTGCAACAACAGGAAACTGAACGCGAGGCTAAAATTCAAGCTCAACAAGAAGTCCAAGCTAGACAACAACAAGAAGAACTAGCGGCTAAGCAGAAGAAAGAAGCGGATGAATTGGCTAATAAGCGCCGACTTGAACAGGAAGCTCTGGAAAAAGCTCGTAGGGCTAGTGTCTCACCACGTAGTTCAACTCCCACAGGAGTGATTGCAGGCGGTAAGCCACGTAGCCAGACTGTAGCAGATACTATTCGTGCTGCTTTGAGAGAGAATAGAGCTGGGGTTTAATATATAGAAAGGAAAACATTATGGCTTTTCCTAATCTCTCAGAAATCGTCTAGTGGCGTCATTAAATAGTTAAAAGGATTTAATGAAATAGCAACAAAGTCGGTGAAAATCCTATTTTTAGGACAATACCGAGCCAAGCAAGGGAAATATTTTCCCTGGGCGTGTGTAACGAGCGGATGTTGCTCCCGGAAGGGAAGGTGCGCTCTGAACTTCATAGTAATATGAAGAGATCAACAGAAATGATTGATTCCATCTTTTAGATGAGTAACAAAGTGGACTACCACTCTGAGAAATAGGACTGGCGTATTGGCGGATAAAGAGTTAGTTCGCCTTAAATTGCGTGAATTGCTGGAAAACCCTTAGAGTTTACTACACCACAAAAGAACAAGTAATTGTAGCTTTGATGGTCAAAAAGTAGTAAAATTGGGCAATCAGCAGCCGAGCGTCCTAGGGATAGGATGAAGGTTCAACGACTAGAGTATGGATCCCAGAACGGGAAGTAAAACTCCACGAGCGCGCAATGTTGGCAAATTTTATAGTTTACAGACTAACTAATTTAGTGAATGGTAAAGTTTATATTGGATCTACTTCTAAAGGTATTGAAAGAATTTATGATCATTTCAATTCTCTTAGAAACGGCAATCATTCAAATGAACATCTTCAAAATTCTTGGAATTTTTACGGTTGTGAAAATTTTGTAGGAGAAATAATTGAAGAGTGTACTCAGGAGAATTTAATAGAACGAGAACAATGGTGGATGGATTATTATAAATCTTATTTTCCAGAGTTCGGTTATAATATAAAGAAAGCAGCTATTGGAGGAATGTCGGCTCCAATTCATTCTAAAATAATGAAAGATTACTGGTCTACAGTCTCACCAGAGAAAAAAGCAATCCAAACTTCTGGTTTGCAGTCCCCTAAATGGGAAGATCCTGAATATCGTGAGTTCATGTTACCGATTACTCTCTCTAATTTAGAAAAGAATAATGCTAAAAGAAAAATAGATCCAGAATTTGATGAACTTTTAAAATCTGGTTTAAGAAAACATAATTCTAGAGAAGATATTAGTGAGATAAATTCCGAGAAGAAAAGAAAAGCTTGGGAGAATCCACAATATCAAGAAAAACATTCATCAATGATGAAAGAATTATGGAATAGACCAGGATTTAGAGAAAATCACGCTAAAAAAGTTAGTGAAACTGCAAGAATAAAAAGAGAAAAAGCCAATAAAGATATAGTCTAGACTTCAATGAAAATTGAAGATATTTCGAACTTTTCGCGTAACAACGCGCTGATCAAACGTCTAAACACAAGAGGTTTTTAAGGGCCTCCTCTAAATTTTAGAGAAAAATCGGGTGAATTCGGTGAATATCCTTATCAGAAATTAATTTCGGATAGGACAATACCGAGCCAAGCATAATTATTTAAAGGGATTATGAAGGTGTAACGACTAGAGAGTGACGATAAGAATAATCTCTCCACGAGCCCCCGACACAGAAATGTGAAGATATAGTCTGAA
>Ga0307474_10002644_pt1 | contig 12878 bp, 10 predicted proteins | sample atmos_gasesECM1C_2_FD_203312 | JGI IMG/M metagenome (GOLD analysis project Ga0307474, IMG submission 203312) | Hardwood forest soil microbial communities from Morgan-Monroe State Forest, Indiana, United States - atmos_gasesECM1C_05 | ecosystem: Environmental > Terrestrial > Soil > Temperate... | reverse complement strand
ACAGCAAATGCCGCGATTACCCCCCACTTCGGGCACACTGTAGCCAGCCCACTGCGGGGTCGTGACTTGAGCGGTCCAATCTGTAAGCTGAGCAGCAAGCGAACCGGCGGCGGGTTGCTGGCTCAGTCGCGAGCTTTGGACCTTGGGTGCGTTCGAGGATGAGCGAGCCGGCGGCGCAGCGTTCTGTTGCGGCGGACCCGCCACTGTTAGAAGGGCGCATGCTCCGCTCCAGGTCGCTAAGAAAGTGATTCGCATTGCGAGCTTTGAAATCCCCATGGCACACCTCACTTTTGCAGAATCTCCATCAGGTAGTCGCTAGCTTCCTTGTTGTGCATGATTGCGAGTTTCGAGACCGCTTCTTTTTTGAGCTCCGGATTTTTCTCGTTGCGTGCGATGGCCACAAGTCCTGCGGCATTGTTCTGGATGAAGTACGCGTTCAGCACTTCGCGGCGCACGCTTTCGTCGGAGTCTTTTGCGTAGATCGTCTGCAATGCTTTTGCGGAATCCGGTGAATTGATCAGACCGAGATTGCGAACGGCATTGCGCCGCAATTCGGGATCTTTCTCAGTCGTCGCAGCCTGCACGAGACGGTTGGAATCGCCGGCAAGGAAGAACGCCTGCAGAATTTCGCGCTTCACGGCATTCGAGGTTTCTCGCTGGTAGAGTTGCTGCAACTCATCGACTCCATGCACGAGGCCAAGCTGGCGAATCGCTTCACCGCGAACCGATTCGCTCTTCTCGCTCTTGGCGGCGGTGAACAAATCTTCCTTGTCACTGGAGATCATGTAGCTGCGAAGAATGGCGCGCTTCAGGGATTCGTCGCTGGATTTCGCATAGACGTCGGCGAGTATCTTGTGAGAGTCGCCTCCACCGAACATCCCCAGATAGTCGACGGCCTTACGTTGCAGCTCGGGGTTGCTCTGGCCGCTTGCGATGCGGCCGAGGATTTGCTTCGCTTCCGGCGAACCGCTCTGCGCAATCACAAAGAGCGCTTTCGATTTCAACTTTGGCGCGTCAGCGCCGTTCAGCATCTTCTCCAACTGCGGCAGCGCTTTTTCAGGGCAGCAATTCATCATTCCCTGAATCGCGAGCATTTTCAGGTCTTCGTCGTCCTGAGATTCGGGACGCGGCGCCTGGCCAGTACGTTGGCGAACTTCAAGTTCGAGCGCGCCGGCGTCTTTCTGCCAGCGGCTCTGTGGGAAGCGATGCTTCAGTTCGGCGAGCGTTGCGAGTGCGGCGTCGCGTTGGCCTTGCCGATTCTCGGCGTATGCCTGCCAGTAAAGAGCGGCATCGGTCTGCGGGCCGTTGCGTTTCGCGAGTTCAGTGAAAGCGGAGGCAGCACGGTCGTAACGATCTTCGTCCAGCGCTTCGCGTCCGCGCTCGTAGAGTTCCTGTTCGCGGTCACGCGATTCCTGCTCGCGATCGCGTTTCTCCTGCTCACGATCCCGTTGTTCCTGCTCGCGGTCGCGTTTGGCTTGTTCCGCGTCACGCTTTGCCTGATCCCGATCCTCTTGCGATTGCGAGTCCTGCGCAGAATCGTCGGCCTGTTCCTGGTCTTGCGCTTGAGCTTGCTGCGGCGCGGCCATGCGCTCGTACGCTGCGGCGCTTGACACGGGCGTTGCGATCAGCGCGACTCCCAGCGAGGCGTAACCAATGCCTCTGAGAATCGACCTGCGCAAAGACTCCATTTCGACTGCACTCATATCTTGTTCCTCTCTCCAGTTCCCGAGCCGTTCTGCACTGTGGCAGGTGCGGCAGTCCTCTCGCGTTGCTGCAATTCCTTGCCGACCACTCGAACCTTGAACAAGATTCCGCGCGCCGCGATGCGCTGTTGCATCTGGTCGAGCTGCGCTGGCGTCACTTCAGCGGGGCCGTGCGCGACGTCGAGCAAGACACGCTCGAGTTCATCGAGCACGCCGGCAAGCGCGGTATCGCCTTGTTCCAATGCCGTTTGGCGATAGAGCCGATTCTCTTCGACGAGATCTTCGGCGCGGCGTCTCTCGGTCGAGATATTCACTTCTTTATGCTGGTTGTTATCGGGCTCGGCATTGCCGAGCTCGATCAGCATCATTTCGGAGCGGCCGAGGTGTTCGCCGACAGCCATGACCAGAACACGCTCGCGAATTTTCGAAACGTCAGCGGCCACGGTTGCGGTCGGCGGATGGGTGGTGACGCGTCCTGCGACGAACGCAACGATCGCGAGCGCCGCAACGGCGCCGAACGCGGCGAGACGCCGAGGCTCAAGCCACGCGCGCCAGCCGGCCGCGAAGTTGCTGCTCGATGCGAACTCCCACCATCGCGCGGGCCGGCGTTCCGGCAATCGCGGAGCGATCCTCTGCCACACACGCTGACCGTAATCCGCGCCAGGATCGGGCACCGGCAGCGAACTCAGCGCAGCCAACACCGCGTCGATGCGCGCGAGCTCCGCACGGCATTCGGGGCAATCCGCAACGTGCGCCGTGATGGCTTCGCGCTTTTTTGGCTCGCCGCCGTCATACGCAATCAATTCTTCCTCGTTCGGGTGATTCATGATTCGGTTCCTACACTTCTCGCCTGGCCACGCGGTTCGACGAAAGGCTCGAGCGCACGGCGTAGTTTTTGGACGGAGCGAAAAATTGTGTTCTTCGCCGCGCTGGAGCTCGACTTGAGCGCTTCGGCAATTTCCTCGATGCCCGAGCCGCCCCAATGGCGCATCACGAACGCGGTGCGTTCCGCCGGGGTCAGTTGCTCGAGCGCGCGGCGCATGTGCACGGCGAGTTGTTCGCTCTGCGCCAGACGTTCGGGGTTCGGTGCGGCATCAGGTACGAAGCTCATCGCGTCCACTTCGACGCCGTCGTCGTTGGCGCGCGGTGCCGGCTCGCGATTCGCGTCTTCGCTCTTGCGCTGGCGCATGCGATCGATCGCGTAGTTTGCTGCGATGCGATAGACCCACGTGCCGAAGTTGGCGCGTGCGGCGAACTGGCTCAATTTTTGATAAGCGCGCAAGAACGCCTCCTGCACCACTTCCTCCGCGTCGTGCTGATTGCCCGTCATGCGATACGCAAGCCGGAAGACGTTGGGGCTGTGGCGCTCAACCAGCGCGCGAAAGGCATCGCGATCGCCCGCGAGCGTTCGCTCGACGGCGATCGCGTCACTGTCACCAGTGGCTTCCACGCTCGGCCTCATCCGGTTCATTAGACAGGATTTCGGGTTGGCGGTTAGGTTTGTTTTCCGAGCTGTGATTTGTGCCCGAGAGGATAGCTAATATATTGAGTTTAGGGATGTTACGGCTGATTTAGCGCGCTTGCGAGTGGTTTCGCTCTTACTCGTAGCGCAGCGCGACCATCGGATCGACGCGCATAGCGCGCCGCGCAGGCACGTAGCACGCGGCTAGCGCGACTCCAAATAAAAGCAGCGCAACTCCTGCAAACGTGAACGGATCTTGCGGCGCGACTCCAAACAGCAGACTCGACAAAAATCGAGTGAGCGCCAGCGCGCCGAGTACCCCTCCCGCGATTCCGATCAACGCGAGTCGCGCTCCGCGACCGAGAATCAACGCGAGCATGGTGCTCGGTTGTGCGCCCAGCGCCATGCGCACACCAATTTCCTGTATGCGCTGACCGACGGTGAAGCTCATTACGCCGTAGATGCCCACCGCCGAGAGCACGAGCGCGAGCCCCGCGAGCACGGCGATCAAGACCATCGCGAATCGGCGCGGCGAAAGAGAGCGGGACAGCAGCCCGTCCAGCGTCGTGACTTCGTTGACCGGAACGCTGGGATCGGCCTCATGCACAATCCGAGTCACCGCGGCGGCAATCGTTGCGGGATCGGAGGCGGTGCGGACTAAAAGATGCGCGGGCCAGCCGCCAGCGAAATAGACATCGTACGTGGGGCCCGCTTCCAATCCGAATTGATGGACGTCGCCGACCACGCCCACGACGGAAAACCAGCAGGGCTTGGGATCAAGCGAACAGAAATTCAACCGGTGACTTATGGGGTCCTGGTTCGCGAAAAATCGGCGGACGATCGTTTCGTTGATCACGACCTTGTCTTGTAGCGTCCAATCGTCACGCGTGAAATAGCGTCCCTTGATGAGAGGAATGCCCACGGTTGCGAAATATTCTGGAGTCACGCCGCGGTGTTGCGCCACGGGCCGGACTCCTGCTCCCAAGAGCGGCTGACCTTCGATCAGGAATCGCGAAGCTTCGTGAATCTCAGATCCCAGCGGCAACGTAGATATGCCCGCCGCGGATTTCACGCCGGGTAGTGCGTCCACCCGCTGCAAGATCTGATCGAACTGGATTGCCTGCTTTTTGCCGAGTTCCAATTGCTGTGCGTCGGAGAGACTATCGGCCACCTCGGGTGGGAGCGTCGCCTGCGTCAACTGCATACTCAGAATGTGGTCGGTCTGAAATCCTGGCGAGACATCGAGCAACCGCCGAAAACTTTGCAGCAACAGTCCAGCCCCGATGAGCGGAATCAATGCCAGTGCAATCTCGGCAACGACGAGAGTGTTGTGAACGCGATGGCTGCCAGCTGTACCGGAGCCTTTGCTCCCTTGTTTCAATATTCCGTTGAGATCGAGGATCCGCGCGCGAAGTGCGGGAAGCAAACCAGAAAGTAGGCCGGCTGCCAGGCAGAGAATAACCGTAAAAACCAGCACATGAGAGTCCATGCTTGCTTCGCGAACGGCGGAAAGTTCTGGCGGCGCAAGTGCGCTCAGCGCTCGAATTCCAGCAACGGCCAGCAGCAGGCCAGCCCCTCCGCCGAACAACGACAAAAGCACGCTTTCCGCCAACAATTGCCGAACCAACCGCCCCGGCGCAGCTCCAAGAGCCGTCCGGAGAGCCATTTCGCGTTCACGCGCTGCGTTTCGCGCTAAGAGCAGATTCGCGATATTGGTGCAGGCAATCAACAACACCAAGCCCACGGCGCCGAAAAGCACCAGCAACGTGGCGCGCATTTTGATCGCAGAAGGATCCTCCAACACACGCACCATCGTGCCCCAGCCGGAATGCGAGTCGGGGTATGTGACGCCTTCTTGTCGATGGAGCATGTCCATTTCGGATTGCGCCTGAGCGACAGCGACGTTTGGTTTGAGCCGGGCGACCGCGACCGTGCCGTGGTAAATGTGATTGTCCATGTCTCCGTCGTGACTCAAAGGGCGCCACACATCGATGTCGCGTCCGATCTCGAACGCCTCCGGCAAAGCTCCGACGATGCGATATTTTTGTCCATCGAGCCAAACATCGCGTCCAACGACGGCTGGGTCGGCTCCGAAACGCCGCTGCCAGAAGGCGTGACCTAAAAGCGCAACCGCCGGTCCATGGGCTTGGTCTTCTTCTGGCTGAAATGTCCGGCCAACCGCTGCGCGAATGCCGAGTGTCGAAAACAAGTCAAAACTCGCGGTGGAAGACTGAATGCGCTCCGGCTCGCCTGAGCCGGTTAAATTGAATCCCTGTGGAGGCTGAGTGTAGGCGCCCATGGCGGAGAAGCTTTTCGCCTCGCGATGAAAATCCATGTAATCACCCGGGGAAAATCCGACGGGCTCGAATCCCGGGTATGTATTCCGCATTTCGACGAGCGACGATGGGTTGGGATAGGGCAACGGCCGCAGCAGCACCGTTTCAACCACGCTGAAAATCGCGGTGTTCGCGCCGATGCCGAGCGCCAGCGTGATGATCGCAATCGCGGTGAAGCCGGGAGTCTTACGCAGGGTGCGAAAGCCGAATCGCACATCGTCCGCGAGATCGTTGAGCCAGCCTGCTTTGCCCATTTCCCACCTCGAAGGCCCGGAGGCGTCACGGTTGGACGCTTTACTCTACTCCAGACGTCTAGCAGGCGAATACGTAATCAGTCATCTCGAACATCACAACGATTGCGTCTAGCCAACTTCAGGACGCATGCGCACCTCGCGCGGTTTCGCCCACGCTCCCGCCCTACGGTATGATGGCTGTCTCGAGATCGAAACGCGCGAAACCGCGCAGGAGAGTCTGGCTTGATCCCACGTTATACCCGGGCGGAAATGGGCCGCGTCTGGAGCGACGCGAACAAGTACGCCAAATGGCTCGAGGTCGAGCTTGCCGCGACCGAGACGCTCGCCGAAGCTGGCGTGGTGCCGAAAGACGTTGCCGTGACGCTGCGCGCCCGCGCGAAAGCCGACGCCGGCCGCATCAACGACATTGAGTCGCGCGTCAAACACGACGTCATCGCATTCACCATGGCTGTCGGCGAGTCGGTCGGTGATCCGCTGGCCGCGCGGTGGTTGCACTACGGCATGACGTCGAACGACGTCGTTGACACCGCGCAGGCGCTGCAGATTCGCGACGCGGCCCAAGTCATCGAGCGCGATCTGGTGATCTTTGGCGAAGTGCTCGATCTGCGCGCGCATGAATTCCGACGCACTCCGCAGATCGGCCGCACACACGGGATCCACGCGGAACCGATTACTTTCGGCCTGAAAATCGCGAACTGGTTCGCCGAAAATCAGCGCAACATCGGCCGCTTGCGCGATGCCGCGGCGCAAATGGCGATCGGCAAAATCTCTAGCGCCGTCGGCAACGCGTCGCATCTTGGTCCTGACATTGAAGCCCGCATCTGCAAGCGTCTCGGACTCAACGTCGCTCCGGTGGCGTCCCAGGTGATTCAGCGGGATCGCCATGCGCAATTCGTTAGCACACTCGCACTCATTGCGGCGACGCTCGAAAAGATTTCACTCGAAATTCGCCACCTCCAGCGCACCGAAGTGCGCGAAGTCGAGGAGCCGTTCGGTGGCGAGCAGCGCGGCAGTTCGGCGATGCCGCACAAGCGCAATCCGGTGAGCAGCGAGCAGGTTGGCGGTCTCGCGCGCATTGTGCGCTCCAACATGATCGCGGCCTACGAAAACGTCGCGCTCTGGCACGAACGCGATATTTCGCACAGTTCGGTCGAGCGCATCATCCTGCCCGACTCGACGATTCTCGTCGACTACATGCTCAGCAAAATGACGACGATCATCGGGGAGATGCGCGTGTTCCCGGAGCGCATGCTGAAAAACCTGGAATCGACGCACGGCCTCGTCTATTCCGGCCAGCTTTTGCAGGACATCGTCGAAAAGGGAATGCCGCGCGACGAAGCGTATAAAGCCGTGCAGGAAAACGCGATGGCCGCGTTCGAGAGCGACACGAGCTTTCGCGATGGCATCGCCAACGATCCGCGCATCACGAAGTATCTCGATGCCGCCGCTTTGGCGCACACATTCGATATGAATCGCCAGCTGCGCTACGTCGATGCGATTTTCGATCGCGTTTTCGGCTCGCACCCGGCCGGCGAGACCGGGCGCGAGAAAACCGCCGCCCGCTGACCCGCCGCGCCCGATAGCCGCACTCGTTTCCAGACCGCGGGCCTTTTCGCTCCATCCTCGCGATCGATTCATCCGAAAAAAAACAAAAAGCGCAATCGAGTTCCCTCGGTCGCGCTTTTTTGCCTCTTCTGAACCCGGCTTGTGCCACGCTCAGCTGCGGAGGCGGAAGTTAAAGTCTACCCCACAAATCGAAATCGACCACAACAAATCTCCAATTAATTACTCGACGCGCTGTACATAGCGCGCTTCCGAAGTATCGACTCGAATGCGATCGCCTTCGTTCACGAAGGGTGGTACTGATACGACCAGCCCCGTTTCCAACGTCGCAGGCTTGCCAACCGCGCTCGCTGTAGCCTTCTGCAGTGTCGGCTCGGTCTGGATCACCTTCAGATCCATCGTGTCTGGCAGATCGATGCCGATCGCCTTCTCCTCAAAAAACTCCACCTTCAGGACGGTGTTCGGAATCAGGTAGTACACCGTTTCCCCGAGCAGCTCGCGCGTCAGGTGCATCTGCTCGTACGTTTCGGTGTTCATGAAGTGAAAATCGTCGCCTTCGTTGTACAGATATTCGTACTCGATGGAATCGAGAATCGCGCGATCGACAAATTCTTCCGCGCGGAACCGATAGTCGATCATCGTGCCGCTCTTCAGATTCTTCAATCGCGTCTGCATCGAGCCGCGTTTGTTGCCCGGCGTGCGATGGTCGGTGCTAAATACCGTGTAAAGCTGCCCCTCGTGCTGGATCACCATGCCGGGGCGAAGTTGTGTCGCTTTCACGCTGCTCATAATTTTTTGCGAACCCGGAGCGCCGGGCTCGATGGCTCCTATACAAAACGTTCTGATTTCAGTGATTCCTGCAGGCCGGCCGTGGACCTGCCGACGGCTGCACGCGGAATGACTCGAGGCACGCGGGCAAAACCCTTATCCCGCGCGGGTCCCTAGTATAACGGCCCGCATTTAAGCCGGTCAATCGTTCGAGTTAATGCTCTAAGGGCGGTACGATGGGAGCCGAACCGCTGTCTGGGTCGAGCATGAGCCCAAATCGCATCAGAAGCATTGTCCTTTATACAGCCACTGGCATAGTTCTGTTGTTTGCGCTTGTTGGACTACTTTTTGCTGTCGAGCAGAAGCGAGCACAAGTAGAAACGAGCGCAGTTCTGTCGGCGGTTTTCTCATCAGGAGTTCTGCGTGACGCGGACAAGCGGGGTTCAGGACGCACGATCGAGATTGTCATTCAGCGCGATCCACATTGTTTCATGTGCTCGGTGGAGGGTGAGATCGATGATTTTTCCTGGTTTGGACAGTCCTTAAAATCGCGAGTGAGTTCGCTCACGCATACTTGGTTTGCGCAATCATCACCTATAACCCGCTTCAGTTTCTTCATGAACAGTGTATTTTCGACGGACATCCGCGCAGATTTGGCTCTACCAAACGGGGCTCGAGCGGTTTTTATTTACCCAAGCGACTTACAGACTAAAACTGGCGAATCTCAACCGAGATTCCCTGAGTTTTTTGTTGTCTCACACGTTGGGCTAAATCTGGGCAAGACTGAGGCACTACTCTACGTTGACCACTTCTGCGGTGGATTGTGTGGTAGCGGCGACTACTTTTTAATGCGCAAGGCAAACGGTGTGTGGCGCATCGTTGACCGCCTCAACGCGTGGGTGACATGAATGCTCTTTCGCCGTTAGGTCCCGGTTGGTCGGACAACGACTGCAGTTCCGAGCACAGCCACGTACGCCATCGCACGTTGTTGGCGCGACCAATCTGCTTTTGCTAAGGCCTACTCAGTCGTCGCCCTTTTTGGCTTCCGAGGCGCGCTTCTTCGCGGCTTCGGCCATAATCCGCTCGATCTGGTCCGGATCGCGTGTCAATTTTTCGCTCAAAACTTTGGCGCCGGTCTCGGTGACCAACACATCGTCTTCAATACGCACGCCGAGGTTTTCCTCGGGAATATAAATCCCCGGCTCGATCGTAATGACCATTCCAGGTTCGAGCGGCCGGCAGGTATCTCCCACATCGTGCACGTTCAACCCGATATGATGGCCCAGCCCGTGAATGAAATATTGGCCGAGTGGTTTGCCTTGTTTGTCTTTGCCGTGCGTATTGATGGAGTCGTACGCAATCTTGAACAGGCTGTTTTCGCCTTTACGGCAGAGCTGCGCGCCCGGCTTCACCGCCGAAATCGCGGCGTTCTGCGCGCCCAGCACGATCTCGTAGATTTCGCGCTGCCGTGGCGTGAATTTTCCGTTCGCCGGAATCGTCCGCGTGATGTCGGCGGAATAGCCCGAGAATTGCGCGCCGACGTCCAGCACCGCGATGTCGCCCTCCTCAATCTTGCGCGAGAGCTTGTCGTAGTGCAGCGCCGTCGAATTCGGCCCGGCGCCGACGATCGGCGAATATCCCTCCGCTTCCGATCCGCCCATCAGATGCACTTCCACCATCTTCGCCGCAATCTGATATTCGTAAAGCCCCGGCCGCATCATCTTCATCGCTTCAAGGTGCGCGTCGTCCGAGAGTTCGACGGCTTGCTTCAAGAACGCAAGCTCGCCTGGCGATTTGATCTGCCGCAGCGCTGCAATTTGCTCGCGAATATCCTTCCGCTTGAGCTGCGGCGCATTCTTGTCGAACCACTCCATTTCGTCTTTCTCGTGGGGATAACCGCCCATCTCCGTTTCATACGGCAGGATCGTATAAATCTCGGGATACGTCTTCGCGATTTTTTGAAGCGTGCCGTTGAGATCGAAAATCGGCTGAACCGAAGCGAAACCGGTCTTCGCTTCGATCCCTGGATCAGTCGGCGACATGCGCACGCCGTTCCATTTCTCCTTGGCGGGATCCTTCAGAGGAAGAAACAGAATCTCGCTCTTGCCGTCGGGGCCGTTTCCACCGCTCGCTGATTTCGACGGGAAGATCACCAGCGCCGCGCCTTCTTCGTTATGGCCGGTCAGGTAATAGAAATTCTCTTCCTGCGCGAAGATCGATGCCTCGGAAAATTCCTCGCGTCCCGTGTAGCCCCACGACACAATCGGAGCGTCCACCTCGGCGGCCAGCTTCGCTCGCCGCGCGGCGTATACACTGTTCGGCTCGCGTTCCCGCCTTTGCTGCGCCCGTGCGCTCGGCGCACTCGTGGCGATAGCCGCGATGCAACAGACCATCGCCACCGAGGCCAGCATTGCTATGCGCCTACAACGACCAACGCTCAACGCACCCAGAAGACCACCCATATTCACCCCTCGCGTATGGAGTGCGGCACCCCTTCGCCGCTTTTACCCAGCCACCACCGGGCACAGCTCAATCAGATAGCCCAGTCCACCAAAATGAGCCAGCCACCCACCAGCCCACTCCGAGCGGCCCGCATTCTATCCGACAGGGGCCGTTTGTACACAAATTCGATTCCAAATCATCAAATTAGAGATGAAGGCTCGAATCGCGATCTTTATTGCCGTCTTCCAGTCCGTCGTGCTCTTGGGTCACGTTTTCCTCTACGAAACCTGGAATTATTTCTGGAGGCCGCCCGCGGCCGACGGGTTCTCGCCGCTGCAAATCACCCTGGCTATCCTTTCGGTTAGCTTCGTAGCCGCGTCCCTGCTCGCCTTTCGCTTTACCAATCGCCTGCTGCGCTGGTTTTACACCCTGTCGGCCATCTGGCTGGGCGCGCTGAGCTTTCTCTTTTTCGCCGCGATTGCCTGCTGGATCGTCTACGGCGTTCTGTTCCTGGTCGGAGTCCACGTCGACGGCCGTCTCCTCGACAAAATTTTCTTCGGCGCAGCCGCTGCGATCAGCCTTTACGGCGTGATCAACGCCGCTTGGCCGCGCGTCCGCCGCATTCGCATCAAAATCCCCAACCTGCCCGCCTCTTGGAAAGGTCGGACCGCCGCGCTTGTCAGCGACATGCATCTCGGCCACGTCAAAAATATCGGCTTCACGCGCCGCATCACGCGCGCCATCAATCGCCTCAAGCCCGACATCGTCTGGATCGCCGGCGACCTCTACGACGGCACCGCCGTCGACGCTAAACACGCCGCATCTCCATTGAACAAGCTCCAGCCGCAGTTCGGCACATTTTTTGTGGAAGGCAACCACGAAGAGTTCCAGGACCCGGCAAAATACATCGAGGCTGTCCGCGCCAGCGGAGTCCGCGTCCTCAACAACGAGAAAGCCGACATCGACGGTCTGCAAATCGTGGGCGTGCCGTATCGCCACGCCACCCACGCCCAGCATTTCGGCTCAGTCCTCGATAAGATCGGCATCGACCGCGACCGCGCTAGCGTCCTGCTCACCCACGCTCCCGACCACGTCGCCGTCGCCGAAGCCGCAGGCATCGGTCTCCAGGTTTCCGGCCACACCCACCTCGGCCAGTTCATCCCGTACACCTGGATCGCGGCCAAGATCTATCGCCAGTTTGTCTACGGCCTCAACCGTATCGGGAAAATGCTGGTCTACACTTCCAGCGGCGCCGGCACCTGGGGACCTCCCCTGCGCGTTGGCTCGCAGCCCGAAATCGTCCTGTTCGAGTTCGAGTGACCCTTGCTCGAGTAACTTTCGCCCAGCCATCGGCAGGCATCGCCACGGAATAAAAACCGCAACTCTATCTCATCAGATAGAAGCCTATCCGCACGGTTAGTCTTTCCATCACTGCCGGCGTGTCCCGTCCCGTACGCTCCCATGCCATAAGCGACGCAAAATGAATCACTTGCAATCTCAAGCCGTTCACTTGAGGCCGCGCAAGAGGTTGGCATCGACATTGCAATCCTCTCATGCGTCCGTTGAAAAGATAAACGTGAGGGGGTCATCGCCGTGAAACTGCAAAACATCCTTTGGGTTCCCGTGGTCGCGATTGGATTGGGAGTTGCCTCGCTGTCAAGCCCGGTCACAGCTCAGCAGCAGGCCCGTGCGACCCAGGTCATAGCCGATCCATCGCAGCCCAGAGTGGCGGAAGCAGCTCTCACCACCGATACCGATGAAGGCGCGGACGTTGCGGCGGCGGGAGAGTCGTTTGCGACGGTCGCGCTCTTCACCCCCGGCGCAACCGCCCAGGCAGAAGCCGCACGTCAGGCCCTCCTGGGCGCGCTGATGGCAGCGATTTTAATGAGTGGGACCGGACTGATCGTCGTCTACGTCGTGGCAGCGACCCGTCGACGCGAGCGTTACCTGCAGCCGACCCTGCGGGCTGACGCGTACACTCCGGACTCTGGCGTAGCGGCTCGCTAAGACAGCGCCGCCTCGTCATGCGAGCTTCGGGATTTGTCAGGACACCCCTCCCCAAATCCCGAAGCTCTTTTTGTTTGAGTGGAGAAACCCAACCAATAGCCGAACAGGCAGCCACTCCAAGTTGCCGTTCGAATCGTTGTTGTGGATTTGTCTTGCGGCGGGAAATCAGGCCCGGCAATTCGCCGGGCCTTTATACATCAGGTATAGTATCGCAAAAGGTACCCAATGTCAAGACCGATTTCGCAGTTTTTTCGAAACTACCTCCGGGCTTCGTCAGAACCCCGGGGCGCCTGAGGCCGCCGGCCGCATCTCCGGCGCGTTCACGTCAAATCTCAGCGACAAG
>Ga0307474_10002643_pt1 | contig 12879 bp, 11 predicted proteins | sample atmos_gasesECM1C_2_FD_203312 | JGI IMG/M metagenome (GOLD analysis project Ga0307474, IMG submission 203312) | Hardwood forest soil microbial communities from Morgan-Monroe State Forest, Indiana, United States - atmos_gasesECM1C_05 | ecosystem: Environmental > Terrestrial > Soil > Temperate... | reverse complement strand
AATCCATCAATCGCGCTCAGCAACAACCTCTCAGTGATAAACGCATTGAAGCGGGAAACGACGATCGCAAAGCACCGGCCCGAAGCGCTTAGCGTCCCTTCGATCGCGCGGAACTGCGCCTCCGGAACACCTTCCACAACAAAATGCTTATTGTCTTTCTTCTCCGTGGCTCTGTATCTCCGTGGCGAATTCGCTGTTACTATCCTGTGGTAAAGCCTTTGACTTACTTCCCCTTGAACTGAGCCGCCCGCTTCTCCAGAAACGCCGTCGTCCCTTCCTTCTTATCCTCAGTCGCGCAAGCCACGCCGAACAAAACCGCCTCCAGATACAATCCCTCGCTTAAAGGCATCTCCATACCCTTGTTCACGGCCTCGATGGAGTACTGCACCGCCAGCGGCGCATTCGCGATGATCTTCGCCGCGATCGCCTCCGCCCGCGGAATCAACTCAGAGGCAACCGTGACCTCATTCACCAATCCGATGCGATGGGCTTCCTGCGCCGTGATCATCTCGCCCCCCAGCACCATCTGCATCGCAATGCCCTTGCCTACCAGTCGCGGCAACCGCTGCGTCCCGCCATAGCCCGGAATAATTCCGAGCTTCACTTCAGGCTGCCCCAGCTTGGCATTTTCGCTCGCCAGCCGCATCGTGCAAGCCATCGCAATCTCGCATCCACCACCAAGCGCAAATCCGTTAATGCACGCGATCACTGGCTTCCCGAGATTTTCAATCAAGTTCAGAACGTTCTGCCCGCGATGCGTATATTCCTTGCCGGAGACCGCATCGTGCTTGGCCAGTTCCGCAATGTCAGCGCCGGCGATGAACGCCTTCTCCCCCGAGCCCGTAAGAATGACAACGCGAATCGCCGCATCATTCTTAATGTCATGAAACGCCGCGCGCAGATCCTCCATGGTGGCCATGTTCAGCGCATTCAAAACCTTCGGCCGGTTCACGGTGACGTAGGCAATCGAGTTTTTCTTTTCGAGGAGTATGTTTTCGAAGTTCATAGATTAATCTGCAACGGATTTATGCTGTGGACCGCGGACGGTTTTGCTCCGACCGGTTTTGCCTTTCGAACCTGACCAGGCGGGAAGCAAGTCATTACGGCAAGGAAATTTATTCTCGAGCGGCAATTATTTTTTTTGTGCCACCGCCGCCACGTCGTCCTTGCTGAGCTCGCAACTGATGCAGCGCTGGGTCCACAACCGGTTTCCAAATATTTTCCCGCAGCGCGGACACTTCCATTCCGTAAGCCACCACCCGCCCGCCAGGTACACTCCCATCCAGCCCAAAAGAATCGCAAAATCGGCAGGTTCGCCCAGTTTCAGCTTCCCCAGCATCAAACCCAGAAACACGAAACTGGCAAACAGCACCACCACCAGATTCCGCCGTGCGACATAGCTGTGCCATGCGCGGCGATAGGTTTCCACATCCTGTGGACCGCCTTCGCCCGGCATCCGGTCGGTTTTTCTCCGTCTCAGCATGGCCATTCGATCCTGTGGAAAACAATTCTACAGTTTATTCGCTTTCGGGTGATTCGGGTCCGAATAGTCGTAAAACCCCTTACCCGTCTTCTTCCCGTACCATCCCGCCATTACCAGCCGCTTCAGCAATGGAGGCGATGCAAACCGCCGCTCCTTGAACTCGTCATACATCACGTGCGTAATGTAGTAAGTCGTGTCGAGCCCAACAAAATCGAGCAGCGTGAACGGGCCCATGGGATAGCCGCAGCCCAGCTTCATCGCGTTATCGATGTCTTCAATCGACCCCACGCCTTCTTCGTATGCGCGGATGGCATCAAGCAAATACGGCACCAGCAGCCGGTTGACGATGAATCCCGTCTTGTCCGAAGTGCGCACTGGAACCTTGCCCAGGGTTTTGCCGAACTCGTACGCGGCCTGGTAAACCTCATCGGCGGTGGCGATCGTGCGGACCACTTCCACCAGCTTCATCAACGGCACCGGATTAAAAAAGTGCAGCCCGATAAACCGCTCTGGGCGCTTCACTGCGGTCAAAAGCTCGGTCACTGAAATCGAAGACGTGTTCGAAGCGAAGATCGCGTCTTTTTTCACCACGCTGTCGAGCGATGAGTACATCTTCTTCTTCTCTTCCACGTTCTCAATGATGGCTTCGATAATAATGTCGCAATCGGCAAGGTCGGCCTTGTTGGTCGTCCCCTTGAGCCGCGCGCGGATCGCATCTTTCTGCTGCGCCCCGATCCCGCCCTTCTCCACCGGGCGCTCGGCAAACTTCGCCAGGGATTTCTCGATCCCGGCAAAGCCTTTGTCGAGGAATTTCTGATCGACTTCGAGAACCGTCACATCGAAACCGGCGGTTGCGCAGACTTGCGCTATGCCGGAACCCATTAGGCCACAACCGAGAACGCCAACCTTTTTAATCTGCATAGGAATTCACCCTTAATGACCACCCGCTAAAAATCACCCCTTGCACACGCGCATGACCAATATCGCGAGAACAGACCAGGTCACGACGTTTATAAGAAAAAAATGACCAGGCGATCAAGTTCGCTCCCCTGAACGAGCTGAGGATCACGACGCTGAACTAACAGAATTGGCCAGTCGCAAACCTTCACCACCAATCTAGACCAATCTTTCGAATAGGTCGGGATGGCCAGGGCAAGTGAGAAGCAAGTGATCAGTACTCCCGGTGCCAACGAAACCGGGATTCACATCACGATCATCTTCGCGTGGGGATCCTAATTCATGCTCTCCACAATCATCGCAATCCCCTGCCCGCCGCCGATGCAGGCCGTGGCCAGCCCATATTTCTTCTTGCGCCGCCGCAGTTCGTATAGCAGCGTGATCACCAGCCGCGTCCCGGTCGCGCCCAGCGGATGCCCCAGCGCAATCGCTCCGCCATTCACATTCACCTTCTCGCGATCGAGGCCCAACTCTTTCTCGACGGCGAGATACTGCGCCGCGAACGCTTCATTCACTTCAATCAAATCAATATAGTCGAGCGACAGGCCAGCCTTTTGCAGCGCCAACTTCGTCGCAGGCACCGGACCGCGCCCCATCACCTTGGGCTCAACTCCGGCAATGCCCCAGCTCACAATGCGGCCCAGCGGCTCGATGCTGCGCTTGCGGGCCTCTTCGAGCGACATCAGCACTACCGCCGCCGCGCCATCGACAATGCCGCTGGCGTTTCCGGCGGTCACCGTGCCGGGCTTTCCTGAGCCTTGGCCGAACGCAGCTTTAAGTTTAGCCAAACCCTCCATCGTGGTCTGCGGACGCCGGTGATCATCTTGCGTCAGCGATTCTCCCGTGGCTTCGCCCTTCGAATTCCGTAGCGCCACCGGGACCAGTTCTTCCTGAATGCGTCCTTCGTTATAGGCCGCGTCGGCCTTCTGTTGCGAGCGCAGCGCGAACTCGTCCTGCATCTGGCGCGTGATGCCGTGTTCGGAGCCGTACAGCTCCGCCGTGTTCGCCATGTACAGATTGCAATAGCTATCGAGCAGCGCCACCATCAGCGAATCTTCCAGCTTGCCGCCGGGCGCGAGTGTAAATCCATCGCGCCCGCGAATCACAAACGGAGCCTGCGACATGGCCTCCATCCCGCCCGCCAGCACAATCTTGGCTTCGTCGAGTTGAATCATCTGCGCCGCATTCACGATCGCCTGCATCCCCGACCCGCACAACCGGTTCACCGTCAGGGCCGGGGTCTCAATCGGCAATCCCGCCCGCAATCCCACATGCCGCGCCCCATACAGCGCGTCGCCCGAAGTCTGCTGTGCATTGCCAAACACCGCGTGATCGAATTCCTTGGCATCGATCCCCGCCCGCTCGATTGCCCCCCTGCCAGCAACCGCGCCTAATTCCTGCGCGCTGAAATCCTTCAACTTGCCGCAATAGCGGCCAAAGGGCGTGCGCGCCCCGCTGACAATAGCGATATCTCCCGGTTTCAACATGATTTCCTTACAGATGCGCTCTCAGAGTGGAACAAAAGTGATGGTCAAACTGGTTAGTGTAGCAGCGCAGAAGCAGATTTGACCACAGGCTCAAAACTCAGCGCGGGCACGGAGTCACCGAGAAAAAATGATCTCAACATCGTCGTCTCGCATTCGGGGATGAAGAGTCCGCGGCCAGAGCCACTCGCAGACGACCACCGAAGGGGAGAATTACTGCAACCTGCTTCGAAAACCAGAAGGCCCTGGCTATTCTCTGCGACTCCACGTCTCCGTGGTGGGGTGTGGGCTACGCCACCGCCCCCGCGGCCAGTGCCGCCCCCAGCGCCACAGCCTTCCCTGGCCCCTGCACCAGAGAAGTCGCCAGCGCATGCTCGGCGCGATTAATCACTTCTGTCACAATGTCCACGGGATCGTAGCTCTCCCGCACCACGGCCTCGGCCAGGCCCGCCGAAAACTCCAGCGAGTGGCCTTTGGCGGACTCATCCTTACTCGGCAATCTCACCTCAGCAATTACCTTGCGCAATTTCTCAACCGCCAGCAGTGCCTCTTTCTCCGCCGTGTCCCCGAGAATCAGCGCGATGGTCGTCGTATCGTAACGAAACGCCAGATCATTGGTTCGGATATTGGCCGCGAACTGTTGCCCAATTTTTTCCATCACGGCTTCAATCGCGGCCTCGCCATACTCCTTGAGCAGAGCAGCGCTACGCCCGAACTGCAGCAGCAGCACGGAAAGCGGAGACGCGTTCTGGGCTGCACGCTTGCTCTCTGCCAGCAGCAAATCCAGATAAGAACCCCGCTTCAGCAGACCCGACTTCTCGTCGGTCACCGAAAGATTTTTCACCAGCCGGCGCAGACCCGCGTTGTTCAGCGCGATCACCATCTGGTCGGCCAACGTCTTCAGCACCACCGCATCTGTTTGCGGCCAGGCTCGCGGTTTGTTGTGCAAAAGCGCGAGCACTCCAACTGAATCGTCCCCGTTGCTCAACGGAAGCGCCATCACCGCCATCGCGCCCAATTCGGCCACTGCATTACGTGCCCCCTGCAGCTCTGCCGACCTCTGCGCGTCCGCGATGATCACGGGCTCGCTCGAAGGCGAGGACAAAGACAAATCCTGCAAGGCGCACATTACTTCCTTGATCGCTCCAGAACTGCCAGCTTTCGCTCCCCTGCTGCAAAACTCGTGCACCGCCGTGGGCGTCGAGCCCGGGGTGCGCATCATCGCCACGCAGCGCGATACTTCCCAATGTCCGCCGATTTCGTTAACCGCCGTCGTCAGCACCGACGCAGCCGTCGTCTGGTGATACAGCTTGCGCGTGATCTCCGCGACGCGGGTCACGTTGCGCATCTCCGCCGCTGGATCCGGCGCCGGAGGCGCAACCGGAGCAGCAGGAATCGGCGCCGAGGGCGCCACCACCGCCGCCACCCTGGGCGCGGCCCCCGCATAGCTCGGCGTTACTCCCGCAGAAAGATAAAGCCGCTGCAAATCTTCGTTGCGTTCTTCTTCGCGCGGAAATAGCTCCTGAATTCTCTGCAGCCGTTCCACAGCCTTGTTGCGCATTCCGTACTGCACCAGGATTTCCGCCTGCAACATCAGGTCTTGCAGCGTTGAAGCCCCCAGCGTTGCTTCGACCTCATGCGCAGCCTCTGTGGTCGCCTTACTTACCGGAGTGAATCGTGAGGCAATCGCCTCAAATTTTTTATCTTCAATCTTTCCCTTCAACATCTCCAAACGCTTCGTGTGTCCTGACTCGTAAGGATCCACCTCCGCCGCCCGGTCCAGACATTCCGCGGCTTTGGAAAATTCCGCTGTGCCGCAATACACGTCGAAAAGCTTTAACAATGTCTGGCAGTAATCCCCCTCGCGGTTGGAGGCGTTGAACAATTCGCTGAGAAACTCCAGCATCACGGGAGACGCCCGCCGCGTCGACGCGATATCCTGCATCACCACCACGAACTGTCGCCGCTCCCCGCGCTTCGCCTGAAACTGTCCCAGCTTGCGCGCCAGCGATACTGCCGCATCATCCTGTTCCGCATCCACCAACTGCCCGATCAGCGCCGTTACCTGCGACATCCGGTTGGGATTCTGCTCAAACTGCTGCCACACTAGGGGCTCGGCATCGGCATACCTTCCCGCCGCCAGCAAAGCCTCCGCATAAATATCGCGCAACTCCGGTGAGGTCTTACCCGCATTCACCTGCGGCTCCAGAATGAAGATCGCAGCCCCAATCTGTCCCTGGCCAAGCAGGCTCTTTCCGTAGGCCAGCGCAATCACTTCGTCGGACGAATCTTCCTGATAGGCACGCTCGTACCACTGCGCAGGATCGCCACCCTCGGCGGTCGTCAGTTGGGCCACGCGCTTGAAAGCTTCCGCCGCAGCCTTGCTTTCCCCCAGCTCAGAAGACAGTTCCGCAACCCGCAACAAATTTGCTTGAATCGGCTCCAGCGTTACTAACCGCGCCAGCACCGGCAATGCATCCTTCTTATCTTCGAGCTTGGCCAAATCGCTCAATGCGGATTCATACGTGCCCACTGCCAGCTTTTTGTTCGATCCTTCCAGCAGCTGTCCGAAGCGAAATTTCTGCTGCCACGTCGGACTACCATGCCGCGCCAGTTTCTTATAAGTCAGGCTGGCCCGCGTGGCATCTCCAGCATTCACCTGCCGCTCAAACAACTCGCCCAGCAGCCGCACCGCATCGCGGCCCCGGTTCTGGGACAGACACAGGTCCGCCGCCAGTTCACCCACCTTGTCGTTTTCCGGATTGTCCCGCAGGACCAGCAGATATTCTTCCAGCGCTTCAGCGGCCTTACCCTTCTGCAGAAGCTTTTCGGCACGCTCCACCCGCCGCGTCAGTTCGGCTCGGTCCGCACGCGTTGTGATCTCAGCCATGGGTCGGAGGTAGGCAGACTACCGCTGCTTCGATTCTAGGAGCCACCTCCAGTGCCAGCAATCCGCAAGGGTCCGCCAGCGATTACGAAAGTCACAGGGGGCGTCCCCAGCTTTGCGGCGTGTGTCCCGTTTCCCCTGTATTCAAAGGCCTTAGCCTGCACTTGGGAGAATCCATCCCAATTTGTTATTGTTCCCCATGCCTCTTGTCCCCTCCGCTCCAGAGGTCGCCGAGGAACAAGTCCACGAACAAGGGCTCCATCATCAGCTGACCGTTGGACAAATGACCATGGTGGCCGTCGGCGGCTCTATTGGCACCGGACTCCTTCTCGGCTCCGCCGCTGCCCTGGAGATCGCCGGTCCCAGCGTGATCGTCAGCTATGTCGTCGCGGCTTTCATCGCTTACACCGTAGCCATGGCTCTGGGTGAGCTGGCCAGCGTGCACCCCGCTGCTGGTTCCTTCGCCATCTATGGCGAACTTTATCTCAACCAATATCTGGGATTTCTCTGCCGAGCTGCGTACTGGGCGTCGATCGCATTTTCCATCGGAGCCGAACTCGTCGCCTCTGCCACCTATATGACCTATTGGCTCCCCGCAGTTCCTGGGGAAATTTGGGTGATTGTCTTCTCTGCCGTGCTGTTGCTGGTTAACCTGCGCAGCGTCGGTTCCTTCGGACGCTTCGAATTCTGGTTCTCCATGATCAAGTTCGCCACCATTGTGGCCTTCATCCTGGCCGGAGCCGCCTTAATGTTCAGTGGCCACGTGACACCGCAGTACACCGCTCACGGGGGATTCCTTCCCAAGGGTCCAATCGCTCCCCTGCTCGCAGTATTCCTCGCAATCTACGCTTTCGGTGGCGTCGAGATGCTCGCCGTTACCACCGGCGAATCGCGTTCGCCCCAAGACATCCCCCGCGCCGCGCGACTCACATTTTTTCTTCTCGCAGGCCTTTACCTCGGCGCCATCATTGTCCTTGTCGGCGTGATGCCCTGGAATCGCGCTGGCGTCACCGAAAGCCCCTTTGTCAGCGTGCTCCGCCTTACCAAAATTCCGGCCACCGCCTTCTTCATGAATTTCGTTGTGCTCACCGCCGCCCTCTCCGGAGCTAACGCCAAACTCTATGTCGCGTCGCGCCTGCTGTTTTCCATGGGCCGCACCAGGTGGGCTCCTCGAAGCCTCGGCAAGTTAAACGCCTCGGCATCGCCGCGTCTGGCCTTACTGGTCTCTTCTTACGGAATCGTGGGTGCGCTTATCATTGAAAACTGGGCCCCGAAGCAAGCCTTCCTCTACATCATGGGAGCCGCATTCTCCGGGCTGATCCTTTCCTGGATCGTGTCGTTGGCAGCTCACGTCAGCTTCCGCTGGCGTCTCACGCGCGAACAAGTCGCTGCCCTCCCCATGCGGTCTCCTCTCGGAGTTTGGGGATCGGTTCTCGGCTTCGTCCTGGTCTCCGCCGCCGTTCTTCACACTCTTCTGGCATCGCGCGTAAACGAAATCGGCGGACTCACATTCTTCGTTATACTGACGGTCGCTTATATGCTTCTTAAGCGTAGTCGCCAAGCATCATGAGGTTGCGGTTGTGGAGGGACAGCCGCCCATCGACTACGTTCAGGGCAGGCTCTCGGCTGTCAAAAGCAACGCGGGCTGATCAACATCTTTAACATTCCATTACCAACGTAAGCCCAAGCCCTGCTTTTCTGCTGCCGGCTCCGAACCGCTCCGCTAGGCTCGATACAGGGTGCGTCCCCAGACCCACCCGACCGGGCCGAACCCTTGATCCTCGCGAAATTGATTCTGCCTAAATTGATTCGGCCGATACTGGTGCTCCATTCGAACGAACCCATTCGCCCCATTGTCTGGTGCGCGATCGGACTGTGCGCCGGCCTCTATCTTCTTTTCAACGGCTTCCGATTGCTCCAACGTCGACGCCTCATCCTTGATACTCCGGTTTCGAAAATCCGGAGCGCATCCATGGGCATGGTCGAACTCAGTGGCCTCGCCGCCGGACCATACACTATCGTCGCGCCCGTCACCGAGCGCCCTTGCTACTACTTCCGCACCATCGTCTGGGAGTGGAAACGGCAGGGCCGCAGCAACCGGTGGGTTAAGGTAGCCGCGGAGTGCATGCGCGTCCCCTTCTTTCTCGACGACAACACTGGCAAGGTGATGATCGATCCTCGCGGCGCCGAACTCGACCTCCATCGCGACTTCCAGGAGCAATTCTGCGATTCATTTTTCACCACAAAAGAAGAAGTGCCGTCAAACGTGCGTACGCTGCTCCTACGCCATGGCATCAGCACAAGCAATAAAATCAAAGTCGAAGAATTCTGCATCAAGCCGAAAAACTCGCTATTTCTGCTGGGGACACTCGGAGACAATCCTGGCCTCGAGCTCAATCCGCGGACCATCGCGGATGACGAACACAACACGCTCACCACCGGCGATGCACTCTGGTTCAATCCGGTGCGGGTTGCGCTGGAAAGTTCCGTACTGTCTTTCGCAACAGGGGGCGGTGACAGCGCCGGTTTTCAAGAATCAGCAAGCACGGCATCGACTCAAGCGATCAAACTTTCTCCAGATCCCGGTCCGGCAAAATTGGAGGACATGACACATCAGCAGAAAGTCGCCGCAGCCCTGGTGAAAGCGGGCATCTCGAACCCAGCCGCGTGGGCCGCTGCCGGAGTCACATCGGGCATCGCGGCAGTCAATCCCAGGGACTCATCCCAGGAAAACTCCTCCGACCACACCGGCGGCTTCGATCCTCACCCGCCCGTCGTTCTCATGAAGGGAAAGAACAATTCAACCTTCCTGATCTCCTGGCGCAGCCAGCGCGCGATAGCCCGCTCGCTCGGCTGGAAATGTGCTCTCATGATCTGGGGTGGTCCCGCGCTCGCCCTGCTGAGCCTCTATGGTCTTCTCACGCTCACGCATTAAATCCCGATTTTTCCCGTCATCCCGAGCGCAGCGAGAGACCATGGTTCCCCTAATGTCACTCCGCTCTCAATCCGCTCTAGTACAATGCTTCCGTGAGTAATGCCGTTCGCATCGGAATTCTCGGCGACTTCAATCCTGAATTTCCTTCCCACCACGCCACGACAGATTCCTTGCAACACGCCGCTCGTAAACTAAATTCGAAAGTCGAGTCCGAGTGGATTCCCACGCCGTCCCTCACTACGGCCGGCGCGGAGAAAATTCTCGAATCGTTCGACGGACTGTGGGCGGCGCCCGGCAGTCCCTACAAGAGTTTCGCGGGCATGCTCAAAGGCATCGAGTTCGCCCGCCGCCGCGACTGGCCCTTTCTCGGCACTTGCGGAGGTTTCCAGTACGCTCTGATCGAATTCGCCCGCAACGTCCTGGGTATCGTTGACGCAGACAGTGCGGAGAATAACTCTGGCTCGAAGAACATCGTCATCTATCCTGTAGCCTGCGCCGTCCCAGATCGCAAAGGCAATGCGCCCAAACTTTCCGGCGCGATGCCCGAAATCCGACTGCGCCCCGGCTCCTACCTGCAGTCTTTTTACGGCAAGGAAAAAGAAATCGTCACCGAAGAATTTTTCTGCAACTTCGAAGTCAATCCCGAATACGAATGGGCCACCATGGAAGCCGGGTTCCCGGTAGTGGCTCGCGGAGTGCGGGGCGAAATCCGCGCCATCGAATCCCCCACTCACCGCTTTTTCATCGCGACACTGTTCCAGCCCCAACTATCGTCCACGGAAAAAACTCCGCATCCCGTAGTCCTGGCCTTCGTGCAAGCCGCCGCCGATTGGGGACGCAAGAAGCTCGACGACAGCGTGCTCGAGTAGCGCCCCGCAGTACAAAGCTTTTTCACGATTACCAAAGTCGCAGCACTCGCGTCGGTCCCATCTCCTCACCTTGCGCATCTAGGGCCGCCACTGCGCTCTCGCTAGACTTCTTCCGACGACAAATACAGGCGCGAGGTTTAATCGCGCGCCTCTACGCGCGCCGAGGAGTCGAACCCGCATGCCACTGCAGTGGATCAACTCGTTCCGCATCTCGCTCTCTACTCTCGTCAGCTATATTCCGCTCCTGGCCACCGTCGTAACTTGCATGTTCAGTGTGATTTTGGCCCGCGCAACTTTGCGTTACGTCGAGTCAACCGACAAAGGATTAGCTCTCGCTCGCGAGGGCTTCGAGCGCGAATGGTCGCCGGATCTGCACATCAAATTCGAGCGCGTCTCGGCCACGGAGGCCAACATAGTCGTCACCAACCTGGCCAAAAGTTCTGTCTTGTTGCAGTTGCTGCAGTTGCGCAGACTCTCGCATGCAGTTCCTTCCGAGCGTTGCCGCCTGAATGATCCCCTGGTCGGAGGAATGACCTGGACGCAGGCGATGGGCCGGCGGATCCTCGCCTGCACTGCAAAGGACTTCGAAGGTCCGATCGCGGCGTCGATGACCTTCTATTGCGCAGGACGCATGTTCCGCACGGATTGGTTTCGTTCCCAAATACAGGTGCGCGACGGCCGCATCCTCAGCCTCGAACCCAGCAACATCCCCGCTCGCCGCACGCGTGTGATTGAACACAAAGGCCCAGACCGCCGCCGTGAATTCGTGCAGGACGTAACCGCCTCTGCGGCTCCCGACAAACCTGATAAGAAACCAAACGGGAAGTTTTTTGTGACCGGCGCCTGAACTAGAAAGGAATTCAACCGGAGGATCCGTTGGTGATTTGGGTGGCGCAGCGCTTCGTCGCTGCCATCACTACCTGCCACAGCGGAGGGCTTGAACCCCGGGAGTACTCTGTTTGCCCACCAACCCTGAGCGGCTCCCTAAAGCTTTTCCAACTTCCGCCGATTACGTCTTCATATGGCGAGCCCGATCAGCAGCGCAAACCAACTCCAAGCCAACGAAGCCGCGAACCGGCCGCCGCCCCGAAAGCGCAGCCACAGCAAAGCACTAAGCTTCCTTCAGACACTGTCAGTCTGAAGAGCACAGGCGACGTCGATCGCGAGGGCGACAGTCATTAATGACTCAACCAGAATCATTAAAAGCAGAATCATTAAATCAGAACCAAACGCAGGGCCTCGAACGCGTTGCCACCATCGAGATGGAGAGACGGGCACGATCTGCCCTGTCTCTCCGCTCTTGTTTGCCAGGATCACTTCTCTATGGTCTGCTCGAGCGTGCACCTGTTCGCTTCAGTTCGTTCCACCGCATTGCCCAGTTGCGCGATGTGTGGTTAGGGCCATCCTCCGTCGGACTCGACTCTCGAAAGACTAGCCAACTTGCGGTCATGCACGCAAGGCTAGGGTCGCCCTAGACTGCTTTCGCAAACCGCATCGACGCCGAGTTCATGCAGTATCGCAGCCCGGTCGGCTTCGGACCATCGTCGAACACGTGACCCAAGTGCGCGTCACACTCGATGCAGGAAACCGCGGTCCGTACCATCCCAATGCTGCTGTCGGAAATCTCCCGCACATTTTCTTTCGCAATCGGCTCCCAGAAACTCGGCCAACCAGTTCCCGAATCAAACTTCGTCGAGGAACTGAACAGCGCGTTGTCACAGCAGATGCAGCGGAAAATCCCGCGGTCATGCACATTCAAAAGTTTGCCGCTGTACGCCAGTTCCGTATCCGCGTGCCGCGTAATCTCAAATACTCCCGACGGCAACTGCTTCCTCCACTCCTCTTCCGTCTTCACCACGCGTGCGACCTTCATCTTCGCCAGCCGCTCGCCGGAGTCGGAGAATTGCACCACCGTAACTTCGGCCGGTTCGGTCTTCCCGGCCTCCGCAATCACACGCGGCCTGCGCAAGGAAAACAGAGCCGCTCCCCCCAGCGCCGCGCCCAGCCCCGATAAAAATAGGCGCCGCCCTAAATTCACTTCCCTGCCACCGCCATCGGATTCAAACATAGCTCCTCCGCTCCCGTGTCATCCAGCGCCCGCCAAGGACTTTCCCGCGGATCTACTTCCCGCTGTACAAATCCGGAAATTCCTTCCGCAAATTCGCCACCTTGGGCGCATCGTTATAAACAATGTAGGGATCATTGGGATGTACCGTCGCATAATTCTGGTGATATCCCTCCGCCGGATAAAACGCCTGCAGCGG
>Ga0307474_10002640_pt1 | contig 12890 bp, 11 predicted proteins | sample atmos_gasesECM1C_2_FD_203312 | JGI IMG/M metagenome (GOLD analysis project Ga0307474, IMG submission 203312) | Hardwood forest soil microbial communities from Morgan-Monroe State Forest, Indiana, United States - atmos_gasesECM1C_05 | ecosystem: Environmental > Terrestrial > Soil > Temperate... | reverse complement strand
TGGCGGCGGGGTGCGGCACCGCCCGGCCAAGCAAGTATTATCAGCTCACTGTTCCCGGTAACATCGTGCCTGCGGTCGATTCAAATCCCATTCCTGTCACGCTCTTGATTGGCCGCTTAATGGGTCCTGCCTTTTACCGCGAGGACCAAATCGTTTACAGCTCCGGCGCCGAGACCATGGGGACTTACGAGTATCAACGCTGGTCTGAGCCTCCTACGGAGATGATCGCAGAAGTTATACTGCGGCAGTTCCGCGCCTCCGGCCATTATCGGGGGGTCTATACTTTGCGAAGCGCTATCCACGGAGATTTTCTTTTGCACGGGCATCTCTATGATTTCAAGGAAGTCTCAGGAAGCGCGCTCGTGGGCCGCGTCACCATGGAACTCGAGCTTCGCAACATCAAGACAGGCACCACGGTGTGGACGCACTTTTATACGCATGACGAGCCCTCGAACGGGAAAGAAGTTGGGGCGGTGGTTGCGGCCCTCAACAAAAATGTGCAGCAAGGCATAGCTGAATGCCGCGCCAGTCTCGACCAATATTTTGCGGAGCATCCGCCAGCGCAGCCCGCACCTTAGTTTTTTGGCTGGGATTTCGGGACCTTTGCTATGGCGATCTCATCCGGGAAGCCGCAGCGTCAGCAGCGTGACATCGTCCTCGAGCTCCGAGCTTCCCCGGTGAAGGTGCACGCCCTCCAGCAAAGCCGTGGAAAAGTCGGCCAGCCGGACTGGCCCGGGCAGGCGCGCCAGAGTCGCTTCCGCCAATTGCAGGAAGCCTGTCGGGCTCAGTTGATCGCCATTGGGCGACCGCACTTCGGTGGCGCCGTCGGAAAACGCCAAAATCATGTCACCCGGCTGGAGCCGAATGCTCTGCTCGCTGTACAACTCGCCGGTGACGAAGCCGAGTGGCAGATTTTCCAAACCTTCTCCAATTGCAAGAAACCTGCTCTCGCTCCCGCGCCAGAGCAGCATTCGAGGGTGAGCCGCGTACGCATAATTAAACTCTTTCGTACCGCTGTCAAACGTGCCCGTCACCACGGTTGTCAGTTGCAACGCTCCACTCGACTTCTCGGTGTCAAGAGTAAACTTGTCATTCAATGCCGCCAGCAGCCCCGCCGTGTCGCGAATATTCTGGAATTTGTGCAACAATCGATGGACGTGCCGCGCGACTCTGCTTGCCACATACCCGTGCCCCACGCAATCCGCCAACACCACCCGCGCGATGTTGTCGCTGCACGAGAATACCGCAGAAAGGTCGCCGCCGCGTTTTCCACCCGACGGCACGGCGATGACGTCGGCTTCCAGCCCGGCCAACTCCAGGGAACGATGGGCTCTCTCGTTACCCGCCCAGAGCTCCATGCAGCCGAAGGGCCGCGCCGTCGACGTCGTGCACGCAACCTCTTCAGGTTGGATTTTCTTGAGCTTCATCGACATATTTGATGCGCGCATTCGCCGAATCGCTACTCGGACGAGCGAAGCATCCCCAATCATCACCGTAGTTCACCCCTGTCCTCCAGGCGCAGGCTCCCGGGACGTCGAGGCCAGCGCAATTCTTCTAACTTCCAGCGCTTTATCCATAATCTCCAGCGCGCGATCGATGATCGCAATCCCCTCACGAAGTTGCTGCTTATTGATGCATAGCGGCGGATTGGTATGAAACACCTTCCGTAGTCGTCGCCCAGATCTTCAAGTGAGCGGACCAGATCTGGGAACTGGTCCTTCCTCAGAGTCGAAAAGGAGAAAAGGAGTTCGTAAGCGCTGGCGTCGCAGTCGCCGAGAAGCGCCAGAGCGCGCGTGTTCGACAGATCTGCATAGCCGACCAGGTAGCCAATAATGTCCGTGGAATACAGCCGGGCTTCCGGATAATCCGTGGGCAAAATCCGACTGTGCAGAGCCAATCTTTCTCAACGCCAGTACGGCTCGAAATCATGTTTGCGCTTGGTCCCAAGGTTGTCAGGCTCCTTGATTAAAAACTCGCGGTGCCCTGTGTTCTGTTCTTCCCGGTTCTTACAGGGCCTTGGTGAGCGACCCGGGCCTTGTAAATACTACGTGAGTCTCTACGCCATTTTTCTTTCACGGCGGTAGCACGGATTCAAATCCCGTCGGGGACGCCCTTCTCAACAACTGCAAAGGTGCCACCCGGCGCACCAGCCTCGCCGGCGACGATGGCGTTCGGCTAAATCGGCAACGAACCGAGTCGATAGCAATTGTTGCGCCAAGACGCACATACCGCCGCTCCCGTGGCATCTGATTACTCGACCTCAGTCCGCTGCGGATGCCTGGAAAAGACAACCTGGTACTTATCATCGGTTGACTCTCCCACGTTGAATAAAGAGCGCGCGAATCCCCGGCGGCGAGTTTTCCGGCTTCTGACACCACGCAGCAACGAACGCCTAACTTAGTGCGATGACGCCGCGAGGAGTGCTTTCGCCTTGCGTGCGATAAGAAGGAAGTGTTCCTCGCGCGCTTCCTTTTCGAGCGAGGTGAGCTGCCCGCGGGCGATGGCGGCTTGACCTGATTTCAGGCCAATTTCAGCGAGAGTCAAACGCGCCTCGAATAGATAGGGCACAGAGACGGCCTTGCTCGGCTGAGAGAGGATGGGCGCCAGTTGCTTGCGGGACTCGGCAAACTTTCCGCTGGCCAGAGATACGCGGGTGACAGCTAATGCGGCATCGTACTGCGGATTGCGGTCGCTTGTCTTGGCGGCAAATGCAGCCGCCTGTTGGGCGGCATCTCGTGCCTCGGACTGTTTATTCTCGGCGAGCAGAGCCAGTGCCCGAACTGAATGCGCCTCGGCTGAACGAGCCGGGGAAGCTGTTTCCCCCAGTTGATGCAAAGCATCACCGGCCAAAGTTTCGGCTTCGGAGGGCCTTCCTTCTTCCAGCGATATTTCTCCAGACTGGAGCAGACTTTCGGACAACGGCAAAGCTCGTTTGAGATCTTTGCGGATAGCAAGCGCCTGATCGCTTTTTTCGCGGGCCTGCTTCAAATCGTCTTCTTCGACAAGAACCTCGGCTTGAGCGTACAGAGTCGCGGCCTGCGCGGATTTATGGCCAGTTTCGATTTCCAGCTGCAGTGCTCGCCCAAAGTGCTGAGTAGACCCCAGCAAGTCGCCTTGTTCCTCGAGAACATCCCCGAGTTTGATTTCCACGATGCCGGCGGAGCTCTTGTCGCCGGCATCGTCAAAAATCTGCAGGGCTTCTTCCAAATTTTTTCGTGCTCCGGCAAAATCTGCCAGGCGCTCGAGCACTTCGCCGATGTTTCCCAACTCGTCTCCGATAGTTACTTTGTAGTCGGCCTCGCGATAATTGCGAAGCGCCTGCTCATAGTTGTCTTTCGCCTCCCCGAGTTTTCCCTGCGCTAAGAGCACGTTGCCAATCTCGTTCAGCGCTTGTCCGGCATACAGCTGATTGCCAATCTGGCGAAACACCACTAACGCTTCGTTGGCCTGCTTGCGCGCTCCTGCCAAATCACCTCTTTCTTTCAGAAAATCGGCGGACCATACCAGCGTCATCCCCGAGTGCTTGAGATCCCCGCCGCCAGCAAACAAAACCTTAGCCTGATCCAATGCAGTGCTGGCGCGATCGCCCTCCCCTAGTTGGTGGAGAGCCGTGCTTTCATACAACCGTGCCTGGGCGAGCGCGAGACGAATGCCTCGCGATTCACTCTTCTTAGCAGCCGCCTCCGATATTTCCTGTTCGCGCTTGTAATCGCCTAACGCTTCGAGCGCAGTGGCTTCCGCCAGGTCAATCCGGGGGTCGTCTCCCGAGGGCGACGGAAGTTTGCGCAAGACTTCCAGCGTAGCGAACGCTGTCTTCGGGTCACCGCCCGTATCTTGAAGATTAGCTAGGCGGAGTCCGTAGGCAAGACTGTCGGGATAGAGATCAGCCAAGGTCCGGACGATTTGGATCGCCCTTGGCTTCTCGTTGTTCAGATCGCGATATTGCGCTTCCATCCACAGACGTTCTTCGTTGCTGAGGTTTGCCGCGAGCTCGAGGGCTCGTTGCGCTTCGTCCTTGGCTTTGCCGTCATAACCAAGTTCCAGCCAGGCTGAGCTGAGCGCGGAGTGGGGCTGGGGAGACTTCGGATCCGCCGCAACTGCCTCAGTCAACAAATTGCGCGCAGCCAGCGTCTCGAAGGCGCGAAGCTTATTCAAACCTTCCGAATAAAACCGGGCCGCTTTCGGGTCCGAGGGCAAAGAAGCCCGCACCTGATTGGCTTGCTCGCTCGTGATCTGGCCCGCGCCCAGATGTTCGCGCATGCGCGCGCCAATTTGCGAAACAAGATCAAAGAGATCGGCCTCGCTTCCCGTCGCTGCCTCTTCGGCAACGGTATCGCCCGCGATTGTATCTTCTAGCCGGAAGTCCAGCCGGATCTGACTCTTGTCTCCCTGGCCGACCACCGCGTAAGAACCGGTGGTGACGTAATCCGTGTCGAGGTTCGCCCGCAGCCGAGGCAAAGAGTCCTTCGGCATATCACTAAGACTCCAGGGGACGTCACGGCTCGCCCGGGCAATTTGCTCGCCCGACACCAGGCGCAACTGTCCTCCCGAGGCGAGTTCGGCGCTGAACATCTCCGCCAGCGCGGTAGAAAGCCAGGCCTTGTCGGGCCGATCCGTAAGATTCTTGAAGCCGAGCACAGCCACCGACGCCCGCGTCTTCACCGCTGGTGGGGCGGCGGAGCCAAGGCCACGTAAGACTGCCTCCCGATGGCGGACGAAGAAAATTGCTAGGAGAACCAATACGGAAGCAATGCCTCCGAAGAGTGAAAATTTCCAGTTCTGCGCTGCGAGAAAACCGTGCCGGGCGGAAATCGCCGGGCGCGATCCCAATCGCACCGCACGCAGATCCGCGGCCAACTCGCGCGGAGTCTGGTATCGCTCGTTGGGTTTCTTGTGTAGCGTCTTGGCGACAATTTCCGCCAGCGGCGGGGGGATGGAGTGGCTGAGTTTGCCGAGCGGCGTCGCCTCCTGCTGCACGATTTGCATGGCGATGACCGCAGCAGTTGCTCCGTGAAAAGGATGGCAACCTACCAGCATTTCGTAAAAAACCACGCCGAGAGAAAAGATGTCGGCCGGAAAATCGGGCAGACTTCCCATCAGGACTTCCGGCGCCATGTAACTCGGGGTCCCGCCGACGGAGGCGAACGAAGAAAGTGACTGTGTGGTTGCGGTGTTGGTCACGTCTGCGGCGGCCAGGTGCCGGGCGACGCCGAAGTCGAGCAACTTTACCCGCCCAGATTCCGTGAGCATCACGTTCTCGGGCTTAATGTCGCCGTGCAGAATGCCGCGCTCGTGCGCGGCTGTGAGAGCATCGGCGCACTGAATCGCAATCTCGAAAAACTGATTGACGTTGATCGCCTGATTCAGGCGTTGTCGCAGCGTTTGACCCTCAACGTACTCCATGACGAGGAAGACTTCCCCGTCTTGTTCCAGGACGTCATAAGCGCTGGCGATATTGGGATGGTTCAGCGCCGAAAGGCGCCGTCCCTCGTGCAGCAGGCGAGAGGCTTCGGCGGGATCGCCGGTTCCGCTGGCTGAAACCCGCTTGATTGCGACCGTGCGTCGCAGCTTTGGATCTTCCGCACGCCACACCTCTCCCATACCGCCGGCGCCAAGGCGAGCGACAACTTTCAGACGCCCGAGGACCGTGCCACTCAAGTCGGGTCGCGGGGCTGTAGTCGGTGTGCGGTCGAGCGTCTCGTCCATAGAAAATGCACAAGAGACGACGGTCCGGGGGGTGCGTCGCTAAGCCCGCAATTCTACACCACCCCGACAATGCCAGCGGAATAATCATTTGAGGATAAACTGGGGGATAAACCGGGGCAGGAAGCTGTGAAGAAATCGACAGCGACTCCGAAGGGCTATTGCGAAATCGACGAACGTCCGTACACTGCAAGTTTGCCGAATCGTCCGACATCTCCCGCTCCGCGACTGGGTTCCATTGATCGCCGTCAAATTCTGTTGCGCACCGTTGAGGTTGAGAAGCTGATCGACGCGGACCACAGTGCGCGCTTTGTGTGTCATGCTCCAAAACCAGCTGCCGTTCCAAGGGAGGTCTGGATCACCAAACCGCTCAACTTAGAAATTAAAGCTCAATAAACTCCTTGATCATTGTGTCTCAAAGTTGTTGACACGCGGCGCCTCCAGCCGATGGCTGAGGCCGCAAAAAGGGGACCTGGGGTAGATAGTTTTCAAATAGTGGCGGATGCGGGTTACTCCAATAAGAACAGTTCGCTCAGTGCGAAGCGGTTCCCGTCATGCGCACAGTGAATAATCAAGGCAATGGCAAAACTGTTCGGGCGCGAGGAGTTCCGCTAACTTCGGCTTTCCGCAACGCCGTTTCTTCAGTCGGCGGTCTTTCGCCAGTACGCCGAGACCGGGTTGGTGGACGACACGAAGGACTTCGATGGCCCTCGCACAGGTGGCGGCCCCATGTTCGAGGTTCTGCCTCACTATGTCACGACTCAGCCAGTGACCTCCTCTTGCATCCTTACCAACCGCTTTCGTTTTGATACGCGGCAGCTTCGTGGTTCCAGCCCCTGCCGTGTTACAGGGCTTGTCGATCATTTCGTCTTCTCCAGCGACAGGGGTTAGCAATTCGAGATCAAGCGGTACGAATCGCTGCGATTACTGCGACGCAATTCGTGGCCGCGTCGCAGGCTTTGCGCTGAAGATGCTGTTGAAGCTTTCGCGGTGCTGAAGAAAGACCAGAATCCACAACACGCAAGCGACCAACGCGGGAGCGATGCTGCCCGGTGCCATCGTCAGATGGAACGCGAGGATGTTGTAGAGCTCCGCAGCAAGCAGCGTCAGCGCAAGTGGCACGAAAAAGCCGGAGAATAGCAGCAGTCCGCCAAGCACCTGCAGCGCGAAGAAGAACGCGGCAAAGTGCGATGCGCTGACGGCGATAAGGAACTGGATTGCCAGCGGATTCGCCGGTGGCGGCTGGGGGATAAAGTGAAGGAACCCGTTCAGCCCAAAGACCGTAAACATCAGTCCCAGCAGATAACGTGCAAAAATCGAAGCAATCTTCATGAGTGCCCTCCCGGAAAGGTTTGCGCGTGCGTCTGCACGGCCTGAAGGTGCGGTGCAAGAAACGCGTTTCGGTCATGCCCCTAGTTCAGAACGCTGGTCCCCCCTGCGGTGAGGAAGGTCGCGTCCGTCACGCCAAGAAAACCAAATACGGACCGCAGATACGGCTCCACGAAATTGAACGAGGCCATCTGCGTCTGGGCGTCGTAGATCCCGCCCGTTGCGATGATGAAGGTCGCCTTCTTGCCGATAATCAGGCCCTTTGGCCTTCCGTCGTCGTAGGAAAAGGTCCTGCCGACACGCGCAATCTGGTCGACCCACAGCTTGAGGACGGAAGGCACAGCAAAGTTATGCATGGGCACTCCGATGACGTACTCATCGGCCTGCTCCAATTCGGCGAGCAGCGGGTCGGAGAGCGAAAGCAATTCCTTCTGCTGCGGAGTGCGGGCGTCTTCCGGCGTGTAGACAGCACCGACCATTCCGCATTGACCGGGGGCATTGCTGTTGCGTTGAGGTCGCGGTCTACGACCCTTCCATCCGGGTGCGAAGCCTTCCATTGGGTGACGAACTCAGCGGTCAGCTCGCGGGAGACTGGCCGAACGTAGCGTGGGCTGGAATCGCTATGTAGCAGCGTTGACATTGAAGAATTCTCCTACACGACAGTTGATTAGTAATCAATATTTGCCGATTCAGAAAATAAACAAGTGTCGCTTTATTCTGCAAGGAGGGTATCCTTAATTGTTAGGAATGGCGCAGCTTCTTCAACCCGAGACCGAAACGACGGATCCCCGCATCCTGCGCAGCCGGCGCATGCTCATGGATTCTCTGGCCAAACTATTAATAAAGAAGGCTTTCGAAGACATCTCCATTCACGAGATCACCGACGAGGCGACGCTGAACCGGGCCACCTTTTACCTGCACTATCCAGACAAGAACCCGAAAACCAAAATGCAAAACACCCCTCCACCCCTCGCTTCCCCCAAACAGTAGCACTTTCGGCCCGTTCCGGCTTAAAGTAGTGTGTGAGGCGGCTTGAAGTTGGCGCTATGAAATCGGCCCGCGCTAGCACGTACCTCGACCTCTCACAGAGACGGCAGAAGATCGTCAAGCTTCTCACCAGAGCCGTCCCTTTTCCCGTGTTGGTACCAAAACTCGACTAGCCGAATCTAAATGGGGCCGGGAAGGACAAGTTCATGGTGAGAGCACTACAGTTGCCCGCAAAAATCGTATCGCAGGACGGACGCCCGGAACACGAGAAGGGGCTATTTTCGACCGAGTCTGTCCTCAACCTGCAGAAATTGATTTTTGCGGGCTCTCCTCTGTCCGAAGTTCTAACGAATATTGCTCACTTGGTTGAATCGCAAGCTGAGGGCATGTCTTGCACGATTTGGCTTCCCGACGAAGACGGAAAGGAACTCCATTGTGCCGCTGCGCCCAGCCTTCCTGGATTCATCGCTCAGGTAGGGACCATGGCTGTTGGTTCGAAAGGCGGATCTTGCGGCACAGCGGTTTATCGGAAGGAACCGGTGTATGTAACTGACATCCTGACCGACCCCCTCTGGGAGAACTATCGCGGCCGCATGTTGCCTTATGGAATTCGTTCCGTTTGGTCGCGCCCGTTGTTCACGAGCGAAGGCAAAGCCCTCGGCACCTTTTCTATGAACTATCGTGAACCACGTAGCCCCGGTGCCAACGAACTTCTGTTGATTGAGAACGCCAGCCACATCACCGGCATCGCCATTGAGCGCCACATGAACGAACAAGCGCTGCAGCGCGAACGCGACCGGCTGCGGTTGCTTCTGGAAATCACAAGCAGCGTCACATCGAGGTTGGACCTCCGGCAAATGGTCGAGGCGCTTTCGACGAATCTATTCAGGGTGATGCAATGCGACGTGTCCGCTTTGCTGCTGCCCGATTTCGAGAGCGGCGCGTTACGCGTCACTATCTTGCACAATCACGACGTAAGAGGTCCCTTCCGGGAAGGCTCGTTGGTGCCGATGGATGGTTCGATTTCGGGTCAGGTATTGCGGAAGGCCAAGAGCATCCGTGTCGATAGCTTCGAACGGGTGCGCGAGGATCCAGAAATTTATGGAAATCCTGATGGCCAGCTTCTTTATGAGCGCGTGATCGAGGAAGGCCTCAGGACGGGGTGCTATCTTCCGCTCATAGGCCGTGATCGCGTGGTTGGCGTGCTGATGCTCTGTCGGCGTTCGGACAATAGTTTTGCGAAAGACGACGTCATCTTGCTTGAGCAGGTGGCCTGTCAGGTAGCGATTGCGGTTGAGAACACATTGGAGTACGAACAGGCGACAAAGGATCGAGACAAGGAAACGAAACAAAGACGCTATCTGGAGGAAGAAATTCGCGCCGAGTTAGGAGAAATCGTCGGAGAGAGCCCGGCGTTGAAGGCCGCGTTGAGCATGGTATCTGTCGTAGCGCCTACGGATTCCGGCGTGCTGATCCTGGGCGAGACGGGCACTGGCAAGGAACTCATTGCGCGTGCAATACATAAGCTGGGCAATCGCAGCGAAAGGGCGTTCGTGAGACTGAACTGTGCCGCGATCCCGCTTGGCCTCCTCGAAAGTGAGCTGTTCGGCCATGAAAAGGGAGCTTTTACCGGCGCCATCGCCCAAAAAACGGGACGGTTCGAACTCGCCGACAAAGGCACTCTGTTTCTCGACGAGGTCGGAGATATCCCTCTCGAGCTTCAAGCGAAACTGCTTCGCGTTCTGCAGGAGCAAGAATTCGAAAGGCTCGGCAGCAACCGTACGCATAAGGTTGACGTGCGCCTGATCGCAGCCACGCATCGGGATTTGCCCGCCATGGTCAAACTAGGGACGTTTCGCGAAGACCTTTACTACCGTCTGAAAGTATTTCCGATCCAGGTCCCGGCCCTGCGACAACGTACTGAGGATATTCCGAGATTGGTGCGGCATTTCACAGCGCTGTACTCTCAACGCATAAACAAACGAATTGACGTAATCCTTCCGGATACAATGGACGCGTTGGTGCGATACCAATGGCCCGGAAACGTCCGTGAATTGCAGAACTTTATTGAACGCGCAGTGATTCTCTCGCCGCAGTCGGTATTGCGCGCGCCAACTTCCGAACTGGAGCCGTTTCAGCCTTCCAAGGAATCGAATATCCCTATGAATGGTCTCGCGGAGGTAGAGCGGGATCATATCCTTCGTGCTCTGGAAGCGAGCAAGTGGGTCATCAGTGGCGCGGCCGCGCGTTTGGGTATGAAGCGAACCTCGTTAGCCTACAGGATGAAGAAGCTTCGCATTCGCCGGCCAGCCGCGGTCCTGTAGAAACGCAGCAGCGGCGGTGCGGCTGGCAACCACTCACCTTCCTAGCCGTCGTAGCAACCGCTTATTAGTAGCAGTGGATCCGACGGAAATCCGTCAGCGGCGGACATCGGTCAGAGATTTGTCAGCTACGGCTCGAGGATTCGGCACGCTCCTCCCTTACGAACTTCAACCGCCAGAATAATTTGCGTTGCATCCACTCTCTTCGAGTGGGCTGTGCTTCTCTTGGTATCCCACCTGCACGAAAGATCACCGAAATGAGGAGAGGATTTTATGAGGGATGCGATGTCACGAACGGCCACAAAACGCCTAATGCCGAGTCCGGACGACACCCGAGTCAACGTACCTACTACATCCATCCGTAGGGTCGAAGCCGACGGCGTGCAGGTGTTCTATCGCTCGGCCGGCGAAGCAGACGCACCGGTCGTCCTCTTGCTGCATGGATTTCCATCCTCATCTTTCATGTTCCGCGAACTCATCCCGCGCCTGGCCAATGACTACCGCGTGATCGCGCCAGACCTTCCGGGTTTCGGATTCACCGAGGTTCCGTCTGAGCGGCAGTATTCGTACACCTTCGATCGATTGACACTTACGATCGAGGCCTTCACCCGGGCACTCAAAATCGACCGCTATGCAGTCTACGTGTTCGATTACGGAGCGCCCACCGGCTTTCGTTTGGCGATGGCTCACCCTGAGCGCGTCACAGCGATCGTTTCGCAAAATGGGAATGCCTACGAAGAAGGCCTTGGCGAAGCATGGGGCCCGATCCGAAAGTATTGGGCGTCACCCATCGCAGAGAATCGCGACATACTCCGCCAAAGTGTTTTGACCGCGGGCGGAACGCGATGGCAGTACACCCAAGGCGTGGCGAATCCCGAGAATATTGCACCTGAGTCATACACTTTGGACACGGCTCTGCTCGAACGGCCAGGGAACAAAGAGATTCAGCTCGATTTGTTTCTGGATTATGCGTCGAACATAAAACTTTATCCAAACTTCCAGGAATATTTCCGTGAATCGAAACCGCCTTTGCTTGCGATCTGGGGCAAAAATGATCCCTTCTTCATTCCCGCGGGCGCAGAGGCGTTTCGAAGGGACCTGCCGAGCGCGGAGGTCCAATTCCTCGATACGGGACACTTTGCGATTGAGACACACGTCGTAGAAATTGCCGCCGCGATGAAAAACTTCTTCGCCGCGAATGGCGTCGGCCGGCTAAAAGCCGAACGAACGGCGTAACGATGAATACCTTTTGCTCATTTCCTCACAGAAGGTAATTGGGACGAGGAGAAGATATGGAACGTCGAAGATTTCTTGGTGCGCTCACAGCTGCATCTCTGGGTGTTGCTCTCGATGGTGTTCTGGCGAAATTTGCGCGAGCGCAAAACACCGCACAGGCTGCCGCGAACTCCCGGCCTTCCAAGACAAGTGGATTTCCTGCGAACTCAACCATAATTCTGGTGCACGGGGCGTGGGCCGACGGCTCGTGTTGGCGCAACGTCATTGTGCCTTTAGAACGGCGCGGTCTTCACGTCATCTGCGCACCCATCCCGATGACGTCTTTAACCAACGACGCGACCGCTTTGAGTCAGGTACTGGAGCGGATCAGCGGCCCGGTGGTGCTGGTGGGACATGCCTACTCCGGCGCCGTGATCGCCGCGGTGCGGGCAGACCGAGTCAAGTCTCTGGTCTATATCGCGGCGCTCGCGCCCGATGAGGGCGAGACCGTAGCTGAGGTTTTCTATCGTGACCCAAAGCCCCCGGAATCGCCGAAGTTGGCTCCCGATTCTCACGGCTTTATATGGATTCCGGATGGTGGGTTTCGCCGAGCGGTTGCCCACAAGGCCTCTGCGGAACAAACAAGCATTGCAACTGCCGTGCAAAGGCCGATCGCGGTGCAGTGCATTCAGGAGGCGGCCCCGACGCCGACCTGGAAAGCAAAACCGTCGTGGTTCCTGATCGCCGAAGAGGATCGCATGATCAATCCGAAGACGCAGCATTTCATGGCCGATCGTATGCGGGCGAAGGTTCATTCGCGTCATGTCGACCACAGCCCGATGTACGCAGAGCCAGATCCTGTGATCAACATAATCCTGGAAGCGGCGCATGAAACCCTGCCGTCCTAGGTACTTGCCGAAACCAACACGCGATTTCTTATTGGAAGAGGCAGGGACATGGGCCATACAAAATTTGTTGCCATCATCACCGGCGCAAGTCAGGGCATAGGCCGCGCCACAGCCATCCGGTTCGCTCGCGATTTCTCGGCCATTGTGCTAGTGGCAAGGGATAAGGACAATCTGGAGAAAACCGCGGCCGAGGTAAGGTCTCTTGGGGTTGAAGCGATGGCCTTTGCTCTTGACCTGCGTCAACCACAATCGGCAAAGAGCATCATCGAAGGAACGCTCGAATGCTTTGGCAGAATCGATGCGCTGCTCAACATTGCGGGCGCAGTGCCACAGATTGACCTGTTCCAGATGACGGACGCGCAGTGGGACGACGGTATGGCGCTCAAGCTAAACGGCGCGCGTCGCTTGACGATACAAGCTTGGAACG
>Ga0307474_10002639_pt1 | contig 12891 bp, 10 predicted proteins | sample atmos_gasesECM1C_2_FD_203312 | JGI IMG/M metagenome (GOLD analysis project Ga0307474, IMG submission 203312) | Hardwood forest soil microbial communities from Morgan-Monroe State Forest, Indiana, United States - atmos_gasesECM1C_05 | ecosystem: Environmental > Terrestrial > Soil > Temperate... | reverse complement strand
CGATGACATCCACACACTGACCGCCGCGCAAGTCTTCGGAGTCCCGCCGCTAATGGTCACGCCCGACCACCGCCGTCAGGCCAAGGTAGTAAATTTCGGCATAGTCTATGGCCTCTCCGCCTTCGGTCTCTCGCAAAACCTAGGCATCGAACCCGCCGAGGCGAAATTATTCATCGCCAACTATTTCGAAAAATACAAAGGCGTACGCGCCTTCATCGACAAGACCCTGGAAGAAGCCCGCCGCGACCTGAAAGTAAAAACCCTCCACGGCCGCATTCGTCCCATCCCTGACATCAACAGCAAAAATTTCACCCAACGCGGCTTCGCCGAACGCACCGCAGTAAACACCCCGCTGCAAGGCACAGCAGCCGATCTGATCAAAGTAGCAATGATCCGCATAGACGCCGCTTTGCAGGAACGCGGATTGAAATCGAGGATGACGTTGCAGGTCCACGACGAACTAGTCTTCGAAGTGCCGGAGGAAGAAGTGGATACGATGCAATCTCTGGTTCGAGAGCACATGGAGAAGGTTCACGCGCTAGCAGTTCCGTTGTTAGTTGAAATGGAAGTAGGCCCGAACTGGAGAGACCTAGATTAGCTCGGGTGCGTCGGACACTCCTGTCCCACAACTGCCAGCAGTACAACATATTCAGGGTCCACGTCGGCCCTTCTCTTCGGGGATTTTTGATGTCACTTCCGAAAGCCGATTCCCAAGACCGCCATCGCCAAAAACAGAAAAAAGAAGAAGAGCAGACGAAAACTGCGAGATCTTTTCAACCGATCACTTCCTGGGAGCACTTCCTTCTGTAACTCTCGAAGCTTGCCCCACGTCCCGAACCACCAAAACAGAGGCTCGAACCTCCTGTCTGTCGGAAGCTTGGCATTGATCTCATGCTGTAATCCGATGACCTCGTTGAGCGACCTGAAAAGAGAGACGTACGCAGCCACCACAAAAACGACCGCTGCGACAACTGCCACGAGATGCAATGCCCAAATCCTCCAAGCCGATGCCTAAACTCCCAGCCTCTTCTGAATCTCCCCCGCAATCTCCGCCGTAATCGCCCGCATCTTCTGCTCCGACTCCGCCTCCACCATCACGCGCGCCAAAGCCTCAGTCCCGGAATATCGCACCACCACCCGCCCATTCCCATCCAGTTCTCGCTCAGCAGCTTCAATCGCTCGCTGCACCTCCGGCACCTGCGCAAACGGAATCTTCTCCCCCACCCGCACATTCTGAATCTTCTGCGGAAACACTTTCAGATCGCTTACTAACTCCGCCAGCGATTTCCGCGATCGTACAATCACCTCCATCACCCGCAAAGCAGTCAGCAGACCGTCTCCAGTAGTAGCATCGCCATCGCGAAAAATAATGTGCCCCGACTGCTCCCCGCCCAGAGTAGCCCCCGTCTTCAGCATCTCTTCCAAAACATATTTGTCGCCCACATTCGCCCGCAACATGCGAATCCCCGCCTTCTTCAGCGCAATCTCAGCTCCCATATTCGACATCGTGGTGGCAACAACAGTCGATCCGTTCAATTTCCCGCGAGCCTGCAAATCCCGCGCCGTCAACAGCAACACGCCATCTCCATTCACCACGCGGCCCGCATCATCGCAAAACAGAGCCCGGTCAGCATCACCGTCGAACGTAACCCCTAAATCAAACTTTCCGCCCGACGCAGCGACAATCTTCCCCAAAGTCTCCGGATGCAGCGCCCCGCACCCTTCATTGATATTTCTTCCGTCCGGCGTCACGTGAATGAACGTTGCCTGGATTCCCAAACTCCGAAACAATTCCGGAGCCTCCGCCGTAGCCGCCCCATTGGCGCAATCCACCAGCACCCGCATCTCGCTCAAATCAGACGAAACACTCCCTGCTAACGACTCGATATAAGCCTTCCGCAGTCCGGCTTCTCCCGGCAAAGACGGTCCGGCAACTTTCAGCGCCGTATCGTCCATCGCCGCCGGATTCCCCAGCAGCGCAAAGATTTCCTTCTCGATCGCCAGCTCTCGCGCATCCGTCAGCTTGAATCCATCCCCGGAGAAAACTTTGATCCCGTTATCCGCCCACGGATTATGCGAGGCCGAAATCACCACCCCCGCCTCAAACCCGCGCGACCGCGCCAGATAGGCAATCCCGGGCGTCGTGATCACGCCCGCGCTGTGCACCTCCACGCCCACCGATGCCAGCCCCGCCCCTACTCGGTCCGCAATCCACCCGCTCGATTCCCGCGTGTCCTGCCCCATCACCGCTTTTGCGCTCCGAGTCGCGCGGACCAGATCATGCCCCAGCGCGCGCCCGATCAGGTAAGTGCTCTCCGTCGTCAGCGGGAATTCCCCCGCCACGCCGCGTATCCCGTCCGTACCAAACAATTGTCTGTGTTGATCACTCATAGACTGTGCGGGTTCATAAGGAGCCGGATGCCGAATCTGGAACGCCCCTGTGTTGGATGATAAACGAGAACCACGAAGCGGGTGGACCAAGCCTTCGAGGCCGGCGTTTCAGAACAGCCGTTTGATTTGGGCTTATCAGATGGCTACAAACAACTCAACGCCCGTTCACCGCGGCGTACTCTGCTCCATGATCAACGTCACTCGCACCGGCACCACCTGCACCACCGTCAAATCCCGTTGGAGGTGAATCTGCTGCGCAGTCAGAACAAACGTGTGCTCGCCCGGCTCGGCATCTTTCAGTTCCAGATCGGCGTGGATGTCCGTTGGCCGCAGTTCCCTGATCATTTGCTCCGGCCCCCGCACCCGAACCTGTGCTTCAGGAGCGCTGACCGAACTGATCTCCAGTTGCGGCGGAACGTGTCGAAACTCAAGCGGTACCCGCAAAGTCACTTCTGCCGGCTCCTCATCCGGCGAAATCGCCAGCCACAAGCCCGTAGCCAGCACCAGCGACAAAACCTTCAGCCAGAAGTTATGCAGCACCCAGCGCCGCAAAAAGCTCATCATAGCGGACGCTCCGTTTCCGCGTCAGCATCCCCATCAGCGCCGATCTGCGCTCGCGCCCGCAGCGGCGATTCCTCTCCCGCATCCGATTCATCGCCCTGCCGCCCCACCGTTGGCAGCCCCACCGGCGACATATGCCGGCGCAGTTCACTGCTCAGCCGCTCGCGCAATTGTTCCACCGTCAGATCCCGTTCAATCCGGCCTCCAACCGCCATGCTGATCGCGCCCGTCTCTTCCGACACAATCACAGCAATCGCATCCGTCTCCTCAGTGATCCCAATACCCGCCCGGTGCCGCGTCCCCATCTGCGTCGAGAGCACCGGATTCATCGAAAGCGGCAGAAAGCACGCCGCCGCCGCCAGCCGGTCTTTCTGGATGATCACCGCTCCATCGTGCAGCGGCGCGCTTGGCCGGAAAATCGTGGCCAACAGATCGTAAGAGAGCCGCGCGTCCATCGCCACGCCGCTCTCAATGTAAGTCCGCAATCCAATCTCGCGCTCAATGACAATCAATGCGCCAGTCTGATGCTGCGAAAATAAATTCGCCGCCAGCACAATGTCATCATAAGAATCTCCCTCCACCGCCGACCCGCGCAGAAAGCTAACCCTCCGCCCCACATCCGACAGCACATGCCGGATCTCTGACTGAAACACCACGATCAAAGCAAACACCACGTAAGGCAGCAAATGGCTGAGCAGCCAGTTCAGCGTAACCAGCTCACCAATCCGCGCCAGGTAGAACGCCGCCGCCACCGCCGCCAGCCCGGCCAGCATCGGTGCTGCCCTAGTCCCCCGGATCATCACCAGCACTTCGTAAATGATCAACGCCACCAGCAGAATGTCGAGCACCGTAAACGACACTCGCAACCATGGCGCCATCACTTGCATCGTCAAACTTCTCCACTGCAGAATTTCAAACGTTCGGAACCCAACATTCTAATGCACACGCTGTCTCCGCCCCCACGACTCTGTCATCCTGAGCGGAGCGAAGGACCCCATGCCCGCAGGCGCCGCACGGAGCCCTGCAAGGCGTCTCCATCACCGCCCCTGTTCGCCGCGGCCCGCTTCGCCTCCGCCCCCCTTCTTCACCACGGCCCGAATCTCCCCCCGAGCCACACGCGCCCGAATCTCATCCCCCGCCTTCACCAGCCCAGCATCCTTCACCAACTGCCCCGCACCATCAAACACCAAAGCATACCCGCGTTCCAAAATCGCCAGCGGAGACAGCGTTTCCAGCGCCCGCCCCATGCGTTCCACGCGGACCTTATTCAGCAAAAGCTGATTCCGCATCGCGGCCGCCAAAGCCGCGGTCCCCGCCTCAAGTTCTCCCCGAATTCCCGCCAGCACACGGCGCAAATCGTAGTGCCGCACCGCCGCCGCCAGCGTTTCCCATCGACGACGCGTCAACTCCAGCGCCGCCCGCTCCCCGCGCTCCAGCCGAAAAGTCAAATCATCCAGCTTCTGCTGCCGCTGCCGGATCAAGTCCATCATGCGCGCGAACGCCCCATGCTGCGCCCGCTCCATCAGCGCATGCCGCGCCTCCAGCAACTGCCGCTCTATCGCTCGCACCAGCCGCTCCCGCACCGCCTCCGCCTGCGTCTCCACTTCCACCCGCGACCGGATCACCAACTCCGCTGCCGCCGAAGGCGTTGCCGCCCGCAGATCCGCCACAAAATCCACAATCGTGAAATCCGTCTCGTGCCCCACCGCCGAAATCACCGGAATCTCCGACGCCGCCACCGCCCGCGCCAGCCCTTCATCATTAAACGCCGCCAAATCTTCCGCCGACCCTCCGCCGCGCCCCACAATAATCACTTCCACACCGCGGCTCGCGTCGTTGCGAATTTCATTGAAATACCGCACTCCGGCCGCCACTTCCGCCGCCGCTGCCTCGCCCTGCACCTGCGCCGGATAAATCACCGCATTCACCGTGTGATGCCGTCTCTGGAGAATATTCAGGATGTCCCGCAGCGCCGCCGCCTGCGGCGAAGTCACAATCCCAATCCGCGCCGGCAAAGTCGGAATCGCTTTCTTCCGCTCCGCCGCAAACAATCCTTCCGCCTCCAGCTTCGCCTTCAGTTGCTCGAACGCAACCTGCAACCCCCCCGCGCCCTTCGGCTCGATATACTCCGCCGCAATCTGCAACTCCCCGCGATCTTCATAAATCGTGACCCGCCCCCGCACCACCACCTGCATCCCATCTGCCGGACGAAACCGCAGCAGCCGTGCCTTCGAACTGAACATCACTACCCGAATCTGCGCATCCCCATCCTTCAGCGTGAAATAAAGATGCCCCGAATCCGGAGCCCGAAAATTCGAAATCTCCCCCTCCACCCAAGCATCGGAATACTCCCGCTCCACATGAGTCCGCACCGCCGCCACCAACCCGCGCACAGTCCAAACCCGCCGCTCCGGCGGCGCAAACCTGAAACCAAGCTGATCAGTTAGTGACATGGGTCGAGTGCAGTGTAGCTCTCCAGTCGTCGGTTTCCAAACGAAGTGGGGATGTGGGGACGGCCGCCCTCGGCTGTCCATCCGAGCGAAGCTCGAAGACACCGCCCGACAGCTGAGCGACGTCCGTCGCCTTGTTTCGGCGCATGGCTTTCCGTATACTTTCTGGCCGAACCACAAAACGGGCCCCTTTCGTTGCCGAGGGTGAGGCTGAATGAAAACCGCATCTCTTGTCTCTGTTTCCCTTACCTTGCTGGCTGCAATTCTTCTTTTGGGACAGGAGCCGGGGAAAGCTCCGGGGCAGAGTTTTACTTTGTACCCGCCGTCCGTTTACATGCACGAATTCCACCCATGTTCATCGGACAAACGGTGCGAAAAGACAGAAGAGTTCCAAGTCGATCCCGTACCAAACGGCTGCTGCGTCCTCGTAGTTACCAACGGAAACGGTCTGGGTAAGGATGAAGTTCGCCACTATGAGGTAGTTCTGAATGGCGAGCGAGTCATTCCGGATCGTGAATCACGCAATGCTCAAGCGACGGTCAGAATCTCACCCCGTAATACGTTAAAGGTCGCCCTGACAGGGGAACAAAGTTCCAGGGTATTCATTCTGGTGACGTACGATCCTCGCCAGAAGTGAAATCCGTGAGCCTGCTTCAGATCAGCTCCTTGCCGAACCGCAGGTCTCACCGCCACCACCGGCTAACCACATACAGCACAACCGTCAACACCACACTCAACACCACCGAAGTAGCCAGCGGAAAATACACCGTCGTATTCTTCCCGCGATAAACAAAATTCCCCGGCAGCCGCCCCAAAGGCAAGTTCGTCCGTCCCACCAGCATCAACACAACGCCGGCCACCACAATCACGGCCCCCAGCCCGATCAGCACCTTACCCAACTCATTCATAACCAATCGCGCCTACTTCGCCCGATACACCATCTTCCCCGCCACCATCGTCCACACTACCTTCGTATCCCGCATCTCCTCGGGAGAAACCGTCAATACATCGCGATCCAGCAAAACCAAATCCGCCCGCTTCCCCGGAGCAATCGTTCCAATCGAATCCAGATTCATGGCCCGAGCCGAATTTCGCGTATAGGCATAAAACATCGCCTCCCGCGGCATATCCTGCGAAGGATCCAGCACCCCCTCCGATCCCTTACGTGTCTCCGCCTGATAAATCGCCCGGAAAACATTCGCAGTCGAAACCGGCCAGTCGCTCGCCCCCGAAATAATCCCTCCACTATCTAAAATAGATCGTGCCGGATACTGCCACCTGTAAATCTCCGGATCCAGATAAGGCTTCAGAATCTCGATCGTATCCGGACTCGCCTCCGCCCAAAAAAGCTGCAGCGCACTCACCACACCAAGCTCCCGAAACCGCGGAAAATCCTCCGGCAAAACGAACTGTTCATGCGTTAGCGTATGCGGCAGCCCAGAGTTCCCGTTAGCCTTCCGCGCCGCTGCAATCCCATCCAACGCCTCTTTCACCGCGCCGTCGCCAATCGCATGCACGTGAATAATCAACCCTTGTTTATCCGCCGCTACGCACAGCTCAGCAAATTTCTTCGGATCAAACAGCAAATCGCCGTATCGCCCCGAATTCTTGTAAGGCTTGCTGAGATGTGCCGTCTGCGACGGATACTCCACCACACCGTCGGCAAACACCTTGATCCCCGTCACGTGCAGATGAGGCACATCCTTATAGGCCGACCGCGTCCTCTGCACCGCGGCCAGTTCCGCCGCCGGATCCTTCGCAAACACCTGGGGAAACGCCACCACCTCCGAAGTCAGCTCGCCCCGGTCGGCCAGCATCTTGTAAGCCCGCAAAACAGAATCACTGGCCAGCGGATCAAGCCACGCCGTAATCCCCAGGCTGTAGTTATATTGCACAGCAGCCCGCCCCGCCGCCAGCAACTCATCCGCGCTGGGCGCCGGCAGCAGCGGCTCAATTTTCTCCACTCCGGCATCCACCAGGAAACCGTTCGGCTGCGTATCCTGATTGACGCCGTAATAACTGCGCTCTCCTGCCGAAAGCTTCTTCAGGAATTCAGCCGTGATGCCCGCCCGTTGCAACAGTGCCCGATTCGCCCACGCCGTGTGCCCATCCATCCCGCGCAGCAGAACGCCCTGCTTCTCGTAAGCCCCCGTACTGAACTCAGCATTGAGCACATCAGGATGCGACCAGAACTCCAGCGGCAACCCAAGAATCTCGAGAACGTCGCCGCGCATCCCCTTCCCCGTCTTTTTCGCGTTGTCCACAAAAGGCGCAAGCTGATCGAGGGTCTCCACTTTCTCGCTGGCGTCGGCGGAAATCAGGCTGAGTCCGCCGTCGATCGAGTGGCTATGCGAATCGATGAACCCGGGGAAAAGACTCCGACCCTCCAGATCAACACGCTCAGCCTTCGCCGATACAGACTTCTCCACCTCCGCAAAACTGCCCACCGCAACGATCTTATCGCCCCGGATCGCAACCGCATCTGCATAGGGATTCTGCGCATCGCCCGTGAAGACTTTCGCGTCAAAGAAAACCTGTTCTCCGGAACTAGATTGCGCCCGAACCGGAGAAACCGCCCGCAAAAAAAAGAATGCAGTAACCGCCAGAAGTACAGAACAACTCCGCAAGAATCGTCTCAATGAATCATCCTTTCCAAAGCTCACCAGCAAGATTCACCAACCAGCATAAACGTCATTCCTCCTCGCAGCTTCCGCCCGGCGAAGCCCGAGTAACCCGCCGAAAATCCGTCGGCGGTTTTCCCATTTCCATCGGCTAATTCCCAGTTGTACGAACAATCTTGCTCCGCCCGCACAACCCTGCGATAATGCCACCGGTGCGGGTTTAACAGGAGAGGTTCAGCCAACACTACCTCGCCACTCCGCCCCCGCCCGCACTCCTGAGAAACAGCTTGGCGCTCCAGCTCGCCCGGCGCTGCAAAGGGGCACCCCGGAGGTTCATCATGCCGCTCTCCAGACGACTTGTCACGCGACTAATCTTAACCGTCTTCTCCCTTTCCTGTTGCCTCGTTGGCGGTGCTCCCCTCGCATTTTCCCAGGATGTTCTCACCTACCACAACAACAATGCCCGCAACGGAGTCAACCCCTCCGAGACCACTCTCACCCCAAGCAATGTCAATTCCGCATCTTTCGGAAAGCTGTTCACTATCCCTGTCGACGGTAAGGTCGACGCTGAGCCTTTGTACCTCTCAGCCGTTCCTATCACCGGCAGGGGCACTCACAACCTTCTTATTGTCGCCACCGAACACGACTCGGTCTACGCCTTCGATGCCGACACCGGCTCGCTCATCTGGCGCGTCACCACTCTCAAATCCGGCGAGACCACCTCCGACAATCGAGGCTGCTCCGCGGTCACTCCAGAAATCGGAATCACCTCCACCCCAGTCATCCGCCGCCCCACGGGATCGAACGGCGTCATCTTCGCCGTCGCCACGTCAAAAGATTCTTCCGGCGACTATCATCAGCGCCTCCACGCTCTCGACGCCGCCACCGGCAACGAACTCTACAAAGGTCCAGTTGACATTGCCGCCAAATTCCCCGGCACCGGCGATAACAGTTCCGGCGGCTACGTCATCTTTGATCCTTCCCAGTACGCAGAACGCTCCGCTCTCCTTCTTTTGAACGGCATAGTCTATCTGGCCTGGGCGTCGCACTGCGATGTCCGTCCCTACACCGGCTGGATCATGGGCTACAGCCCCACTACCCTCGCCCAGAAAACCGTCCTCAACGTCACGCCTAACGGCAATGAAGGCGCGATCTGGGGCGCGGGTGCGGGCCTCGCCGCCGACCTTCTCGGCAACATCTTTTTCCTCGACGCCAACGGCATCTTCGACACTACCTTGAATTCCAGCGGATTCCCCAGCAGCGGCGACTACGGCAACGCCTTCATCAAACTCAGCACCACCAGCGGCCTTGCCGTCGCCGACTATTTCGAGATGGACAACGGTGTACAGGAAAGTGCCAGCGACACCGACCTCGGATCCGGAGGAGCCGTTTTGCTAAACCCCATCAAAGATGCCTCCGGCACCACCTGGGAACTCGCCGTCGGCGCCGGCAAAGACGGCAATCTCTACCTCGTCAATCGCAACTCCATGGGGAAATTCAATTCCGGCAGCAACAAAATCTATCAGGAACTCCCCGGAGCCTTGCCCGGGGGCATGTGGTCCATGCCCGCCTCCTTTGGCAAGCTATACTTCGGCCCAGTGGGCCAGCCAATCCTCGCTTTTCAGTTCAAGAACGCGAAGCTGCTACCTACGCCAGTGGCGAAAACCAGCAACGCGTTCGGTTATCCCGGAACCACTCCCAGCATCTCGTCTAACAAAAGTCTTGATGCCATCGTCTGGGCCGCGGAGAACACCAATCCCGCCGTCCTCCACGCCTACAACGCAACCAATCTGCAGGAACTATACAACTCCAACCAGGCCGCCGATGGACGCGATCACTTTGGTGCCGGCAACAAGTTCATCACACCGCTCATCGCCAACGGCAAAGTCTATGTCGGCACCACAAACGGGGTGGGCGTCTTCGGCCTGTTACCCTAAGCTCGTGTGCAGCGGGCGCCCTCGCCCGCGAATGCGTGCAGCGGCACTTCTTTCAAGTCATCGAAAGGAATGCTGGCCCCTGGGAGTTCCGTGAGGTTTTGGTTCGGCAGGCTCTCTGCCCCGGCAAGTTCTACTTTAATCCAGTCACCACGTACGCTTCCGAAAGCCTCCGCACATAGAGATACGCGTACGCGGTTCCGTCGCTCGAAAGATGAGGCGCCACCAGCGATGCTCCTTGCGCGCCCAGTTCTGCCCCGAAGCTTTTCCACGGCTCCATTTTCCCGGTCTCTAGATTCGCCCGATAGACCTGCACGGCCTTCGCGCCACGTTTGAGGGGAGCGACATACACCGACCCTCCGTCCTGCGTCCAGCCAATCACGTAGTCATTCGGTCCGAGCCCCGGTATCGGACGAAACTCACTTTGTTCAAGCGACCAGATGCCGCGTTTGCCGTCTGGAGGGCGGACGGCGATGCTCTTGCCATCCGGCGAAATCAGCACGCCCGACGTCCCTTCGGGCGTAATCGGTTTAGAATCTCCACTACTCAGATCAATCACATAGTCGCGCCCACCGTGCCCGGCTTCAATCCCGTAGGCCAGCAGATGCTTGCCATCCGGAAAAAACCGCGCCCCGTCGTAGCTGACCGCATCGTGCGTGAGCTGTCTCGATTCGCCCGCTCCTGTCGGCACCAGGTTCAGCGGGCCTCCCAGCGCCCGTCTTGTAATCGCCCATTTTGTGTCCGGCGAGATGGCCATCGCGAGGCCCTCGCCAATGCGCGCCGGAGGCGACCCATCCGTATCCCGCAGATACACTGTGTAATTCGGACCACCACCATCGCCTTCCTCTTCAAATAAGATCTTCCGCCCATCGCCGCTGATGTCGCGCAACTCCGACCATCCAAACCACCCCAGCTCATGCTCTTCTTTCCCGCCCGGCGCCATGCCCCGAATAGCGAGCCGCTGGTGATTCGCTACCGTCAGCACCGTTCCATTGCGCAGGTCTTCGAGCCACATGCCTCCGGGCACGTTCGTGATCGTCCGTAGCTTGCCCGAAAGAGTAACGGCACGCGGGTTCGAAGCCTGGCCCGTGTTCGTGGATGTAAACCAAATCTCATCGCCCGCTGGAGACCAGAGAATGCCTTGCAATGAAGTCCAGCCGGAAGAAAGTTTCTTCTCTTGCTCCTCGCCATCCGCGCCAATCACCGCTAGCGACCCCTCGTCGTCTCCTCCTGGGTTTTCATGATCGGCAAATGCGATCCGCTTCCCGTCCGGCGAAATCTTCGGATGGCTAATCCAGTTGATGGTGTCCAGCAGAACCTTGCCCGCGGGATATTCCAGACGCCAATGATTGTTTTCCGGAATGTAGCGGACGATCGCCATACTCTCGCCGTTCGCTGACCAATCGGCGTCTCCCACATTCTCCAGCACCTCATGCGGCGTTCCTCCGCTCAAGGGAACCCGCGCCAGCGTCCCGCTCCGCGCGTAGCCGCCGTGAAACGCCGTGTTGAGCCGAATCGCCAGTTCTCCACCCTTCGAAATCGCAAGCAGTTCCGCATCTTTGATTCCCAGTTCTCGCGACCCCGGATCATCCGCCCGCGACATATAAAGCTCGAATGGGCCGCCATCCCACGAGGCGCTGTAAACGATGCTGCCATCCGGCGTAAACCGCGCATTCCCGATCGCACCCGTCCGAAAAGTAATTTGCTGGTACTCGGCCATCGCTGCCGGACCGTTTGCTCGACTTCCCAGCCACCAACCCAGACCAAGCATCACGGCTGTGAGCCCCACACCAGCCGCCAGCACGCCCAATAACTTGTTCCGCGGCCTCCCGGCGGCAGGCCCCGTCACCGCCGCTCGCGCCGCAGTCCCGGAAACTCCCGTCAGATGTTCCAGGTCGAACGCAATATCGCTGGCCGAGTGAAAACGCTGCTCCGGATTTTTTTCCAGGCAGTGCTGCACCATGCGCTCCAGCGCCGGAGAAACATTCCGATTCGTCTCGTTCAATTCCGGAGGCTCTTCCCGCAAAATCGCGCTCATCGTATCCGCAGCTGTCTCCCCGTGAAACGCCCGCTTCCCCGAAAGCATTTCGTAAAGAATCGCCCCAAAACTGAATATGTCGGATCGCGCATCCACCGCCACCCCGCGCACCTGCTCCGGCGACATATACCCCGCCGTCCCCATCACCACGCCAGCTTCCGTGGCGTGCGTCAGGGTAGGTAGCGAAGTCTGCGACCCGGACTCGGCCTGCGTCAGCTTCGCCAGCCCAAAATCCAGAATCTTCACCCGCCCATCTTTAGTGAGAAAAAGATTTTCCGGCTTGAGGTCGCGATGAACAATCCCTTTTTCATGCGCCGCGGCCAGCCCATGCGCGATCTGCAACGAGTAGTCCAGAGTCTTGCGCACCGCGATCGCTCCGCCGCGCAGCCGCTCCCGCAGCGTCTCGCCCTCCAGCAATTCCGACACCACGTAAGGCGAGCCCTGATCTGCGCCAATCTCGGTCGTGCCAATATCAAAGACCGCCAGAATGTTGGGATGATTCAGAGCAGCGGTAGCCAGCGCCTCTTGCTCAAAGCGGCGCAACCGGTCGCCGTCCCGGGAAAATGCTGGCGGCAAAACTTTGATCGCGACTTCCCGTTTGAGACGAGTATCGCGAGCGCGATAAACCTCGCCCATCCCGCCCGCGCCCAAAGGCGAGACAATTTCATAAGGACCAAGCCGAGCGCCAGAGGTCAGATTCATGAATGCGCCCGATTATAACCCAGAAGACGCTGGGACTTTGGGTGGCGCAGCGCTTCAGCGCTGCGATGAAGGCTATCAACGAGTGTGGGCTTTAGCCCCCGAGGTACCTGCCACTGCGCACAGTGCTACAATCCGCCGCATGAAACGCCATGCCCTCTTCTGCTTACTCGCCACCCTACTAGCCGCGCAAGCCC
>Ga0307474_10002638_pt1 | contig 12894 bp, 12 predicted proteins | sample atmos_gasesECM1C_2_FD_203312 | JGI IMG/M metagenome (GOLD analysis project Ga0307474, IMG submission 203312) | Hardwood forest soil microbial communities from Morgan-Monroe State Forest, Indiana, United States - atmos_gasesECM1C_05 | ecosystem: Environmental > Terrestrial > Soil > Temperate... | reverse complement strand
GATCGCGCAGACGCCGCAGGCCTTCCGCTACGACGTCATCCTGGAGGCCCACCGCCGTGCAGCGCGCGAAGGCAGATCGGATTTCACAGATGATGCGGCGCTGGCCGAATGGGCGGGATTGACGGTTGCGACCTTTGAAGGCGATGCTCTGAACATGAAGCTCACGACTCCCGAAGATTTTGTCCGCGAGGAAGCGCGCCTTGCGAGCCTGCTCGGCGACATCAGGGCTGGCACCGGCTATGACGTGCACGCCTTCGGCGATGGCGACCACGTCATGATCTGCGGCGTGCGGGTGCCGCACACCAGGGGTTTCCTTGCCCATTCCGACGGCGATGTCGGCCTGCATGCGCTGGTCGATGCCATCCTCGGCGCGCTCGCCGACGGCGACATCGGCTCGCATTTCCCGCCGAGCGACGCCAAGTGGAAGGGCGCCTCCTCCGACCAGTTCCTGAAATACGCCGCGGACCGCGTCGCCGGGCGCGGCGGCCGCATCGCCAATCTCGAGGTGACCCTGATCTGCGAGCGGCCGAAGATCGGCCCGTTGCGGGATCAGATGCGGGCGCGGATCGCCGAGATATCAGGCGTCGACATCTCTCGCGTGGCCGTGAAGGCGACGACCTCCGAGCGCCTCGGCTTCACCGGCCGCGAGGAAGGCATCGCCGCGACCGCCAGCGCCACCATCCGCCTGCCTTGGAGTGTATGAGCCATGAGCGGCAGCGACGCCCGCGCGTTGGCCCGATCGCTGCTCGACCTGTGCCGGATGCGCAAGCTGACGATTGCGACCGCGGAGTCCTGCACCGGCGGCCTGGTCGCTGGCGCGCTGACCGACATCCCCGGCTCGTCCGATGTCATCGACCGCGCCTATGTCACCTATTCCAATGAAGCCAAGCGCGCGATGCTCGGCGTCGAGACCTCCACGCTCGCGACCTTCGGCGCAGTGAGCAAGGAGACCGCAACGCAAATGGCGGTCGGCGCGCTCGAACGCGCCGATGTCGACCTTGCGGTTGCCATCACGGGTATTGCCGGCCCGGGCGGCGCCGTTCCCGGCAAGCCCGTCGGCCTCGTCCACTTCGCTGTCGCCGCCCGCGACGGCCGCATCGCCCATCGCGAACACCGTTTCGGCGCCATCGGCCGCACGGCTGTGCGCCAGCGCAGCGTGGTCGAGGCCCTGCGCATGCTTATGGAGCTCGCCCGCGGGCCCCAGGCGAGCAAGCCGCGGCGCGAGGCCGCAAGCCGGCTGCGGGTGCGGGCGGCGAGGACGCCGCGACGGCATGCGCCGAAGCGAAGGCGGCCGGCAAGGGGGTGAGTGTCCGATCGCATCGAAGTCGTCGCCCAAATGAGGATACCAGAACTCAAAGAGAGGCTCTCGGACCGCGGCATACGACCGCGCGCGTATGTATCGATGGTAATCCCGCGTCGCGGAGAAATTGCGTGAAGTGCCTTCGGCGCATCGTGCTCGCGTTCCCCTACCCCCGTAGTCATCCGGCGTTGGCAACACGGCGCAGTTCCCGTATCAAGACTGACGCATCACAGTTTACTTCACTTGGCCAATGCGGCAGGGGAAAAATCGCAAGGCCCGGTCTCCTAGGCACACCGGGCCTTGCGCGTTTTGGCGATCCTCCAAGGCTGTGCGAGAAGGGTGCCGCGAGCGAAAAACACTTCGCTCCGCTCGACACTTTCGTGCCTCCTTTTGAGGCGCGTCAACGGATCAAGCGGCTCGCCGCGGGTGCGCGACGAGCCACCGACAATGCAAGCATGTCGTGTGGCAAGATTCCGATCGGTGCGGCTTAACCCATATGGGTCATGCGTCCTTCCGGATGGTCTGCTTCCTAGGCGTTTGACGAAACACCAGAAGGAAAGCCAATGGGACATCTGACCAAGATGACCTCGATTGACCATACTCACGCGCTCGGTGAGGCCCTCGACGGCTACTTCGCGCGTTTGAGCAGCGTGGCCTGCGTCACCATCGTCGACGAGCTCATGCGCTCACTGGCCGGATTCTATGACGCAGCAGCCGGCTCGAATTGCCTCGCCGCGTTTCGCGAGAATTGCCAACGCCATCCGCTGCACGCTCTCTTGCTCGAGGACCCCTTCACCGCCCATGCCTTCTTCAAGCCGCGCGGACAAGCCGGCGACGGCCCCTTGTTCGACTACATCCATCGTCCGCGTTACCTCGCCTTGAGCGAGATCGGCAACGCCGTCCACTTCGTCACGACCAATCTTGGGGCGGCGCAAAGCATCGCGCGGCGGCGCGATCGTTTCGCCAAGGCGATTGCGCAGACCGTGCGAGGTACGCGGAAGGCGCGTATCCTGTCGGTTGCGAATGGCCATCTGCGCGAGCTGGATAGCGCGCGACGCCTGCTCGACCGGCGCGACTTCCAGATGCTTGCACTCGACGCGGATGCCGCGCCGCTGCGCGAGGCGGTCAACGCCAATCCTGATTTCAACATCGTCCCGCTGCAGCAGCCGATCTGGCATTTCGTCCGCCAGGACAGCGACATCGGGTTCGATTTGATCTATTCGGCCAACTTGTTCGACCGGCTGCCCGACGCAGATGCCTCCGACCTGCTCGCCCGGCTCGTCGCAAAGCTTACCCCTGGCGGGCGGCTTATCGTCGGAAACTACGCGCCGGAGAACTGCGCCCGCGGCTATATGGAGGGCATGATGGGCTGGAGCGTCATCTACCGGCGCGAATTGGACTTGGAACGGCTCTCCGTTTCAAGCAGACTGAAGCGGTCCAAGACCTACCGGGACGCGCCAGGCAACATCGCCTACCTGGAGGTTTCCTCGGCTAACGCGCAATGAGGGACCATCGCAGCCTGGCCTTTTTGAGCATTATCCTTTCGGAAAACCGGGCGACACTTCCGCGCGGAGCGCGCCAGCGCGTCAATTGGACGACGATCTACGTCGGCGACGCCACGGCCTTCCTGCCGTAAATCACATCCGCGCGCTTCTCGAAAGCGGCGGAGAAGCGAGCAAACGCGGCGTCGAACATCGCGCCCATCAACGCAGCGAGCATCCGGCTCTTGAATTCATAGGAGAGATAGAAGCCAACGTCGCAGACGTCCTCGCCCTTGGACTCGAAGGTCCAGCGGTTCTCCAGGTTCCTGAACGGACCGCGCAAATATTCGACCTGGATCTTCAAATTCGGCCGGTCGAGCGTCACCTGGCTCGTAAAGGACTCCCGCACCAGCTTGAACGACACGGTCATGTCGGCGACCACGACCTCGGTGCCATCGGGGCGATGTGTGCGCTGGCGGATTTTCAGCGCGTGGCACAGCGGCACGAATTCCGGGTAGCGCTCGACATCGGCGACCAGATCGAACATTTGCGTTGCGCTGTGGGGAACCCGGCGCTTGCTGGAAAATCTCGGCATTCTTCTTCAAGTTGCTCGCACGGCGCCGGTGGCGAGCCTCCTCGCCGCACCCGACTCCAAGTTCGTCTCTGGCGTGTTCACGTCATCAACGCGCGATCGCCGCCCGCGCCGCTTTCAATTTCGCAAAATCTTCGCCGGCGTGATGCGAGGACCGGGTCAAGGGGCTCGCCGACACCATCAGGAAACCCTTGGCGTAGGCGATCTTCTCATACGCCTTGAACTCGTCCGGCGTCACATAGCTCATGACAGCGTGATGCTTGCGGGTCGGCTGCAGGTACTGGCCGATGGTCAGGAAATCGACGTCGGCCGAGCGCAGATCGTCCATCACCTGCAGCACTTCCGGCCGCTCCTCGCCCAGCCCTACCATGATGCCGGACTTGGTGAACATCGTGGGATCGAGTTCCTTCACACGCTGCAGCAGCCGCACCGAATGGAAATAGCGCGCGCCCGGCCGCACATTGAGATAGCGCGACGGCACGGTCTCGAGATTATGGTTGAAGACGTCGGGTTTGGCGGCAACCACCACTTCCAAAGCGCCCTCCTTGCGCAGGAAATCCGGCGTCAGAACCTCGATGGTCGTGGTCGGACAGCGCGCACGGATGGCGCGGATGGTTTTGGCAAAATGCTCGGCGCCACCGTCGGCGAGATCATCGCGGTCGACCGAGGTGACAACGATATGGGAAAGGCCGAGCTTTGCGGTTGCATCCGCGACATGCTCCGGCTCCGACGCATCGAGCGCCTCGGGAAGGCCGGTCCTGACATTGCAGAAGGCACAGGCGCGGGTGCAGGTGTCGCCCATGATCATGAAGGTGGCGTGCTTCTTGTCCCAGCACTCGCCGATATTGGGGCAGCCCGCCTCCTCGCAGACGGTAACGAGACCGTGCTCCTTGACGATGTTGCGGGTGTCGGCATAGCCGCGCGTCGTCGGCGCGCGCACGCGGATCCAGTTCGGCTTGGGCGGCGACAGCGCGTCCGGCCGATTCACCTTTTCGGGGTGTCGCGGCCGCAAGGGGATATCGGAAATCGTGTCGATAATGGTGACCATGATGAGGTCTTACGTAGTCCGTATACTCTGAGCTCGCAACCCGGCGTCATCAGGAGGCTAGCAGAAGGGTGCCAAAATTGGCAGCTTCGCGGGGCATTTTCGGCTGATTCCCACCTCAAAATGGCTCCAAGGTCCAAACCGCCGACAGTCCCCGCGCCTGCCCTCGGCAAGCCCCTCAAGCGCGCCTTTTTTGCGCGCAGCGTGCATGAGGTGGCCCCCGACCTGATCGGCGCAACGCTTCTGTTCAACGGCGTTGGCGGCATGATCGTCGAGGTCGAGGCCTATCACCATACAGAGCCCGCCGCGCATTCCTACCGGGGGCCGACCCCGCGGAACAGGGTGATGTTCGGCCCGCCCGGCTTTGTCTATGTCTATCGCTCCTACGGCATCCATTGGTGCGTGAACTTTGTTTGCGAAAAGGAAGGCTCGGCGAGCGCAGTGCTGATCCGCGCACTCGAGCCGACGCACGGGCTCGGCGCGATGCGCCGGCGGCGAGGCCTCGATGAGGCGCGCGCTCTGTGCTCGGGGCCGGGCAAGCTGACGGAGGCACTCGGCATCACCCAGGCCCATAACGGCCTTGCGCTCGATGCGTCGCCATTTGCGCTCTATGCGCGGACCGGCAAGGTCGACGTGGTAGCCGGCATCCGCATCGGCCTCACCAAGGCGGTCGATCTACCCTGGCGCTATGGTCTGAGGGGCTCGAAATTCCTGAGCAAGCCGTTTCCGGAAACCGGCTAACCCACGTGCTGCAGCCGCTCCAGCGCCTCGAGTATCTTCGCCTTGCGCGCGATCGCGGTCTCGCGCTTCTCGCGCTCTTCCTCGACGACCTCCTCAGCCGCGTTGGCGACGAACTTCTCGTTGGAGAGTTTTGCGTCGGCGCGCTTGATGTCGGCCTCGGCCTTGGCAATCTCCTTGTCCAGCCTGACGCGTTCGGCGGCGAGATCGATCACACCCTTCAGCGGCAGCGCCGCGACCTCGCCGCGCACGACGAGCTGCACGGCGCCTGACGGTGGGTTATCGGCGAAGGAGATGTCCGCGAGCCGCGCGAGGCGCTTGATCACCTCGCCCCAGCGCGGCAGGCGCGCGCTGGTCTCAGGCGACGCGCCGGCAAGCACCAGCGGCGTCAAGGTCGCCGGCGCAATGTTCATCTCCGCGCGCACCGAGCGGATGGCGGTGACAAGATCGACCACCCAGCCGATCTCGGCCTCTGCCGCCTCATCGGAGAACTCGGTGTCGAAGGAGAGCAGAACCGGCGGAACAAGCGGTTCGGTCGCCGTTGCCGCCGACAGCACCGCAAGCTGCGCCGCCTGTTCGGGTGTGATCACACCCGCCTCGCGCGACCACGGGCTCAAGGCGAGCAGGGTGTCGCGGCGCGCCGTCGTCTCCCACAACGTCTCCGTGATGAAGGGCATGAAGGGATGAAGCAGCTTCAGGATCTCGTCGCGCGCCCAGGCGACCATGGCGCGGGTCTCGTCCTTCGCGGGCCCCTCCTCGCCGGTCAGCATTGGCTTTGCGAGCTCGAGATACCAGTCGCAATAGACGTTCCAGACAAAGCGGTAGATCGCGTTCGACGCATCGTTGAAGCGGTAAGCCTCGATCGCCTCGGTGACCTCGCGCACGGCGCGCGCCGTCTCGTGCGCGATCCAGCGGTTCAGCGTGTCCTTGGCATTGGTGGGATCGAAGCCCTCGGGCTGGACGCAGTCGTTCATTTCCGCAAAGCGGCAGGCGTTCCACAGCTTGGTCGCGAAATTGCGGTTGGTCTCGACATGCTGCGAGGACAGCTTGATGTCGTGGCCCTGCGCTGCGCCGCGCGCCAACGCAAAGCGCAGCGCGTCGGCGCCATATTCGTCGATCACGCCGAGCGGATCGATGACGTTGCCCTTCGACTTCGACATCTTGGCGCCCTTCTCGTCGCGGACGAGACGGTGGATGTAGACGGTCGAAAACGGCGCCTCCTTCATGAAGTGCAGACCCATCATCATCATCCGCGCGACCCAGAAGAAGATGATGTCGAAGCCCGTGACCAGCACGTCGGTCGGATAATAGCGCTTCACTTCGGGCGTGTCGTCGGGCCAGCCAAGCGTCGAAAACGGCCACAGCGCGGACGAGAACCAGGTGTCCAGCACATCCTCGTCGCGCGTGATGAAACCTTCGCGCTTGTTGCGGTCGAGGGCCATCTCCCGCCCCTGCTCGGGCGTGATGACCTCCTGCTCGACATAATAGCCGAGCGCGTTGCTGACCGCCTCATCCTCGGTCTCGGCGACGAAGACCTTGCCATCGGGGCCATACCAGGCCGGGATCTGATGACCCCACCAGAGCTGACGCGAAATGCACCAGGGCTGGATGTTTTCCATCCAATCGAAATAGGTCTTTTCCCAGTTCTTCGGGACAAAGACCGTGCGCCCCGAACGCACCGCTTCGATCGCGGGCTTGGCCAGCGTCTTGGCGTCGACGAACCACTGGTCGGTCAGATAGGGCTCGAGGATCGCGTTGGAGCGATCGCCATGCGGCACCGTGTGGGTGTTCGGCTCGATCTTCTCCAGAAAGCCGAAATCCTCCAGCCTCGCCACCAGCTGCTTGCGCGCGGCGAAGCGGTCGACGCCGTTGAACTCCTCGGCGAAATGGATCGCGGCCTCAGGCAGGTTGTGCAGATAAGCCTCGTTGCCGACCAGCGCGAGACGGGCCTCCTCGTCGAATATGTTGATCTGCGGCAGGCCGTGGCGCTTGCCGATCTCGAAATCATTGAAATCGTGCGCCGGCGTCACTTTGACTGCTCCCGAGCCCTTCTCGGGATCGGAATAGTCGTCGCCGACGATCGGAATCTTGCGCCCGACCAGCGGCAGGATCACATGCTTCCCGATCAGGTGCCTGTAGCGCTCGTCATCCGGATGCACGGCAACGGCGGTGTCACCGAGCATGGTTTCGGGGCGCGTGGTGGCGACCACGATGAAGCTCTTGGGATCCTCCGGGCTGAAAGTCTTGCCCTCCAGCGGATAGCGCAGATACCAGAGGTTACCCTTGACCTCGAGCTGCAGCACTTCGAGATCGGAGACCGCGGTCAAGAGCTTGGGATCCCAGTTGACCAGCCGCTTGTCCTTGTAGATCAACCCCTGACGGTGGAGCTCGACGAAGACCTTCACCACCGCGCGCGACAGGCCCTCGTCCATGGTGAAGCGCTCCCGCGACCAGTCGCAGGAGGCGCCGAGGCGCTTGAGCTGGTTGATGATGGTGCCGCCGCTCTCTTCCTTCCACTTCCAGACGCGTTCGACGAATTTCTTGCGGCCCATGTCACGCCGGCTTGGCAGCTGACGCTCCACCAATTGCCGCTCGACCACCATCTGGGTCGCGATGCCCGCATGGTCGGTGCCTGGCTGCCACAAGACGTCGCGGCCGCGCATGCGCTCGAACCGGCACAGAATGTCCTGCAGGGTATTGTTGAGCGCATGCCCCATATGCAGCGAGCCCGTCACATTCGGCGGCGGGATCACGATGGTAAAGGGTTTTGCATGGCGCCGGTCGGGGCGCCCTGCCCGGAACGCGCGGGCGTCCTCCCACAGGAGGGACATGCGGCCTTCAATATCGGCGGGCTGGTAGGTTTTCTCGATCATGACCGTGCAATCGGGAGTATGGAACGCGCTAGAGCGTTTTCGAGCGAAGCGGACACCGGTTCGCGTGAAGAAAACGCGTCAAGATTAAGAATCTAGAGCTTCGGTTCTGATTCAATCAGAACCGAAGATGCTCTAGAAAGCCGCGCCCGCGCGCCAAGTCAACGGCAGGAGCGCGGGAGGGGTCCCATTGGGGACGCATAAAGGCCGAGCTGATGGCCGAAAAAGGGCCGTCGACCCTGTGGGCCGCGCGGGTCAACGGCCGCGAGAAACCCGCTCGATTTCTGCCTTGACGATGCGCTCCACCAAGCCCGGCAGGTTGTCATCCAGCCAGGACTTCAGCATTGGGCGCAGCATTTCCCTGACGAGATCCTCAAGGGTCCGGGCATTGTTGCTGAGAACGGTGTTCGCCAGCGTATTGAAGGCCGATTCCACCGCCGAGACGGTTGATTGTGACAGGATCGCCTGATGCGTGCCGGCTGGCGGCGCACCGGCGGGGGACGGGGCGTAGACAGGCGGCCGGTGGATCGCGCGCGAGGCGGCAGATGCGGCTGATTCGGCAAATTCCAGGTCGTCTTCCGGTTCGACCTTCTGGAACGCAGGCTCGGCCGCTTTCGGCCTGGGCGGCGGTGGGGCCGCAGGAGCTGGCCGCGGGGTCGGCACCGCCATCTCGTCGGTCAGCTCGAATACGTCGCCGTCCGGCTGCGGCGGGCGCACCTCATCGGCCGTCGTGGTCTCGTCGAGGCCGGCCAGCAAGGCGTCGATGTCGTCCTGGTTGTTTTTCGCCGCGGGCGGTGCGGACGCAGGTGGTGGAGGCGGAGGTGGTGGAGGCGGCGCAGCCGCCTTTGCGGCCGCAACCACCGCCGCCGGGATTTTCGACGGCGGGATGTCGGTCATCGCGGGCCTCGGGGCCGGCGGTGGGGCAGTCGGCTTTTCCGCCGGCTTCGCCCCGGCCGGCGGTGGCGCTGGTGGACTTGCAGGCCTCTCGGCCGCCGCAGGCGGCTTCGCTTCGTCGTCGGCGATGATGCGCCGGATTGAGGCCAGAATCTCCTCCATCGAGGGTTCTTGGACCTTTGCAGGCTGCGTCATTTCCGACTCCAGATCATCAACGCGCTCGCGTCACGTTGTTCTATACCAGGCGCAACGGGAGGTGCCGGTTCCAGGTACGAGCGGCCGGCGATTTCGTCGCGCCGGTCTGACTTGCCCCCAGATCAAGCGCCGCTCGATGCGATTCTCGCGCGAGCCCCCGCCCTTTGTTCAGAAGCAACGAAAACGATGGTCGGCGGTGATCACTCGCGCCACGAATCGCTTCGTTACCCAAACAAAGGCTATGTCATGGCATTGAGCGATTGCAAGCAAAGCACCGGAAGACTCAAAGGATCTTCCGACGCGGGAATCACACGCTGTGATTAGCGCCCGTCGGGCGCGCGCATGCCGAACCAGCTGTCACGTACCTGATGGTAGTGCACGGTCGGATCGTAGGTCGACGTGTTCAGGCTAAGCACTTGCGGCGACAACCGTCCGATCGCCTGCAGCACGGAATAAGAAGCGACCACGCGATCATGCTGTGCGGTGACGAGTGCAATGCGCGCATTCACCAGTGCCTGCTGCGCGTTGAGGACGTCGAGCGTGGTGCGCTGGCCGGCCTTGGCTTCCTCGCGCACGCCGTTGAGCGCGATCTCGGACGCCGTCACCTGCGACTGCGCGGAGATCACCTGGGCTTTGGTGGCATCGAGCTGGCCCCAGGCGGTCACGGTGTTCGCGCGGGTCTGGTCACGGGTCTGCTCAAGGGTGAGACGCTGCTGCGCCAGATTTTCCTTGGACTGCCGGATCAGCGAATATTCCACGCCGCCCTGGTAGATTGGAACATTGATCTGTGCGATGGCAGACGCGCTGAACTGTTGGGCGAGCTGCGGGCTCTGCTGGTACTGTTGCGCCACTGATGCCACCAAATTGACCGTAGGCAGCAGCGCGCCTTCATTGACCTTGACGGTCAGGAAGTTCACGTCGATGCCAAACATCGCGGCGGTGACGTTGGGGTTTTCAATCAGGCTGAGATCGACCGCCTGCGGCAGCGACTTCGGCAGGAAGCGATCGACGGGAGAGCCCGGCGCGAGATTTTGCGGCTCGCTGCCGATAATGCGGCGGTAGTTCGCGCGCGTCGTGGTCAGGTTGGACTCGGCCTGCAGCTCCTGCGTCTTGCCGGCGGCAAGCTGCGCTTCCGACTGCGCGACGTCGGTGCGGGTGACTTCACCCACGTTGAAGCGGTCGCGCGTCTGCTTCAGCGTCTGCTCGAGCACGCGCACGTTGCTCTTGTTCACCTCGACGGTGGCGGAGTCGCGCAAATAATCCATGTAGACGCTGGCCGCGCTGAACAGCACGCCCTGTTCGAGTACGCGCAGAGCTTCGCGGGCGCCCGAAACCTGCGCTTCGGCGGCGCGCGTCTTGTTGGCGGTCTGGTTACCGTTGTACAGATTTTGTGTGACGTTAAGGGCCGCACTGCTCGGCGGGGCCGCCTGATGAATCCGGGTGCCCGCGAGGGTCTCGTCTGTATATTGATAGCCTCCACTTGCGGCGATGCTGACCTTCGGGCGATAGCCCGACAATGCTTGCGGGACGGCTTCGTCGGTAGACCTGACCTGCGCCCGCTGTGCATTGAGCTGGGGGTTACCTTGATAGGCCTGAACCAACGCACCTTGGATCGTGTCTGCGAGGGCAGGCGCCGGCCCAGCACACGCCATCAGGAGGACCAGAGCCGAAGCTCCGGTGACGACCTTCACCCCATCCATTCCTGCTATTCCATTCATCCTAGTGTCAGCCCGCGTGGCGAGCCGGACCGACCAGTCAATCCCGAGTCAGCGCCCTGCCCACCATAAGCTGCGCTCAAGCCCGACGGAACCACCCGAAAGGGCGTTCCCAACGGAAACTCTGCAGCTGCAGCTTCCGGGCCACACTTCTGATTCACAATGAGATTTTATCAGCCTCTGGATACCAAACTGTTTAAAATACGAAGCTCGGAACCCGCTCCATCCCCGGCAAAACCGGGGCGGCTGCGTCAAAGAGCACGCGGTAGCCGAGGTCACCGTGCGATTTGGTCACAATGGTGGCACGCGCCGGCTTTCTCGCAGCGAAGACGCCGACCAGGCGCCCGCCTTCGGCGAGCTGCTCAAAAAGCCGGTTGGGCACGACTTCGGTGGCCCCATTGAGGACGATAACGTCATACGGCGCGTCCGCGGGATCACCTTCCGCCGCCGCGCCAGCCTTTACGGAAATATTCGCAAAGCCGAGCTGGCTGAGTATTTCTTTACCCTTCGCGACCAGCGCGGGCTCACTCTCGGTTGCGGTCACCTTTGCTGCAAGGCGAGCCGCCAGCGCCGCGGCATAACCGGTGGCGCTGCCTACGACGAGCACCTTGTCGGTCGCCGCAATCTCGGCGGCCTGCAGCAGCTTGGCGATGACCTGCGGCTTTACCATATAGCGCTTGCCGGCACCGGCCTCGCTCACATCCAGATCAAGGTCGAGATAGGCCAGTGCTCGCCGGCTTTCCGGGACGAACACCTCGCGGGGAAGTACGAGCATGGCATCGAGGATGCGAGCATCGGTGACGTCATTGGTGCGCACCTGGCCATCGAGCATCTTTTGGCGCGCAGTCGCAAAACCGGACATTGGAGAACCTGTCGGAAGCAGAAGCGAAGTGGCCCCGCTGAAGTGAACTGGAGCTCCGCCATCTTTGGTACAAGCTCAGCCAAAACGCAACACGCCGGTGAGCGGCCCCTGCCTCCCCGGTTCGCCTCTGCTTCGCGGCGATCTATTCGATTGTCACGGCAAGCCGCCCGATCAATTGAGCAACCTCATCCAAATGGTCCAAATCATGCTTTTCGATGGCGCGCGCAAGGCGAGCCACGCACTCATCGTCGCTCAATGAGATAATGTCGTTCGGAACGATCGAGGGCGTCTCGTAGATGCGCTCGGCTCCAACGCTGTCTTTCATAGAATCAACCTCCGTGAACCTCCAGCGTGGGCCAAGTTTTCGGTCAATTGAGTCGATTTGGCGTCAGCCGGATCTGCCGGGATCGACGACCAGGGGGACACCGAATACGTGCAGGATTGCCGTCCTTCTCCATCAAGAAGCCGGTGCAACTAGCTGCAACTTCAAGGATTTCCATATCCGATGACAATCGCAAGCAAGTGTGAGATTTCTCCTATGCAAGCGGAAAAGGCTTTGTTATACGCTGCCCGCTCGCGATCTTTTGTATCGCCCATTCCTCGGTAGCTCAGCGGTAGAGCATCCGACTGTTAATCGGATGGTCGCTGGTTCGAATCCAGCCCGGGGAGCCAAACAAATCAAGCACTTAGGTCACATCGAAAATCGGATCGTTTTCGCTCGGTAAGCATCTGGTAAGCAGTCCCGTATGATGGTCCCTTTCTGAAGTTTAATGAGAGTCTTCGATCCGATCGCGGGGGGCAGGAGCCTGCGATGGCAATGCGATGGATACTGACCTGGGCGCGCACGGCCTTTATCTCGATCAGCCGCAAGAACATTCCCCCGCCCCTCGAACACGCGGTGTTTGATAGCCAGACCGAGGCGGTCAACTTCGCGATGAGTTTAGACCATCCCCAACGGCGGACGGTGCGGCTTCATTTGCCCGGCGGCGATATTGCCGAGCTTGCAGTCATCGAACAAATGTACGCGCAATATCAAAAGAACCAATAAAAGCGCGGGAAGCCCCGCCCTTGAGGTGGATGCTGCAGTCATGAACAACGACGACGGGTATGACTGGCGCTCCATACCGCTGCGATGGCGCCTTCAGATTGTCGTGGGTATCGTCGGGTGGATTGCGCTATGCCTGTGCGGTCTGCCATCGCAC
>Ga0307474_10002637_pt1 | contig 12897 bp, 18 predicted proteins | sample atmos_gasesECM1C_2_FD_203312 | JGI IMG/M metagenome (GOLD analysis project Ga0307474, IMG submission 203312) | Hardwood forest soil microbial communities from Morgan-Monroe State Forest, Indiana, United States - atmos_gasesECM1C_05 | ecosystem: Environmental > Terrestrial > Soil > Temperate... | reverse complement strand
CCGAGAAAAGGTCCGACGATGCTGCGGGCCCCCTCGTAGGTCATGTCGGCGAAGAAGTTCACCACGCCGATGATCAACACAAATCGGAACGCCAGTTTTACCACGCTTTGGTCGACTGCTCTATCAGTGTTCAAGGACTTCGAATTTTCTCTTTCGTGAATCTCGATGGAGCGCCACGAAAATGGAGCACCACGAAAAAGGCTGCCCCATCCTTGCGTCTTTGAGGGTGTTACGAAACTACTAGCGGGGAGTACGGCATCAGTGGCAAGATGCGTTTGCGGGCGTGAGGGGCGATGCATGGGATTCATTCAAGGAGAGGCGCGGAAACAGGGAACGCTGTTTCCAGTGAGCTTGGAGGAATTCATTCCCGAGGATCATTTCTGCCGGGTGATTGACGCATTCGTGGATCGGCTAGACGTGCAGGGGCTGGATTTGCGCGAGCAGAAGCGGCCGAGACGGGGCGACCGGGATACGATCCGCGGGATTTGCTAAAGCTGTATCTGTATGGATATCTGCAACAGATTCGTTCCTCCCGGCGTTTGGAAAGCGAGTGCCAGCGCAATGTGGAGTTGATGTGGCTGTTGGGACGACTCTGTCCCGATCACAAAATTACAATCCGGACAGGATTCCAGAGATATACGCTTGCTTCACCGTCGCCGACTATCATCACATCTTCCTCCCAGGAACCCTGGTCAGCCGTCCAGTACTTCCCTCCGTACAGCATCACGCTCGTCGTGGTCAGCGGCAGCCTCACGGCAGCTATCCCTAGCTTTAGCCTCAACCCCGGCGCAATCATGGTCCCGGCGGGCGGAACCGTTATTTTGCACTCGAGTACCACCAGGACGACGAATGTCGCGTTATCCTCGGCTGTGTTCGATGCTTATGAAGGCGTTCCTGCTTGCGCCGGAAGCATTGCCCTGACCAACCCCACGATCACTACCTCGCAGCCTGCCCTGCTCACCGTGACCGCAGGCAACACACCGGCCTTCTGCCACTTTACCGTGACCGGGAACGACAGCAGCGGCACCTCGACCCAGGGCGGGTGGATTGTGGTCGGAAATCCCGCGGCAAGCCTGACGATCACGGGCGGGAATAATCAACGGCTATGCACGGAACGACTTTGCCGGTGGCGCTTGCGGTGAGTCTTGCACCGGGCAGTTCCGGTGGTGCGAACCCAGCCAGCGGCGCCAGCATACTGTTCAACACCAACGCCGGTACTCTATCGAATGGCACGACCAGCGGTCCGAAGGTGATTGCAACTACCAATGCGTCCGGCGTCGCGTCAGTTACGCTAACGCTGCCGTCTGCAGCGCAGCCCGTAACGGTCACCGCCGAAGGTCCCTACGGCCTCGGTCATCCCATTGCCACCTTCACCGAAACTTCGCAGTGATGCCGTCTGGCTATTCGCTCTTTATTGGGAGGTCGTATTAGGCTTCCCAAGGTTGCACCGCGCCATACTGTCTGGGCCGGACATTCGGCCGGAGAACTGGGGCGTTGACGGTGTCGACTTGCCTGGTTGGCCGGTCGAGCAGGTCGGGATCGAAGACGTCGCCTATCAGCCAGGAAAGGTCCGCAGCCCGATCGGTTAAATCGCAGATGAAGCCGTTATATTCTTGCAGCGGTCCAGACTTCATCGTGCTCCACTTCAAGCCGCCGCAGGCGGAGACTTTTTGCGAGCCGCCCAGGCCATGGCCCGCTCCGGTGTGCGGATTTTTGCCTCGGCCGTGCTCAGCATTTTCGCAGCCCACGAGCATGCCTCCAACGCTATTGTCTTTGGGCGGCATGTAGTTAATATAGACATGGCCATTCAGGCCATCCGCCCTGATGGGCGTGTACTTCACTGCTGCATCGTCGTTGCTGGAACTGAATGGGTTGCGGTTTCCGTCGCCGCCGAGCGCCACATTGAAAGCGAAGTGCCTCCCCAGGATCCATCCTGAAACTGACTGCCCCGTCCCAACGATACCTCCGCCCTTTTCCACTACGTACTGGCGGTGACCTTTGATGAGATTGCCCGGAGTGTCCAGGCGCGACTGGCCGTGCGTGGCGAATCTCCGGCTTGGAATCGGGTTTGGCCGGTTGAGCCACGTCCAAAGTTCGTGGCCTCCTTTGTGGATAGAAGGAATTTGAACCAGGACGCGTTGTCCGTGCGACAGAAGCGAGGCGACATTTGCAGAAGAGCACGTGGACCAATCCTTCCAGCCCTCGTCGTTCCTGTTGCACATGACCCCTGCGTAGTAGAAAAGGTGGAACAGTTTCCTGAGAAGCATGCTATAAGGGCCGGTTTCGATGGCGCCGTACCACATTGCGGCGTCCAGTTCGAACTGCTGGGGTCCAAGGACCCGAATCTCAGAGTTCTGCAATTTCTGCTCGGGTAGATAGCCCGTCAACTTCATGATGGGGTTACGGCGCCGCGCGACGTTCTTTGTCGGATTTTCAATGAGTGACCGGTAGAGTTGAGCTGCGGACATCGAGATCCTCCCCTCGGGACGCTAAAAGTTAACAGCAGCCTGGCCTGCGGCGACTGCGCAAGCCCGGCGGCAAACGCACGAATGCTACTGGACAGCACGAATGCGACTTTTCAGGGGAGATCCACAACGATTATGGCTGGATTGCCCGAACTGTGGCCTGGGTAGAAGTGGCATGTGCGCGTCGGGATTATGTGCCGGGAGTGGCAGGCTGTCAAGGGGTTGGAACCAGGGGTTGGAACCAGGGGTTGGAACCTGGGTTGGAACCTGAGGGGTTGGAACCTGAGGGGTTGGAACCTGAGGTAGTGTATCAGTTTGAACATGCCGAGACCCGGAAAGCGCGGCCCGTATAAAAAGCAAGTCGCATGAAAACTTTTAAGCGGATTATCCGAGTAGTGAGCAAAGTGATAGGCTACGTCGCTGGATTCGTACTCTTTTTCTCTCCGTTTACGAATACAGGATTGGCGCTGATGGCTGTCTCCGGTGTGGTTGCCCTGATTTGCTTTGTGGCTTATATGTGGTCAGAGCCAGAAGAAGACTATCCTCAAAATTCAAACTGATACATTACCGAACCTGACCGCGCGGACGAGTTCGAAGCACTCGCCCAGGTAGGCCTCGAGGATCTTTCGTCCACGACTGGCTTGCTGCCGGCCGTGAATTCTAACGTGAAACCGTCGGCGGGCTTTTGGGATCGACCTGGCTGCTTTTCCTTCTCATCAGAATTCGAGTTTCGGAGTGGCCCCCGGTTCATTTTCTAGTTGCGCAGGTGTTCTCGTCCGGCCCTTCGCAAAATTATTGGCAGGCGCATGTGTCTGTGGTCACTGATTTTTCGCGTGAAAAGACTTAGAGTTTCTGGCTGGAAACGCGGAGGGTCTATGACGACAAAAAATACATCTCTGGAAATTATCGAAGATTTTCTGGCGCAGAAGCGGATTGCGATGGTAGGAATCTCGCGGGATGCGGCGAGTGACAGTGGAAGACTATTCGAAGAATTGTTTCGTCGAGGGTATGACGTCGTTCCGGTGAATCCCAACACGGCGGGGGTGCAGGGGCGGCGGTGCTTTGCTCGCGTGCAGGACATCCAGCCTCCGGTCGAGGCGGCGTTGCTGATGACTACGCCGGACGTTACCGAGACGGTGGTGAAGGACTGTGCCGAAGCGGGCATAGGGCGGATATGGATGTACCGTGGGATCGGCGAGGGGTCGGTCAGCGAGAAGGCGCTTGCGTTTTGCGAGGAGCGCGGGATGCAGGTGGTTGCGGGCCAGTGTCCGTTTATGTTTCTGCCACAGACGGCGGGCTTCCGTCGCTTTCACGGATTTGTGCGCAAGATCATGGATCAGTATCCGCGGCACGAACACAGTGCAAACGTGCATGCGGCTTAGCAAGGGCCGTACAAAAGCGTGGTGCGTAGTTTCAGGCTGCCTGCCGTGTCTCCTTTGCGGCGACGACGCTCGCCAGCAGCACGGTCAACCCTTCGGACATCGTGGGATGCGTGAAGATGGCGTCGCGCAGCGCGGTGTAGGGCAAGTCTCCTAACATTGCCGTCTGCACGGCCGCCAGCAGTTCGCTGGCCTCGACGCCGAATACCGTGAATCCGAGAATGCGATCGCTGTGCGCGTCGATCAGCATTTTCACAAAACCGCGAGGCTCGGATAGGGTGCGGGTGCGCAAAATCGCAGCCATCGGCATGTTGGCTACGCGGTATGCGATGCCGCGACTGTTGGCTTCGGATTCGTTCAAGCCAACCCGCGCGAGCTCCGGGTCGGTAAAAAGGCAGAAGGGGATGAGACGGCCTTCGGTGGTGCGATTGCCGCCGTTCAGGTTGTCGCGCACAATACGAAAATCGTCGAAGGCGACGTGGGTGAAGTGCGGGCTGCCGGCGCAATCGCCCATAGCCCAAACGTTGGGAGCGGTGGTCTCGAGCCGGTGGTTGACCTTTATATAGCCGCGCTCGTCGAGTTCGACTCCAGCCTGGTCGAGATCGAGGCCGCGCGTGTTCGCAGTTCGGCCAGTCGCCACCAGCAGGTCGCTGCCTTCTATAACTCTCTCACCTTTCGCGTCGCGGACGCGCACTCGAACCTGCTGGCCGGAGCGCCCTTCGACTTTGCTAACTTCGGTGTCGAGCAATACTTCAATTCCCTCGTCTCGAAATAAATCGAGAAGCGCGGCGCCTACGTCGCTGTCTTCTTTGCTGACGAGTTGTCGATTTTTTTCGATCACGGTAACGCGAGAGCCGAGGCGCCGCATAGCTTGGGCAAGTTCAAGCGCTACGAAACCTCCGCCCATTACGATGAGATGCTCGGGCAGACGGTCGAGGTCGAGGACTTCAACGTGCGTCATCGGCTGGGTAGCGGCGAGACCGGGAACATCCGGGATCGTGGCTCGAGTTCCAACATTGAGGAACACTCGCTCGCCTGCAATCGTTTTTGAACCTCCGGCATTGAGGGACACCTCAACCGTTCTGGGGGCGGTGAAGCGGGCAGCGCCCATGATCAGTTCTGCGCCCGAGGCTTTGTAGCGGTCGAGATGAACTTGAATCAAGTCGGCAACCATTTTTCGCTTGCGGCGCTGCACGCTCGCCATGTTGGTCGTGGGCGATCCTATTTCGAGTCCAAACTCCTGTGCGCGATGGGCAAAGGACGCGACTTTGGCACTGCGAATGATGTTCTTGCTGGGCAGGCACGCGATGTTGGGGCAGGAGCCACCAACCAGCTTGCGCTCGATGACGGCGGTGTGATGGCCGGCCTTGGCCAAGGTCCACGCCATATATTTTCCGGCTTCGCCGCTTCCAATGATGAGCGCTTCGTAACGTACGGTCTCAGGCATAATCTGCCTCCTCTCGGTTGATTTTTTTCTAGGCCCCAGTATTACGCGATTCTTACTTCAGAAGTGTCGAGTGTTGCAGCGTGGTTCTTTGATGTGCGGCCTTGGCTGAGGCCGTTTTCTATCTGTAATTCTAACCACAATTGAGAGCTTTCGGGAGAGGTGATTAACTTGGCGCGAAAGAAAATGTTCTTACACGCGAATCCAGTTGAATAAGATGAGTGCCAGCGTGCCGGCGCCTACGATGACCCAGAGAGCGAGTCCCTGAAGCAGGGGACGAATGCCAACTTGCTGTAGCGTTTGCTTGTTGAGCCCGGTGCCGATGAGGAACAGCGTTACTGTCAGGCCGATCTTGCCCAGATGATTCAGGAGGCCGAAGGCAGGATTGAAAGTGGGCAGCAGAGTGTTGAGCAGCGCTGCCAGGCAGAAGAGCAGAATGAACCACGGCCACTGGACGCGCGCCTTCGACTTCAGAATAACGGCGGTGACAAAGGACAGAGGGACGATCCAGAGAGCGCGCGCGAGCTTGATGGTGGTGCCGACGGCCAGAGCCGTTGTGCCATATTTGGCGGTTGCGCCCACGACAGAACTGGTGTCGTGAATGGCGAGCGCGGACCAGAGGCCGAACTGCGACTGCGACATGTGCAGGGCGTATCCGATGACTGGAAACAGAAACAGGGCGACTGAATTGAGGATGAAAACCGTACCCAGCGAGACAGCCATCTCTTCTTCGCTGGCGTCGGCGATGGGGCCAACGGCGGCGATGGCGCTGCCGCCGCAAATGGCGGTGCCGGCGCTGATGAGGAATGCCGGCGTCTTGCCAACGTGGAGGAGATAGCCGAATCCCAGGCCAAGCAACATTGCCGCAGTGATGCTGCCGGCGGTATAGAGGAAGCCAGAACGTCCTGCGTGAAGAATTTCATGCAGGTTCATGCCGAAGCCAAGGGCAACGACGGAGGCCTGTAGGAGAAATTTCGCGAGGCGCTTGCTTTCTGCGTGAAACGGGTGCGCGGCGGTGAATCCATAAATGAGGCCACCGAGCAGCGCGATCGGCGGAGAGATCAGGCCGGTGGCAGCTACAATCACTGCCAGCAAAAAGATACTTTTGCTCACCAGAGAGTGTGGCTTGAAAGAGGGAGGGGCGTCCAAGCAGTAGTTTTGATTGGCGATTAGCGGAACTTATCAGGTGAAGCGCGGGAGCGTGGTTTTCGGGTGGCGTTTGCGAGGAGCTGGGCACGGCCGAGGGCGAAGGTTCGGAAAGCGCCCGCCGGACCCTGCAACTCAGGACCAGTGCGAGAAATGAGGGAAAAATGGCGCGTAATTCTGAGACCGGCGATTGCGGCAGTCTTTAGCGCGCCGAGTTCCAACTCTTTGGAAATCGACCAACGCGAGACGAAACCGATGCCGAGCCCGGCCTCGACCGCAGATTTGATGGCTTCGGTGGAATCAAGGTCCATGACTCCTTTAAAAGACTTCAGCTTGAGGCCGGCCTTCTCCAGAGCTAACTCGACAACGCGGCGCGAGCCGGAACCGTGTTCGCGCATAAGAAGATTTGACGCGAGGAGTTGATCGCGGGACATGCGATCGGATTTCAGGGCCGGCGAGGTGATCAGGACCAGCTCGTCCTGCATGAAGGGCTCGGCGCGAATTCCACGATCGCGAGCGGGGCCTTCGATGAGGCCGACGGAAAGCTTGTCGTCAAGAAGAAGTTGAACGATCTCGGCGGTGTTGCCGCTGTGCAAAGAAAACTGCACGCGCGGGTGCTCATCGAGGAAGGCTCCAAGCAGGCGCGGGAGAACGTATTGCGCGATGGTGGTGGAAACTCCGAGGGATAACTGTCCAGCGACCTTGCCGTGCTCGGCGCCGAGTTCCTGTTCCGCCGCGGAAACTAGAGTCGCTATTTTGGTGGCGTAGACAAGCAGGACGGAACCTTGCGAAGTGAGGGAAACGCGATTAGCGGCGCGATCAAAGAGGCGAACGCCAAGATCGTCTTCAAGGGCCTTGATTTGGAGTGTGATGGCGGGCTGCGTGAGGAAAAGACGTTCCGCGGCTTTGCGAAAGTTTAGGTGCTCGGCGACAGTGCGAAAGACTTTGAGACGAAAGTTCTCTAGCTGGGGCACACAATGATTATCCACAGAAACGGAATCTGGAGGGTACTCTACGTTGCGAAGCTTTCAAAGCCTTTAACCGCGGAGGTCGCTGAAAAGGATCGCGGAGGACGCGGAGAAAGGCGCGGGGCCTCGGGGCCTTTGCTTGTTCGGTTTTCGTAAATTGTAAATGCAGAAACCGCCCTGCCTCTTCCTCCGTCTTTAGTATGGACCGCAGTATGAAGTGCGGTCTGAACTGCGGAGGCTGGGTGCAACGTGAGCTCAAGCGAAGGGACGGCGCTCGAGAGGTTCAAGAATGCCAGGCGTAGTACGAGGTTGTCACGGCGGATTCCGGTTGTGATTACCAGCCTTGATCCTGAGCAAAAGTTTTCCGGGAAATACGAAACAGTCGTGGTGAATGCGCACGGCTGCGGCGTTATCCTCCCCGTACAACTGAAAAACAAAACGCCCGTGTCGGTGGAGTTGCTCTCGAATGGCCGCGGCAAAACGGCCAAGACGGTGCTCGCGGTCACGGTTGTTGAGGGCGCGTCGTGGTTGGTGGGGCTTGAGTTTGACAATCCGGCGAGCGACTTCTGGGGGATTGAGAATCCGCCGGAAGACTGGCAAGTCTGAGTTTTAACTGGGGCGTGTTTGAAGATTTTTATCGGCTTCGGCCTCCCGTGGAATCGTTTAAAATAAGGCAGGACGCAATCGGGCCTGTCATGACGGACGATAAGATCACGATTTCGGCGGGGCCGCGGTTTCAGGCGGCGATGATTGTGGCGATCATTGCAGATGCCTTGCAGCTTGCGGTTTTCCCTATGTTTGTAGCGGGAGCGCTGTCGCCGGCGGATGACGTGCTGGACTTCGGCGTGGGTGCTTTGATGGTGCATCTGCTGGGCTGGCATTGGGAATTTCTGCCGTCGTTTTTCGCGAAGCTGGTGCCCGGGGTGGATTTGGTACCTTTCTGGACTCTTGCGGTGGCCAATGTCTATCGCAAAACGAAGCGGATGGCGGCGAGCGCGGAAGAAGAGCGGCCGACACGCCCGGCGCTGGATGGACCGCGACATTCGTGAAGCGTCCCTCAGGGGCTAAAGCCTGCGTCCATCGCGGGTTGTAGCGGCACGGCTGAAGCCGTGCCCTTCCCAAAACCTTTTGTCCCTCCGACAATCGGTCTCTCGAAAAAATCTTTCGGTTTTTCCGAATGCGAACACTCTTCCAAAAAAGTCATTTTCTTGCGCCGTGTCGCGACTACGGTATTTGCTTTTACGATTTGCTACAATCCTGTCGGCATGATGGATACGGTTTTGGTTCCGGCGAAGACGGTTGTTAGCGCCAAGGGTGACGGGCCAAGCGTGGATGTGAGTGGTGCCTCCAATCGCGTGTTCCTGGTGACGCTGGCGATTACAAAGATCATCGAGCAGGAATCGCTCGACCTGAGCATTTTTGGTTCGGCAGATGGGGCGACATGGGACGCGAAGTCGATTGCGGCTTTTCCGCAGAAGTTTTATTGCGGTGAGTCGCCGCTGTTGTTGGATTTGAGGGCGCATCCCGAAGTCAAGTTCGTGCACGCGCACTGGGAAGTTGCGCGCTGGGGACGGGGCACCGAGACGCCGATGTTTGAGTTTGGTGCGACGATGAGGGAAGTGCCGACGGAGATTTTGAAAGAGGTTATGGCCGAGGCCAGGACGGCCTAGAAAACCTGATTTCAGATTGTTGGATTTTTAGATTGCAGATTGAAAACCTGCCGCCATCGAGATTTCTTCAATCAATAATCAGCAATCATCCATCGACAATCTGCAATCTGAAATTCCATCCTTTATATTGATCTCAGAATGAAAAGCGAGTCGCAGGTGATGGTGCGTCCGGCGCGCAATGTGCGCGGCAGTGTGTGGCTGCCGGGAGACAAATCGATTTCACATCGCTACGCGATGCTGGCAGGAATCGCGGAGAGCGTGTCGCGGCTGGAGAATTATTCTACAGGCGCCGACTGCGCCAGCACGCTTGCTTGCATGCGTTTGCTGGGTGTGGAATGGGAGCGGAAAGACGGCGTGATCGAAGTGAAAGGGCGCGGCTTGGAACTGGCCGCACCTGTCCATCCGCTTGATTGCGGGAACTCGGGCTCAACGATGCGCATGCTGAGCGGCATTGTAGCTGGACAGAAATTTACGAGCGAGATGGTAGGGGATGAGTCGCTCTCGCGGCGTCCGATGGAGCGCGTGATCAAGCCGCTCTCTGCAATGGGTGCGCGGATCACGTCGCAGGAAGGGAAGCCGCCGTTGCGCATCACGGGCGGAGCGCTGAAGGCGATCGACTACAAGATGCCAGTGGCCAGCGCGCAGGTGAAATCGTGTTTGCTGTTTGCGGGTTTATTTGCAGATGGCGAGACGCGGATTGAGGAAGCGGTGCGTACCCGCGATCACGGTGAAGTGGCGCTGCGGGCGCTTGGCGTGCAACTCGATCGCAAAAACGCAGGACAGGGGAGTGAAATCCGCATTCGCGGAGGCCAGCAGCTGCGGGGAATTGAGGCCACTATCCCGGGCGATCTTTCGAGCGCGGCGTTTTTTCTGTGCGCGGCAGCGTTGTTTCCGGGGTCGGCGCTGACGATTCCCAACCTGCTGATGAATCCAACCCGGGCTCGGCTGGTCGACATATTGATGCAGATGGGATTGCGGGTATCGGTGATGCAGTTCGAGGAGATTCACGGTGAGATGGTGGGAACTCTGCAGGTGGAGGGCGGCAGGCTCAAAGGGACGGTGATTGCGGGGGCAGACACGGCTGCGGTAATTGACGAGATTCCGGTGTTGGCGGCGATCGCCCCGTATACGGAGCAGGGAATTGAAGTGCGTGATGCGAGCGAACTGCGGGTGAAGGAATCAGATCGGATTGCGGCCGTGGCGGCCAACCTTCGGCTCATGGGCGCGCAGGTGGAAGAGCGCGAGGATGGGCTGCTAATTCCAGGGAACCAGAAGCTTCATGGGGCTGAACTCGATTCGTTTGGAGATCATCGCATCGCCATGGCGTTTGCGGTTGCCGGGTTGCGGGTGCAAGGCGAGACGGTGATTCGTGGGGCCGAGTCGGCGGCGATTTCTTATCCCGCGTTTTTTGAAATGCTGGAAGCAGTCACGGAACGATGACGGACGGCTCCGCTGCGCGCGCCTAGGGTTTCACGGGTAAAAGCTCTTGAGCGCTGAGGTCGCGAATGGACAGCGGAGGTCGCGGAGAACACTGATTGGAGCTGTCCTGGCGCGAGACCCCTTCCGCTTCGCGCAGGGCAGACTTTTGCTCCGCCTGAGGCTCTTCATTTGGAACCATCCCTTACATGCCCTGAGGTAACTTCAGGGCTATTACTGGCGTGACCTGTTTTTGTTTTTTGACCTGTAGAAAATGTGGGTAGCCGGGCGTCTGTGTCGGCTCTACTGGGGAAGTTCACTATTTTTCTGGGGGTACGAGTGTATGCGTTCTAAGTGGATGCTGTTTGTTTTGCTGGGGCTAGGGTCGGCGGCGTTTGCCAAAGATCCCAAGACCTATCAGACGGGAAAGATTCTGCAGATGGATTCGGTGCAGTGCGGCATGGCGGAGAAAGATGCCAAGAGTTTTGCCGGTGAAATGCTGGGGACAGATTCCGGTAATAAGAAAACGCAGGAAGTTTTGTGCCAGGAGTATGTGATTCGGGGCGAGAGAGTGATTTATAGAATTCGTCCGCGGGATGAGAAGCATCCGGTGCTTCTGCCGGTGGGCGAGCAGGCGCAATTCCGCCTGCAGAAGGACAAGATGTTGCTGCGCGTGGAAGATCTGGACAGCAAAGAGCGTGAATACATTGTGGTGTCGATGACTCCGCGGTCTGAGAGCAGCACCGCGGATGGCACGCCTTCGCGGATGAGTCATCTGCAATAACGAAACTGCCGAGGTCAGGAAAAGCGGCGCAGAGCCTTGATCCGCGCTGTTTCTGCTGGTGTATGAATCGGGTCTTTCGCCCAGGCTGCTACAGGGTTTTTACTAGGCTCGTACGTGGTGACCCTGTCTAACAAATCGCAACCCCGCCGCTGCAAAATCGCATCCATACCTGTGCCTGCCGCTCTGCCCTCAGCTGTTTCTCCGCTCCGATGAGGGAGAACTGCGCGAGCACAAACTTAACGAGGAGTAAAAAGATGAAACGTTGTCTCGGTCTTTTCATCGCGTCATTGTTCTTGGCGGTCCCGATGCTGATGGCGCAAGAATCGAACTCGGACCATGTCGAATTTGGTGTTTTCGCGGATTATTTCCGGCTAAACAACAACGCCGCGCCGGTGGCCAACTTTCTCGGCTTGGGTGGACGCGCCGGCTTCAATCTCAACTCCAACGTTCAATTGGAGGCTGAGATGGCTTACGACTTTAAGCGGAATTACACGAGCACTTTCTCGAATGGAGTTACCACGGCAACTGTGAACTCCAACTTTCGAACCCTGCACGGATTCTTCGGACCGAAACTTCAGACGGGGTCCGGGCCGTTTCGAGTATTTGTGACCGGCAAAGTTGGATTCGACAACTTCACCGTTAACAACCAGGGTGCACAATCCGGATTCGTCAACACTGTGGGTTTGACCAATGGCGCAACCTACTTCGCGGTTTATCCGGGCGGGGGACTCGAGGGCTTCATCGGACCGATTGGGCTGCGCGCTGAAATTGGCGACGACATTTATTTCAACGGTGGAGCTCGGAATAATCTGCGGGTTACGTTTGGTCCACAGTTCCGCTTCTAGAACCACGACGTAATAAGTTCGGGAGATGAGCCCCGCTTCTCGCAAAAGGAAGTGAGAAACGGGACTCCCCGTGCTGGTTCCCTCAGCTTCATTGCCTTCTGTCGTTCCTTCCCACACCGGTCGTCTCTCACAAGAGTCTGTGGTAAAGTATTCCCCACCCGTAAGGCCGGCCGTGGGCTGTCCCTTTCTTCAGGTTGGGTGTTTCGAAGGAGTTGCCATGACCACTCTTCGCGATCTCGTGAAAGACCGAAAGCTGTATTCCATCGAGGCTACGCGCACGGTGCTGGATGCCGCGCGCTTCATGATGGAGCACAATATCGGCGCCCTGCCGATACTGCGCAATGGACAACTGACGGGCATCTTGTCGGAGCGTGACATCATGAATCGGGTGGTGGCTGTGGGGCGCACTCCGGGAACCACCGCCGTGTCGGAGGTAATGACGGCGAATCCACGTGCGGTTTCGGCGGATGAAAGCGTCGAAGAATGCCTGTTCATCATGCGCGAGTTTGGTTTTCGCCATCTGCCCATTGTCGACGGCAGGGACTTAAAGGGACTGGTTTCGCTGCGCGACATTCTTATGCACCAGGCCGCGGAGATCGAGCGCTCGGCACGGAAGGCAGTGTCGTAACAGACGGTTTCCGGCTTGCGCAATTCGCCTTCCGGCTTCAGCTTTCCGACTTCAGTTTGTAGGTTTGGTCACGGTCAGCGTGACGGTGGGGTTTGCGCCGATGGTGGACGTGTTGCTAGAGACGACCCCATCGACGTCTACGCCCTGCACGG
>Ga0307474_10002636_pt1 | contig 12899 bp, 11 predicted proteins | sample atmos_gasesECM1C_2_FD_203312 | JGI IMG/M metagenome (GOLD analysis project Ga0307474, IMG submission 203312) | Hardwood forest soil microbial communities from Morgan-Monroe State Forest, Indiana, United States - atmos_gasesECM1C_05 | ecosystem: Environmental > Terrestrial > Soil > Temperate... | reverse complement strand
CATTCAGGCTCAGGGCACGGGCGGATTCACGATCGAAGGTGGTCACGCCAGAAGTGTGTGCTAACGCGCTGCGCGGCGGAGTCCCCCTTCCGGGGGGCTGAGCGCCGCAACAACGTCGCAAGCAGCTGGATTCGGTTACCCCTGCTGCGTTGACGTTGCGACGTACTCCGTCTCAATACCCAATCTTGATACTGCCATTTGTGCCGCCGTTGCGGATCCGGGGGCCGCCGGATCCTGCGCAACTGATGGGAGCGCCTTGCCTTCGGCCGTCGCCTGAGCCGCTCGATCCAGCCATTCCCCGAGTGACACGACGCTCTGTGCATCAACATCGCGCGCGAGCGGGTCGCTGGTGGCGACGAAAGCGGCCCCGGCCAATCGCTCGATGCCGTGCAGGTCAGGCAAGTGTGCCTGTCGCGGCAGCATCTGCATCTCGAAGAGGCTTAGCGTCGCGAAGTTGTCCGCCTGTGCAAGAGCCTCGACTGTGTGCTGTCTGTTCGTTGCAGCGTCCTGGGGCGATTTTAAAAGCGCAGCGATGCTCCGCAGTGCGCTTGACAACGCGCTGCGAAGTCGCGTGATTGCCGATTCGGGCCAGAGCACGCTGAAGACCAGTGTCATCACGACATTGCCCAAGAGAATGCCGACCACACGGTCTCGCAGGACGGTCAAATCCGTGGCAGGCGAGTAGGTTTGCAGCGATCCCATAAAGAACGCCAATGCGATCTGCATGCCGGCGTAGGACAAGCGCTCGCTGCTTGTGCTGACCCAGGCGGCGAACAGCGCCACCACCGCAGTCAGCACACATAACTGCCCGATGTCGGTGAAATGAGGCAGGATGAACACGATCGATATACCCGCGATCAATCCACCGATGATCGCTCCCGAGATTCGCAGCGTAAGCTTGTGAACCGTTTCACCGACGCTTCCAAGCGCGACGAAGAAGACCGTCACGATCGAAGTCAGCAAGCCTGGCCAATCGAGCATCGTATACACGCTGTACACGATCATGATCGCGATAGTCGTTTTCAGCGCGAACTGCCAGTGAGTGGGATTGCTCAACGCATCGGGCACGAACAGCCGGCGCGGCTTTTGTGCCGTGTGAGCGGGTTGCGGTGCCTGTGTACGAGAGAACTCACGTTGCAGCTCCGCGAAGGCGCGAGCCGCTGCAAGTGCTTCCGGCGTCGATTCCGTTTCGGCAGGGAAGTCGGTCACTGGGTTCCGTCGCTCCAAGGCGTCAAGGCTGCCGCGAACCAGAGAGGACAGACGAGTTCGTTCGCGCGGCGGGACGGGGTCCGGATAGGCTTCGAGAATGACCAATGCATCGAGCAACCGATGAATCGTCGGGGGATTTCGCGACTTTTCGGCGAGCGGCACCAGAATCGCTCGCCACTCTCTGAGCCGGCCGGCGATTTCACCGCTGGCTAGCGCCGTCTCGAGATCCGTGAGGACCTTCTTTACGCCGCGTTCGGCCACGGCCGATGCCGCGGGGCCGAACAGGAGATTGATAAGCATCGTTACTGCCACGGGAACCACCACCACCACCCACAGCCACAGGGTTAGTCGCGTGAAGGCTTCCGGATTCGGCACTTGGTCGACCACCGACTGCATCGTCACGACTATGAAGCCGGCGAGGAAGGAAATGGGTCCCAGCGCAAAGGTGCGGGCGCTGAACATTGCCAGGAAGGTCGTCAGCGCCATCGCGGGCAAGCGGATCGCGGGATCGCCCAAGGAGATCTGCGCGAGACCCAGCGAGAAAATGACGGCGAGGGTGATGGCGAGCGACGCGGCCACGGCCATCCGCGCGGTCCCCGCTACGTCGTCCTTGCTGGCCAAGAACACGATATAGGCCATGTACGCGGCGAGTGGAATGCGAAACAGCATCGCAATCGCAACCGTGATGGTGCAGCCAGCGGCGATCCGCGCGACGGCGAGCCCGCGGCCTTCTCTTGGCGCGAGCTCTTGCGCAAGGAATGCAAGAAACGGCGTACGGCTCTCCACGCCGCCATTGTGTGTGTGGTTGCCGGCGCGAAAGAGTCCCCCGTTTGGGGGGCGGGACGAGGCCGACAGGCAGAACCTAATGGCGTCCCTCTTTTTTGAGATAGGACATCGGAGCCGCGCTGCTCTTCGGAGCCAGGCTCATGGGTAAGCCCCCCATTGGGGGGATTTTGAAGGGCGAGCTATTTCCACAGAATTTCCCACCATGTCCAACCGTGCCGGCGAGAACCGATGGAGTCCGTGATGCATGTCGCCAGCCCCGATCGGATATCCCCGCAGGTCCCTGGAACACCAAGCGCAACAGCAACGTGGCTGCGGGCAATTTCGATGACGAGTGCCGCGATGTTATTGGCGTCATGCAACGAGGGTGTCCTCGACCCGCACGGTCCCGTGGGCAAGGCAGAGAAAATCATTCTCTACGACGCGACTGCGATCATGCTTGCCGTCGTCGTTCCGGTGATCGTGCTCACGCTGGTATTCGCATGGTGGTTTCGCGCCAAAAACAAGCGGGCGCAGTATCGGCCGGACTGGGAGTATTCCGGTCGGATCGAGATGATCATCTGGTCCATTCCAGCCCTCATTATCTTATTTCTCGGCGGCATCGCGTGGACCGGGTCACATGACCTTGATCCCCCGGCGCCGCTCGCAGACTCTACGGCACCGCTCGATATCGAAGTCATTTCCCTGGACTGGCGCTGGCTCTTTATCTATCCGCATGAGGGAATCGCGAGCTTGAACCGCCTGGTTGTCCCGGCGGGAGTGCCGCTGCGATTTCGCCTGACCTCAACCACGGTCATGAACAGCTTTTTCGTGCCTCAATTGGGCACTCAGATCTACGCTATGCCGAACATGGTCACCCGGCTCAATTTGGAGGCGGACCACCCCGGCACTTTCGAGGGTCTCTCGGCGCAGTTCAGCGGCGATGGCTTTTCGGACATGCGTTTCGATCTGGTGGCGACCGAAGCCGAGGCGTTCAAGGCCTGGGTCGACACTACAAAGACGCAAGGCGGCGACCTCGACGCGAGGACATTTGAGGAACTGGAGAGGCCCGCCAAGCCTGACGGCGTGCAGACCTATGCGCAGGTGAGCGAGGGTCTGTTCGACATGATTTCGTTAAGGTCTAAGGCGGCCGTCTCGCCGCAACGAGGGCAGTAAAATGTTCGGCAGGCTCACCTGGGCGGCAATTCCCTTCAACCAGCCGGTCGTCATGATCGCGTCCGGCACTGTCGGTTTCATCATCTTTTGCGTGTTGGCGCTGGTGACGGTCAAAGGCTGGTGGCCTTACCTTTGGCGCGAATGGATCACCAGCGTCGATCACAAGCGCATCGGCGTGATGTACATAGGCTTGGCGCTCCTGATGCTGGTGCGCGGTTTCTCGGACGCCATGTTGATGCGCAGCCAACTGGCCCTGGCTGCCGGCCACGCACAAGGTTATCTGCCGCCCGAACACTACGATCAGATCTTCTCGGCGCACGGCACCATCATGATCTTCTTCGTGGCCATGCCGTTCGTCATCGGGCTCATGAACTTCGTCTTACCGCTGCAGCTTGGCGTGCGCGATGTGGCTTTTCCCGTGCTGAACTCCGTCGGTTTCTGGCTGTCTGCGGCCGGAGTGCTCTTGGTCAACGTCTCGCTCGTGGTCGGCGAGTTTGCCCGCACCGGCTGGCTCGCCTATCCGCCCTTGAGCGAAGTTGCTTACTCCCCGGGGGTCGGCGTCGACTATTACCTGTGGTCCTTGCAGATTTCGGGTCTAGGAACGTTGCTATCGGGCATCAATCTCACCACCACCATCTTGAAATTGCGGGCGCCGGGTATGGGTTACCGCCAGATGCCGATCTTTTGTTGGACAGCGCTCGCCTCAAATCTCCTGATCGTCGCGGCTTTTCCGATCTTGACGGCGACGTTTGCGATGTTGCTGCTCGATCGCTACTGCGGTTTCCATTTTTTTACCAACGATCTCGGCGGCAATCCGATGATGTATATCAACCTGATCTGGTGCTGGGGCCACCCGGAGGTGTACATCCTGATACTGCCCGCGTTCGGGGTGTTCTCGGAGGTGGTCGCGACATTTTCGGGTAAGCCTTTATTCGGCCGACGCTCCATGGTCATGGCAACGATGGGTATCTGCGTGCTGTCCTTCATGGTATGGCTGCATCATTTTTTCACCATGGGCGCGGGCGCGGATGTCAATGCGATCTTTGGCATTTTGTCGATGGTCATTGCGATTCCCACCGGCGTGAAAATTTTCAATTGGCTTTTCACCATGTACGGCGGTCGTATTCGCTTTACCGTGCCGGTCTACTGGACGATCGGATTCATGGTGACCTTTGCCATCGGAGGGATGACCGGCGTGCTGCACGCAATTCCGCCAGCGGATTTCGTGTTGCACAACAGCTTATTTCTAATCGCACACTTCCACAACGTGATCATCGGCGGCGTCGTGTTCGGTGTCATGGCGGGCATCACTTATTGGTTTCCCAAGGCCTTTGGTTTCACGCTCAACGAGCGCTTGGGTAAGGCGGTGTTCTGGTGCTGGTTCTTCGGCTTCTACCTTGCCTTCATGCCGCTGTACGTGTTGGGCCTCATGGGTGCGACGCGGCGCATGCAGCACTATTCGAACATGCATTGGCAGCCGCTCATGCTCGTCGCCCTCGGCGGCGCAATACTGATCCTCCTGGGGATTGCACTCACCGGCGTGCAGCTCGCCGTGAGCATTCGCCGGCGCGAACTGAATCGCGATGTGACGGGGGATCCGTGGAACGGGCGAACGCTCGAGTGGTCAACCCCGTCGCCGCCGCCGGCGTGGAACTTCTCGCATCTGCCGCCGGTGGGCCGCCCGGACGCGTTCTGGGCCATGAAACAACAGCGCGGAACTGCGCAAGATCGGAGCGTTAAGCGGACCTATGAAGCGATCCATGTCCCGCGAAATAATCCGACGGGCTTCTTTCTGGCGTTCTTTGCGGTATTGCTGGGATTCTCCCTCATCTGGCACATCTGGTGGGGTGCTGGATTGGGACTTCTGGGGGTGATTGTCGTTTGCCTCAGGCAGGCGTGGCGCACCGATGGCGAGATCGAAGTGCCGGCAGAGAAGGTCGCCGACTATGAGCGCCTCCATGGGATGCAGGAGGGCGCGGCATGAGCGCAGCAGAGCAAGCACTCGAGAGCGGCGATGCGGTGCCGCTCTCGCTTCGGGGCCCTGCGCCAACCCGCGTGGTTGCGGGATACGGTTTTTGGCTGTTTTTGCTATCCGACATCATTATATTCGGCGCGCTCTTTGCCGCATTCGCGGTGCTTTGCGGCGAAACCGCCGGCGGCCCAACGGCCGCCGACCTGTTCGATAAGAAGCATGTGCTGATCGAGACCGCTTGCCTGCTGGCCTCGAGCGTCACCTGCGGTTTTGGCTCGCTCGCGGTGCAAAGCGCAGACAAAAGCTCGACTTATTTTTGGATGGCGATCACCTTCATTTTGGGCGCCACGTTTCTGATCCTCGAAGTGAGCGAGTTCAGTCACATGCTCAGCATAGGGGCGGGGCCGTCACGCAGCGCTTTTCTCTCGGCCTTCTTTACCTTGGTGGGTACGCACGGACTGCACGTGACCATGGGCCTGTGTTGGTTGGTCGTCATGCTATTCCAGGTGGCTACGCTCGGCTTCCAGCCGATGGTCAGCCGCCGCTTTTTCTGCTTTGGATTGTTCTGGCACGCGCTCGACATCGTTTGGATCGGCGTATTTACCATCGTCTATTTGGGAGCGCACTTATGAGTACCGAAATCGAAGCACAAGGCATGGCGCCCGGTGCCAACGTGTACACGCACGGCACGCGGCAAAGCTACCTGGTGGGCTTGGGCTATGCCGTCATTTTGACCCTGGCATCCTTCTGGGCTTCGTCAAGCGATCTAATCTATTCCCCGGGTGTCCCCATCCTCTTGGCGGTCCTCGCAATTGCTCAAATGGGGGTTCACTTGGTGTTCTTCCTGCACATTTCGAGTGCGCCGGACCAAACCAACAATATTCTCGCGCTCGCCTTTGGTGTATTCGTTGTGGGCCTGCTGGTTTTCGGATCGATGATCATCATGGCTCATCTGAACCACAACATGATGCCCATGGACCGGCTGATTCAGATGCAACGGTAGCGTTGCGGCCGAAACCAGTCACTGCCCGTGGCGCTCGCCTCCCATGATCCGCTGATAACCGCGCTGTCCCGGCCAGGGTGGCGCGAATATCTTTCGCTCACGAAACCCAGAGTGAGCTTGTTGATCGTGTTTACGGCGATCGTCGGGATGGTTCTGGCCTCACCCGGAATGGTACCGCTGCCCGCGTTGCTGTTCGGCACGCTGGGCATCGCCATGGCATCAGGTTCCGCGGCGACCCTCAATCACATCCTCGACCGGCGCATCGATCAACAGATGGCGCGCACACGGCGGCGCCCCCTGGCCACGGGAAGTCTGCGGACGAGCCAGGCCCTGGTGTTTGCAGGGGTTCTGTGTGCCGGCTCGATGCTGGTGTTATGGCTGTCGGTCGGGAGTCTTTGCGCGCTGTTGACGTTTAGTTCAGTGATCGGGTATGCGGTCATCTATACCGTCTGGCTCAAGCACGCGACACCCCAGAATATCGTGATCGGCGGCGCGGCCGGTGCAGCGCCGCCGCTTCTCGGGTGGGTCGCCGTGACTCACTCCATCGATGCGCAGGCGCTGGTGTTGTTCTTGATCATCTTTACATGGACACCACCGCATTTCTGGTCGCTCGCGATTGCGCGACGCGACGAGTACGCGAAAGTGGGCATACCCATGCTGCCCGTGACCCACGGCATTCCATACACGCGCCGACAGATTCTGCTCTACACGGTCTTGCTCATTTTGTGCACGCTGCTCCCGGCAGTCATTGGCATGAGTGGATTGATCTATCTGGCGGCCGCGCTCCTGCTCGATGCGCGCTTTCTCTACATGGCCCTGGCGCTTTACCGCGGCATACAGCCCGACCTTCCCATTCGCACCTTTCGTTTCTCCATCACTTACCTGATGGCTCTGTTCGGTGCATTCATCGCCGATCATTACTGCAAGCTGCCCGTGTAAACCCCAAACGGGGGATTCCGTTGGATGCAGGGATGCCGCTACGCTCATCTCCATTGGTAGGTTGCTTTGAAATTTCCCCGTACCAGGAGTTCCGATGGTCACGCTAAGTTGCTTTTGCCGAGCCGGCTCATGGCACAGTCGTTTTCTTTCCACTGCGATCATGGGCGTCGCGGGTGCGAGCGCTCTTCTGGCTGCAAGCCCGACGTTGGGCGCTTCCGCGCAACCGGTGGTCAACGAGAAATTCAGCGACTTCGCGCCAGCGATTGCCGAACTGCGGCAGGAAGCAGGCCAAGACCGGCGCAACATCGTCAAGGCCAACATGCTGCTCACCGAGACCGAGAGCGCGCGATTCTGGCCGCTCTATGACGAGTATCGTGCCGAGCGGAAGAAAATCGGGGACCGCAGAGTGCGCTTGGTCACTGACTTTTTGGCGCAGAAAGACTCGATGACTGAGGACGAAGCGCGAACTCTGGCCAATGAAGATTTCGCTATCGAGAAAGACACCAGCGAACTGAAGGCCAAGTGGTACAAGAAGATGACCAAAGAGCTTTCTGAGCGAACGGTTGCCCGTTTTTTTCACATTGACGAGAAGCTCGACGCCGCCGCCGACATCGCACTTGCGGCCAATATCCCACTTATCCACTGAGCTTGAGGGGCGCTTTCTGCTCACCCATTGGGGGGATGGGACTGCGTCAAGCCCTGCGTCAACCTCGGGTTTGCGGGCCCCTTCAACTGCCTTTCTCGTAACGCGGCGGAGATCTCAATGAGTAAGAAAGTAGCGCAAGTCGTGGTTGATACTTTGCAATCAGCGGGTGTCAAGCATTGCTACGGTATCGTGGGGGACACGCTGAACCAATTTGCCAGCAGTCTGAGTCGCAGCGACATCAAGTTCGTTCACATGCGCCATGAGGAGGCGGGTGCCTATGCGGCACAGGGTGAAGCACTTTTGATGGACCGCCTGACGGCCGTGGCCGGCAGCTGTGGGCCGGGCAGTTTGCATTTCATCAACGGCTTGTACGAGGCGAACCGCAATCGCGCGCCGGTCATCCTGATCGCGAGCCAAGTGGTGCGACGCGAGCTTGGATTCAATTTCATTCAAGAAGTGAATTTCGAAGACGTCTATCGCGGCTGCAGCGTATTTTGCGAAATGATCTTGACGCCGGAGCAAGCGCTGCGAAAGACAGTCATGGCGTGTCAGGCTGCGATCACCAAGCGCGGAGTGGCCGTTCTCATTCTTCCCGTCGACATCGCGGATTCGGATGCGGTCAGCGAGCCGGCGTTTCGTGTACATGTCAACAAGCCGGTCATCCGGCCGAGTGACGAGGATTTGGATCGGATCGCCGCAATGCTGGCGGAAGGCACGAACATCACGATTTACGCCGGGTCTGGTTGCGTGAATGCCCACGACGAGGTGGTCGAGCTTGCCCAGCGCCTCAAGGCGCCGGTCGCGCATACCTCGCGCGGCAAGGACCAGATCGAATACGACAATCCGAACAATGTGGGCATGACGGGCGTAATTGGCAGCGAGTCCGGATATCACGCCATCCTGAACTGCGATACGTTGCTGCTTCTCGGTACCGATTTTGCGTGGCGGCAATTCTATCCGGACCACGCCAAGATCATTCAAGTCGATATTGATTCGACCCACGTTGGCCGTCGCCATCCCGTCGATCTCGGCGTGGTGGGGAATATCAAGGACACTCTTCAGGCGCTCCTGCCGCGCGTTGCCCAGCGCAAAGATGCCACATTCCTAAATACTTATGTGGAACGTCACAAGAACGCACTTAAAGCGCAGGCGGGCAGGGCCGTCCCCGGTCCTCGCGGCAAAATACCCGGGCAATACTTGACGTCGATTATCAATCGGCTCGCCAACCAAGATGCCCTGTTTGCAGCCGATGACGGCACACCACTGGTATGGATGTTGCGGATGGTGGAGGCGAACGGTAAAAGGCGCATGTTCGGCAGCCTGCTGCATGGGACCATGGCGACCTCGATCGGAAATTGCATCGGATTGCAGAAGGCCCAGCCGGGTCGCCAAGTCATTGCCTTGGCTGGAGACGGCGGTTTCAGCATGCTGCTCGGCGATGTGATCACCCTCGTACAAGAGAACGTGCCGATCAAAATAGCGGTCTACGACAACGGCAAGTTGGGATTCGTGGAACTCGAGCAGAAGGGCGAAGGATTGCTGCCGGTCTTTACCGATCTTCGCAATCCGGATTTCGGCAAAGTCGCGGAAGCCATGGGCCTTTGGGGCCGGACGGTCAGCAAGGCCGACGAGCTCGAAGGCGCAGTGGCCGAGTGGCTCGGACAACCCGGTCCGGCCTTGCTCAATGTCAAGGTCGAGCCCATGGAACTCGTGATGCCGCCGCACGCGGAACCCGAGAACGTCTATGGGATGGCCATGTATTCAATAAAGGCCGTTATGCATGGACGGGCGGGTGATGTTTTCGAAATGATCGGCGAGAATCTCTAGCGAAGGGCCCATCGGTGCCGCCGCGGTGAACCCGATACTCATTTGTCGCGATTGTGACACGGTGTATCGTGCGGTTCCCCTGGGCCCGGGCGATGTGGCCCTCTGCCGACGCTGTGACGCGGTTTTGGCACGCTACTTTGCCGCGAATGTTGAGAGCGGATTGGCGCTCGTCTGCGCCGCGGCAATCTTTTTCGCCATCGCCAATCTCACACCCATCTTGAGCATCAACATCGCAGGGATTGAGACCGAGGCCAACATCTGGTTTGCCGTGCGCTCGCTGCAGCAGGGCTGGATATCAGTCGCGGCCTTCGGGCTTGCATTCACCACCTTTGTTGTCCCCGCGGTGCAAATAGCGCTGCTCTTCTGGGTGCTGCTGTTCGCGCGCCTTGGGTATAGGCCGCCCGGCTTTGGGCCGATCATGAAACTGCTGCACCGGATGCGTCCTTGGAGCATGACCGAGGTGTTCTTGCTCGGCGCCCTGGTTGCAATCGTGAAACTCGCGAATTGGGTCCCCATTAGGGCAGGGGCCGGCATCTGGGCGATCGCGGCGTTGACAGTGGTGCTTGCACTGCTCGGGCGCTGCGACCCGGAGTCTTGGTGGTCGATTGCCCCGCCGGTCAAGACATGACTGCGTTCAAGCAATCGCTCGAACTCGGCCTGATCCGTTGCCCGACCTGCGGTCTTGCGGTGTCACGCGTATCTCTCAGGATGGATCGGCGCTGTCCGCGCTGCCAAGATCGCATCGAGCATCGCACGCCACTCAGCACCGAGATGACGCTCGCCTGGCTGATTGCAGGCATCGTCTTTTACATTCCCGCGAACCTTTTGCCCGTGATGCACACCGGTGGATTGCCGGGCGAGGCGGACAGCACCATTCTCGGCGGAATTTTCGAGTTCTGGCGCTCGGGGGACTGGGATATCGCCCTGTTGATATTCATTGCCAGCGTTGCGGTGCCGTTCACGAAGTTCATCGCCATCGGCTTGCTGCTTTTCACGGTGCGCAAGAACAGCCGCTGGCAGCAGCATCAGCGCACCGCACTCTATCGGATCGTCGAGTTCATCGGTTACTGGTCGATGCTCGATGTCATCGTGGTTGCATTGACCTCGGCGCTCATGCAATTTCAGATGTTAGGCACTGCGGAACCGCGGCCCGGCATCGCGTTTTTCTGTGCCGTCGTGGCAGTGACCATGTTGTCGGCGTTGAGCTTCGATCCCCGCTTGATCTGGGATCGACGAACGTGAGCGCCGGGTCCAGGCCACCTTCCGAGGAGGAACTTCCCACACCGGCGGTTCAGAGCCGAAGTTGGCTTCCGCGATTGGTGTGGGTCGTACCCATCGCCGCCGCCGTCATCGGCATTTCACTGCTCATCAAGAATTGGGAGAACCAAGGTCCGCGGATCACGATCAGCTTCTTGACGGGCGAGGGGGTCCAAGTGGGCAAAACGCTGGTCAAGTATCGTGACGTCACCGTGGGGCGCGTGTCGGCCGTCGTATTGAGCCCGGATCACAAAACAGTCGTGGTGACTGCCGACTTGACGAAAGACGCGGAGAGCCTGCTGAGGGCGGACACGCAATTCTGGATCGTACGGCCGCGCATCGGCGTGGGCTCGGTGTCGGGGCTCGATACGTTGCTATCGGGGGTGTATATCGGCATGAAGGCCGGTGCCGCCACGCCCGGTGAGCGCCAGTTTGTCGGGTTGGAGAATCCGCCCGCTCTCTCGCACGGTCCGCGCGGTCGAGAGCTGCAGTTGCGCGCGGCACGGGCCGGTTCCCTTGCGATTGGTGCCCCGGTGTATTTTCGCCAGTTCCACGTCGGCCGCGTAATCGATGAGAATCTGCTGTCTGATGGCAGCACGCGAGTGACCGTGTTTGTTGAGGCGCCTTACGATGGCTTCGTGAAGCCCGTGACGCGGTTTTGGAATGCAAGCGGCATCGACGTCAAGCTCGGCGCCGATGGCCTGAATGTGCAAACCGAATCGTTGGCGGCAGTGCTCGCCGGGGGCATCGCCTTCGACGATGGACCTACCGAAGCGGTTTCGGCAGCCAATGATATACAGGGTGACTTCACGCTGTACAAAAACGAAACCGAGGCCATGGCGCCGCCCGATGGGGACCCGCACTATATCCGAATGCGGTTCTCGCAAGCGCTGCGGGGCCTCGACGTGGGCGCGCCGGTCGAATTCGTTGGGGTAAACATCGGGTCTGTCGTCGCGGTGGATTTGGGCTACGAGCCTCGAGACAAATCCTTTCCCGTCGTGGTGACCGCCAAACTCTATCCGCGCCGTATGGGGCAAGCCTATGAGGTACTCGCTGCGCAGGGGAAGACTGAGAGCGATGAGACCCTCGCGGTGTTCGCGGGAACCTTGGTCAACCGAGGACTGCGCGCACTGCCTCGGTCGGCAAGCCTGCTGACCGGGAAGCTCTATATCGCGCTCGATTTTCTGCCGGCGAGCCCTCGAGTCGCCTTTGACGCGTCGATTCGGCCGCTCGAACTGCCTACTGTGAATGGGACTTTTCAAGAACTGGAAGCCAATATCGGCCGGCTGGTGAAGAAGGTGAATGATCTACCTCTCGAGCAAATCGTCGCGGATTTGCATACGGATCTGAAGGATCTTCATGAAACCTTGGGCGAGCTGCACGGCCGGGTCTTGCCGAGCGCCGTGGATACTCTGTCGGCCCTGCATTCCACGCTCGATTCTGCCGGCCGGACTTTGGACGTGGAATCGCCCCTACAACGCAGTCTCACCGAAACCTTATCCGAGAGCCGCAGCACCTTGCAGGCCGTGCGTGAACTGGCCGACTATCTCGATCGGCACCCAGATGCGCTTTTGCGCGGCAGGCGGCCGCAGAAGTTGCCGCACACGCCGTCGGCGGCGTCATCTTCGGAGGCCAAACCGTGAACGGCCACTACCCACGGTTCGCTGTCGCGTTGCTCGTGAGCGTCAGCGTTGGCTGTACATCGGCACCGGTTCGCTATTACACGTTGACCTCGCCGCCGGCCAAGACTTTGCCGGTTTCGCAGATGGCCTTCGCGATCGATGTGCGAGTCGTGCATACGCCGCCGCAACTCGAGCACTCCGAGCTGATGGTTCGCAATGGACCGACTGAGATGACGCTTCTAGAGAATGAGCGATGGGCTTCGCCGCTGAAAGATGAAATCAAAGATGCGCTGCGCCTCGAGCTACAACGCCGGCTGAGCGGCGTGACCGGTTTGCGTCCCTTTACAAAGCTAACGCTGGTTATCGACGTGCAACATTTCGAAGCCGATCTCGGAAAGTACGCACTGCTCGAGGTGTCTTGGAGTGCAAACCTACCCGCCGCAGGCCCGCAATCCACCGGCGCGCAAATGACTACATGCACATTCC
>Ga0307474_10002635_pt1 | contig 12902 bp, 15 predicted proteins | sample atmos_gasesECM1C_2_FD_203312 | JGI IMG/M metagenome (GOLD analysis project Ga0307474, IMG submission 203312) | Hardwood forest soil microbial communities from Morgan-Monroe State Forest, Indiana, United States - atmos_gasesECM1C_05 | ecosystem: Environmental > Terrestrial > Soil > Temperate... | reverse complement strand
CTTTTACGTCGAGGTTCCACGACGGTGAGAATGCCGTCGCACAGCATTTCCGGCACGGACGTGTTGATCTGGATCAAGCAGTGTCAGCTCCGCTCCCCCAATTTTGCCTGACCTTCCGTTTGAACCGATGACCGAGTGGAGTGTCTGTGCAGGAAGCTGCCGCCGTTTCTGTTCCCCGTGACGAGACGTTGCAGATCGCAAGCATGCTTGCCTTCATAGGCGGATATCTCGAGGCTTATACCTGGATTGTTCACCGCGTCTTTGCCAACGCGCAGGGCGCCAATCTGGTGTTTCTGTGTGTCTATGCGACCGGCGGAGAATGGGAGAGGGCGGTGCGATACATTCCGCCGCTTCTCGCCTTTGTCGTCGGTGTGGTTCTGGCCGGCTGGCTGCGTCGGGCCTTGCCGCAGGAAGCCGCGCGGCTCAGCAACCTGATTGAAATCGTTTTCCTGTTCTTCGTTGCGATCGTGCACAACCGGCTTCCCGAGTTGGCCGGGACTCTCGGGCTTTCGCTGGTTGCAGCATTTCAGACGGTCAGCTTTCCGCGGGTCGAGGGATGGAGCTATAATTCCGCAATGGTGACCAGCAATTTTCGGCAAGCCATTGAAGGCATGTTCGCTGCGTTTGCCGGAAGTACCGAGCCAAGATCCTTTCGCCGGAGCTATGTGTTCGGGATGATGTGCATCGCTTTCGGCTTGGGTGCGGCCGCCGGCGCCTTTGCGACCGAGCTCAGGCGTGCCTATAGTCTGGCTATTCCCGTGTTGCTGCTGGTGATCGTGCTGCTGCTTTGCGAGCAGAAGCATGTCCGCGCCCGGGCGTAATCCCATTGGTTTGATTTAGATCAAGACTCGCTCCCTCGTCGCTGCCGACGTTGCCGCTTCGAAAAGTTCAGCCTGGGAGACGAGCATGGCGCGAGAGGCACAGGAACGGCGGATCGACCGATTTTTCTCCGGACCGGGTGCAAGAGCTGACGAATGGCGCGCGTTGATGGAAGCGGCCAAGGCATGGTCGACGGGTGCGGCAGATCGCGCCGGCTTCGAACAGCAGCTGTCCCAGCTCGCGATATCGGAAGAATATCACGCCTATCCCGGCCCGCGCCTGATGGCGGCATTGAAAGAGCGCGCGGCGACAGGCGATGCGGCCGGTACGCTGGCGCTTGTCATGCGCATCACGCACGCGCTTCAGACGCGATCTTTCCGTCAGCACGCCGGCGACTGGGACGTGCATGCGGACGCCGACGCGGAAACGCCCGATCTGTTGCCGCCGGGGTTCGGCGACACCGTCACGCGCAGGCCGTATTTTGAAACCCTCGTCGTTACCGGTGTTCCCCCCACCAACTGGCCAAGCCTCAGCGCGGAGTGGCGGAAGTTGCGCCGGCCGCTCGATGCCTTCGTCTATGAGACGGTATTCACCGGCAGTTTCGAGGACGCGTTTTGCGCGGCCATGCTCAATCCCGATATCGCGGCCGTTGTCGTCAACGAGGGGTTCGCGCAACGCTCGCGGCATGACGCTCCGGTGCTGCGTTCGCTGATGGCGTCGACGGATCAGCGTGAAATCTCGGATTCAGCGCTGGCGCTCGCCAGGACGTTGAAGCGGATACGCCCCGAACTCGACATCTACATGATCTCGAACCGGAACGTGGAGCAGCTCGCCGGCAATCCCGAGGCCGATGCCGTCCGTCGCATCTTCTACTCGGTGGAAGAGCTGCTCGAGCTGCATCTGGCCATCCTGGAAGGCGTGCAGGACCGCTACGAGACGCCGTTCTTTGACAATCTGAAAAAATACGCCCAGCGCCCGATCGGAACATTCCATGCACTGCCGATTGCACGCGGAAAATCCGTCTTCAGGTCGGACTGGATTCGCGACATGGGCGAATTCTACGGTCCGAACCTGTTCCTCGCGGAAAGCAGCGCCACCACGGGCGGCCTCGACAGTCTTCTCGAGCCGATCGGCAACATCAGAAAAGCCCAGGACAAGGCGGCACGCGCTTTCGGCGCCGACCAGGTCTTTTTCGTCACCAACGGCACATCGACGTCAAACAAGATGGCCGTGCAGGCGCTGCTGTCGCCCGGCGACATCGTGATCGTGGATCGCAACTGCCACAAGTCGCATCACTACGGCATGGTGCTGTCCGGCGCCCAGCCGCTTTATGTCGAAGCCTTCCCGATGACGGAATATTCGATGTACGGCGCGGTGCCGCTGAAAACCATCAAGCAGGCGCTGTTGAACCTGAAGGCCGACAACCGGCTACACCGGGTGAAGATGGTCGATCTCACCAACTGCACCTTTGACGGCCACATCTACAATACGCGTCAGGTGATGGAGGAGTGCCTCGCGATCAAGCCCGACCTGATCTTCCTCTGGGATGAAGCATGGTTCGGCTTCGCCCGCTTTTCGCCGTTCCTGCGCCCGCGCACGGCGATGGGTGCCGCGAACGATATCGATGAGTGGATGCATGATCCCGGGTCGATCGAGGTTTACGAGAAGCATCGTGCCACGCTCGGCGACAATCCGTCCGATGAGACCCTGCTGAAGACAAGGCTGCTGCCGGACCCGCGGCAGATCAGGCTGCGTGTCTACCAGACCAACTCCACCCACAAATCGATGTCGGCGATCCGGCAGGGCTCCATGCTGTTTGTCAAGGATGTGGATTTCCACACCGTGGAGGCGCAGTTCAAGGAGGCGGTGTTCACCCACGCCTCGACCAGCCCGAACCAGCAACTGATCGCGAGCCTTGACGTCGCGCGGCGGCAAATGGAGCTCGAAGGCTACGGCCTGGTCGCCAACGCCGTCGAGATCGCCTTCGCAATTCGCAAGGCAGTTGCCGCAAACCCGCTGATCTCCCGATATTTCAGCGTGCTCGGCGCCGACAAGATGGTGCCGGCCGCATATCGCGCCAGCGGCTTTACCGATTACCTGGCTGAGGGTGTGAACTGGGGCCAGGTGCTTCAATCCCTGAAAGAGGACGAGTTCTGCCTTGATCCGACGCGGCTGACGCTGGTGTGCGGCACCGCCGCTTTCGACGGCACGCAGTTCAAGGGACTTCTGGCCACGCGTTACGGAATCCAGGTCAACAAGACCTCACGCAATTCCGTGCTGATACAGTCGAACATCAACAATACCCGCAGCGACGTCGCCCATCTGATCCGGGTGCTGGCGGAGATCGCAAGCGAGATCGAACGTGATCTCGCCCAGGGCGGCGCCAATGCCCGTGCGGCATTCGATGCGCGGGTCAAGAGCCTGATGACCGATGTGCCGGACTTGCCGAACTTCTCGCACTTTCACGATGGCTTTCGCGGCGATGCCGGAGAGAGGACCAATGAGGGCGACATTCGCAGCGGATTCTTTGCCGCTTACGATGCAGCGGGCTGCGAATATCTTCGCCTCAACGATCCGGAGATCGATCGCCGCCTGAAGAGCGGCCCCGATCTGGTATCGGCGAATTTCGTCATCCCTTATCCGCCGGGTTTCCCGATCATGGTGCCCGGCCAGGTCGTCACCCAGGAGACGATCGATTTCATGCGCAAGCTCGATGTGAAGGAAATCCACGGCTACAACGCGGTGCAGGGGCTCAAGCTTGTGCGGCCCGAAGCGCTGGCGGAACTCGGCGACCGCCGTCAGCCCGCATCGTTTCGACCTGCCGCGGAGTGAGGGGAGAAGATCCATGCAGAGGTTCTTCGCTTCCCCGGCCGCTTCGCTGCTTCGCGGGCGACGAACATGAGGAAACACCGCATCTGGATCGGCTCTCTTGCACTGGCCGCAACGCTTGGCGTCGCGCTGCCTGCGCACGCGACCACCGGAACCATTCGCGTCATGGTGGCCAAGGCAGGCTTCATCGTTGGCGCCGGAGGAGGTCAGGGGGTGCTGACCTTTCGCCACCGCAACTATCCATTCACGGTGCAGGGGCTAAGCATCGGTCTCACGGCAGGAGCATCGATCAACAAGCTGGTTGGCCGCGCCGATTACATCAACGATCTTTCCGACTTTGCAGGCACCTATTCGGTGGTCGGCGCGGGTGGTGCATTGGTCGGCGGCGTCGGTGGCGTGCAGCTCGGGAACGCAAAAGGCGTCACCATCACGTTGCAGGGCCCCAAGGGAGGCCTCGAAGTGTCCGCCAACATCACCAAAGTGGTGATCACCCTCGATCAATCCCGTTCCACCCCGGACTGACGTCCACATCGGAGAACAGTGCATGAGAAACTATCAGACCCGATTGCTCGGAGCCGCCCTGGCCCTATTGTTCGCATGGGGGGTTGCCTCACCGTCAAGGGCCGAAACCGGAGAAGTCCGGGTGGTCTTCACGAAAGGCGGCTTCATCGTCGGCGTCGGCGGTGGTCACGGCGTATTGTATTTCCGCGGCCATCGCTACCCATTCGAGGTCTCCGGCATGAGCGTCGGCTTCACGATCGGTGCATCGACCAACCACCTGGTCGGAAAAGCCCGGAATCTGCACACGGCGAGTGACATCGCGGGGCACTACGGCGTGCTTGGCGCGGGCGCGGCGGTCGCTGGCGGCGCCGGCGGCGTCACTTTGCAGAACGAAAAGGGTGTGATCCTCGAGTTGGCCGGCGGCAAGGTCGGCGTGGAGCTCTCAGCTGCGGTCGGCGGAGTCACGGTCGCGCTCCGGTGAGCGCGGCCGGATCGCGCGGGCTGAGGTTGTCAATATCGTGCCATGACGAACCTCAGTCCGCGCAGACCGGCCTGGTCGTTGTAGCGTCCCTTGTCTGATCGCTGCGGCAGCCGGATTTTTTCGCGCGAAATCTTCTTGAAGGGGATTGTCTCGAGGAGGTGCGCGATGCAGTTCAGCCGCGCCCGACGCTTGTCGTCCGAGCGGATGATGGTCCATGGGGCGTGTTTCGAATTCGTTGCCTTGAGCATGAGGTCGCGGGCTCGCGAATAGTCGTACCATCGCCGGTAGGATCCTATGTCCATTGGGCTTAGCTTCCATTGCCTCAAGGGGTCATCGATCCGCGCCCTGAAGCGCCGCTCTTGCTCTTCCTTGCCGACCTCGAGCCAGAGCTTGATCAGGATGATACCAGCATCGACAATATACCGTTCGATTTGCGGGCACAGCTCAAGGAAACGCTGGTGTTCGTCAGGCGAACAGAATCCCATGACATACTCGACGCCGGCGCGGTTGTACCAGCTGCGGTCGAAGATGACGATTTCGCCTCCGGACGGAAAATACTGAATGTAGCGCTGGAGAAAGATCTGGGTCTTTTGCCGATCGGAAGGAGCAGGAAGGGCGGCGACGCGGAAGACGCGTGGGCTGACCTTCTCGGTGATGGCCTTGATGGTGCCACCCTTGCCGGCGGCATCGCGGCCTTCAAACAGGATGATGACCCGCAGCTTTTTCTCTTTGACCCATTCCTGAAGATGACAGAGGCCGACCTGGAGCTTGCGCAGCTCCTTTTCATAGACCTTGCGCTTCATCCGCGACGGCGTTCCATCCTTTGCCATCAATCACCCCAGACGATAACAACGCAGACATCGCCGGGCATGCCGCTGGAAAAATCGACAATCTCGTACCTGATGCGATAGCCGCGGGGTTTCAGGTGGTCGGACCAGAGCTGATAAATCTCGAGCGGAATGCCGGTGAGCGTCTTTTCCCAACCAGGCTCGCGCTGATTGATGGCGCGGCCACGGTCGGTGCACAAGGAATTGGGGAAGCGGTAGACCTGAACCTCTTTCAGGCCATTGCGCACTGCCCGCTGGATGACGTTCGAGGCCAGCTCGATTTTTTGCTCCTCCGAGAGGCCGGAAGGTTTGCTCAGCTTCTCGATCAGTGCGCGCTTTTCCGCATCCGCTGCGGCCATAAACCGAAGACGCTCCTCGGCCTTTTCGGCTTCCTTGATGGAGGCCAGCTTTTGGAGTTCCTTTGCGCTCGGTATCAGGTCATCGATTTTCCCGGACATGGCAGCTCCTCGTCTTTCGAACAATCACCGTGCCTGATCGGGGAGGCTACGGTGACCCCGGGAAGCGGCGTCTTGATCCAGATCAAGCTTTCGGCCGTCGGAAGGCCGCACAGTCCTCTCAAAGGGGTAAATCCACTGCAGGAGACGCGCATTGACTGAGCAGCTTCATGCGATGACGCCTCATCATTTGCCGTTCTACATCGCCAAGCCCGGTGAGACGGATGTCCTGATGATCGCCATGGGCGTCTTCCTGGTGCTTGCCGTGCTCGGCATCGGCAACGTCTACCTGCATCTGCATTCGCTTCCGGAGCGGATGGCGCACAAGAGTCAAAAACTGCAATTCGAGATCGTAGCGGTGCTCGGATTGATTTCGCTCTTCACCCACATCCACATCTTCTGGATCGCCGGGCTGCTGCTCGCGCTGATCGATCTGCCCGATTTCTCGACCCCGCTTTCGAGCATCGCAGGATCGGTCGAGAAGATCGCAGATAACGAAAGCCCCCCGACCGTGTCGCCGGTCGATGAAACAGCGCTGGCTCAGGCCACGCGATCGACGGAACGTGCCGCGCTCGCTGCTTCAAAACCGGCGAGCGCGCCCGCGAAGGAGGCCCGCGGCCATGTTTGAGTTGATGCTCTGCTCATTATTTACACTGGTGCCGGATTATCTGTATCGCCGCTACGTTCAGGGCAAGCGGATCGGCAAAGAGATCACATTGTTCTCGATGTGGTACGAGCTCCGATGGGGAATTACCGGATGCGTGATGCTCACGGTGCTGCTCATCACCATGATTTTTTACTATCACCCGTCAACCAGCTCCGCCGCGCTGTTTTTCAGGACCGTGCCGGTCGTACCCGAAACGCCGGGACGCGTTGCGGAAGTTAACGTGGACTTCTCTGCTCCTGTCAAGAAAGGCACAGTGCTGTTCACGCTCGACAGCTCGAAGCAGCGGGCGGCGCTTGAAACCGCAAAAAAGAAAATCGCAGAGGTTGATGCTCAGCTGGTTGCCGCGAAAGTCGATGTGGTCAAGGCGGAAGCGCAACTCCAGCAAGCCAACAGCGACTACAAACAAGCCAAGGACGAACTCGATGTGAAGACCGAGTTGCAGCGGCGCAGCCCCGGCATCGTGCCACAGCGCGATATCGAGAAGCTGCAGGTGCTTGCTGACGGACGGCAGGCTGCGATCGATGTCGCGACCGCGGCAAAGCAATCAGAGGAGATCCAGGTGTCGACGCTTCTCCCCTCGGCCAAGGCAAGCGCAGAAGCCGCACTGGATCAGGCTCAAGTCGAACTCGACAAGACCATCATCCGCGCCGGCGTGGATGGACGGGTTGAGCAATTCTTCCTGCGTCCGGGAGATATCGTGAATCCGCTGATACGGCCCGCCGGCGTCCTGATTCCGGAAGGGGCTGGCCAGCGCGGGCTGCAGGCAGGTTTCGGCCAGATCGAGGCTCAGGTCTTGAAGCCCGGCATGATTGCCGAAGCGACGTGCACCTCGCTGCCCTGGACGATCATCCCGATGGTCGTGACCGGCGTGCAGGACTATATTGCGGCCGGTCAGTTCCGTGGCGGCGAGCAGCTCATCGACGCGAGCGCAGCCAAGCCCGGCACCATTTTGGTGTTCCTCGAGCCCCTCGCCAACAATGGCCTTGCCGACGTGACGGCGGGCAGCAGTTGCATCGTCAATGCCTATACCAGCAATCACGAAGCGATCTCGTCAAAGGACACCAGCGCTTTCAAGCGATTTGTGTTGCATGCGATCGACGCCGTTGGCCTGGTGCATGCCTTGTTATTGCGGATCCAGGCGCTGCTGCTGCCGATCAAGACACTGGTCTTGAGCGGACATTGACGTCCGACGTGGAAACCTCGGCTGGCGGAAAATCAGTCTGCTGGCAAAGAAGCGGGGGAATGATGAGCGCGGTCATGTCGTCGCTTGCTGCCTTCTTCGCTGCAGGCGCGCGTCCGCCGACGCCGCTCGCGAAGGCCATCATGCTCGTGCTGACGCTCAAGCTGCTGGCAATAGCGGGCGCAAGCATCTTCTTGTTCTCGATTAACAAGCAGCCGGCCATCGACCCCGGCGCAGTTTCGCGGCTGATAGGTCCTTCGACGCTGTCACTTGATGAAGGGAGACGCTGACGTGTTCGACTTTGATCCCGTCAGCCTTTCGCGGCTGCAATTTGCGGTAACGGCCCTCTATCATTTCCTGTTCGTTCCGTTGACGCTCGGCCTGTCGTTCCTGCTTGCCATCATGGAAAGCGTTTATGTCATGACCGGCCGCCAGATCTGGCGCGACATGACGCGATTCTGGGGGAAATTGTTCGGCATCAATTTCGCCATGGGAGTTGCCACCGGCATCACCATGGAATTTCAGTTCGGAACCAATTGGGCTTACTACTCGCACTATGTCGGCGACATCTTTGGAGCTCCGCTGGCGATCGAAGGCCTGATGGCTTTCTTTCTCGAATCGACCTTCGTCGGGCTTTTCTTTTTTGGGTGGGACCGGTTGTCAAAGGTCGGCCATCTCGCGGTGACATGGCTGGTCGCGGTCGGCTCCAACCTGTCCGCGCTCTGGATCCTGATCGCGAATGGATGGATGCAGCATCCAACCGGAGCCGTATTCAACCCCGAAACCATGCGAATGGAGCTGATTTCATTCTGGGACCTGATCTTCAATCCGGTCGGGCAGGCGAAGTTCGTGCACACGGTAGGCGCCGGCTACGTCACCGGCTCGATGTTTGTCCTTGCCATTTCCTCCTTCTATCTGCTTGCCGGCCGCTTCCAGGCTTTCGCGAAGCGGTCGATCATTGTGGCATCAGCTTTTGGTTTCGCCGCGGCGCTGTGCGTCGTCGTGCTTGGCGACGAGAGTGGTTACACCGTGTCAGAGAACCAGAAGATGAAGCTCGCCGTCATCGAAGGAATGTGGGAGACCGAGCCGGCCCCCGCAGGCTTCAATCTGTTCGGTTTCCCCGATGCACAGAGCCGCGAGGTCAAATACGCCGTCAAGATACCCTGGATGCTCGGCATCATCGCGACGCGCTCATTCAACCAGCCGGTGCCGGGCATCACCGATCTGGTGGCGCATGCGGAGGAGCGAATTCGCAACGGCCTTTCGGCTTACGATGCACTCGAGAAGCTCAAGCTGAACCGCGCCGATGGCGCTGCTCGGGCGCAGCTCCGCGAGCACGCGGCCGATCTCGGCTACGCCCTTCTCCTCAAGCGCTACGTATCCGACCCGCGAACCGCTGACTCCGCAACTATCAAGCGTGCCGCGGGCGACACTGTTCCCAATGTCGCGCCCCTGTTCTGGAGCTTTCGTATCATGGTGGCGCTCGGCTTCTACTTTATCGGGTTATTCGCGCTCGTATTCTGGCACGCGTCGCATTACGATTTTTCGCGCCAGTGGTTGCTGCGCCTGATGCTCTGGTCGCTGCCGCTGCCGTGGGTCGCGGCCGAACTCGGATGGGTGGTCGCTGAATACGGACGACAGCCGTGGGCCATCGACGGCGTCCTGCCGACGTTTCTTGCCGTGTCGTCGGTCTCGGCCGCGCAGGTCTTGTTCACGCTCGCGGGCTTTGTCCTGTTCTATTCCTCTCTTCTCGTCGTCGACATCATGCTGATGCTCCGATACATCCGCATGGGGCCGCTCGATGCGCTCGGCCTGCCGGAGCCCGCATTGCGCCCGGCGGCGCTGCCTGCTGAGTGAGGTGAGCCCGATGACAGCGATCCCGATTGACTACGAGATTCTCCGCCTGGTGTGGTGGCTGTTCCTGGGTGTGCTGCTGATCGGTTTTGCGATCATGGACGGCTTCGACCTCGGGGTGGCGATGCTCCTGCCTTTTGTCGCCCGCACCGACATCGAGCGGCGGGTGACGCTCAACGCTGTCGGGCCGTTCTGGGAGGGAAACCAGGTTTGGCTGATCCTCGGCGGCGGCGCGATCTTCGCGGCTTGGCCGCCGGTTTATGCGGCGTCTTTTTCAGGCTTCTACGTCGCTATGTTCCTGGTTCTCGCGACGCTGATCCTTCGCCCGGTGGGGTTTGAATTCCGCAACAAGGTCGCCGACACGCGCTGGCGATCCTTCTGGGACTACGCCCTGTTCGCGGGAGGGTTAGTGCCAAGCGTGGTGTTCGGCGTGGCGTTTGGCAATTTGCTGCAAGGGGTTCCTTTCCGAATCGATTCTGACCTGCGGATCTTCTACGAGGGGAGCGGACTGTTTGAGTTGCTCAATCCGTTCGGACTGCTCTGTGGTCTCGTGTCCGCCGCAATGCTCGCCACGCACGGCGCAGCCTTTCTGACGCTGAAGACGAGTGGCCACGTTCAAAAGCGCGCGCAGGAATTCATCGGGACCGGGGCCGCAGTTACGATCGTGCTCTTCCTGTTGGCAGGCCTGTGGGTGTGGATCGGAATTGAAGGTTACGCCATCACGAGCGCAGTGACGGGCAGAGAGCCGTCGAATCCACTGATCAAGATGGTGTCTCGCCAGCCGGGCCAATGGTTCGCAAACTATGCGACCCATCCCTGGATGGTGCTGGCGCCCTGTATCGGCATTGCGGGACCACTTCTGACGTTGTTGCTGACCAGGGCTCGTCGATCGGGACTGGCTTTCATGACCAGCGCGTTCGGTATCTTCGGCATCATTGCAACGGCCGGTGTGAGCATGTTCCCGTTCCTGATGCCGTCGAACATTGCGCCGACTGCGAGCCTGACCGTATGGGACGCGTCGTCAAGTCAGCTCACATTGTTCGTGATGCTGCTGGCGGCGCTGATCTTTCTACCGATCGTTCTTTGCTACACGACTGTCGTCTATGCGGCTCTTCGTGGAGCAGTGACCGAGCGCGATATCGAGCGCAACTCTTCCGGTTTCTATTGAGGAAAAATACGATGTGGTACTTCACCTGGATTCTCGGTGTCGCCTTCGCCAGCGCCTTCGGCATCCTCAATGCCGTGTGGCACGAGCATCACCTGCCAGACGAAGCGATCGACGCTTAGAGGCCATTCGGCGGGTTCGGACGTTGAATGAGCTGGGCGGCGCCTTCCTCTTGCGGAGCCGCCGCCCCGACCCGCCGATCAGTACTGATATTGGTTTGGGCACACGTACTGGCCATAGCTGTCGTAGTAACAGCTGTTGTATCCGCTGCCGTAGTAGGCGGCTCCGGCCGCAGCCGCTCCGACCGCCGCGGCGCCATATGCGGCTCCCCAACCAGGATAATATCCTCCCGGATAGCCCGGCCGTCCCGCTATCGGGCGACCCGGGTAACCTGGGCGACCGTAACCCGGACGACCCGCGATGGGACCGCCCGGCCGACCCGGACGACCCGCAATCGGGTGGCTTGGTCGAGGACCTCCCGCGAAGTGGCGTCCACCACCGCCATGCATGCGCCCGCCGCCATGGAAGCCGCCACCTCCGCCTCTAAAGCCGCCGCCACCACCACCGCGCCGGGCGAAGGCGTCATCGGGAATCAATGTCGCGCAAAGCAGCACGATTGCCGCGAAAAATACCAGAGCATACCGCATGACATACCTCCTTGCGATTGGGTGCCAATGCCCTCGGTCGAACGGGCCAGCCGCGCCGCGTCGTCGAAATGAATGAGCAAACAGCACGCATTCAACTCTCGCTCGCTGGAAAGATCTGGATTGAGATAGATCAACGGAACTCGCGATCTTCCGGTCAATGTCGCGCGCTCGTGACCGGAGATCGGAAATGATCTTCCTGTTTTTTGCCGCAGGGGTCGCCGCGGCCTTTTTTGTGGGCTCGCTCCTGTCGTTGCATCTGGGGCGATACCTTGGCCTGAGATATCGCAAGCACGGGGGGATTGATGCGGCGGCAGGTCTTGCGACCGTCGAGGGCTCGATCTTCGGCCTGATGGGATTGTTGCTGGCGTTCACGATCTCGGGCGCTCTGCAGCGTTTCGACGACCGCCAGCAACTGGTCCTGCAGGAAACCAGTGCGGCCGCAACAGCCTATGATCGCCTCGGCGTTTTTGGCGGACAGGCCGCGCAGGATCTTCGGAAGAAACTCAAGGATTACGTCCTTGCTCGCGTGGACCTGTATCGCATGCCGCATGACTTCCAGCTTTGGCAAAGAGCGGAAGAATTTTCAGACCGGCAGGAGCAGACAATCGCCAGCCGGAAAAGCGACCTTTGGAACGCAGCCTTGGCGGCGTGCCCAAACGCCGATTTTCGGCCCGCCTGCTCGCAGGCGTTGCCCGCACTCAACAGCCTGTTCGATGTCGCGAGGCTGCGCGCCGGCGCAAGCGAAAAACATCCGCCTCAGATCGTCTACCTCATGCTGTTCGGCCTGGGCCTGGGTTGCTCCTTGCTCGCCGGCTTCGGAATGGCGAGCGCCTCCACGCGCAGCCCGGTGCACATGGTGCTTTTCGCGGGCACGCTGACGATTGCGCTCTACATCGTGACCGATATGGAATATCCGCGTCTTGGGCTTATCCGGATCGAGACCTTCGACCACTTTCTCGCCGACGCCTATGAGCAAATGCAGTGACGGCCTCGCGCACGTCGACCTTGCGCAGGCTGGCTGTGTTGAAGCTCGTTGGCTTCGCTATCGATGACTACAGCTTGCAGCGGGAATATTTGACGCTCATTCCCGGGATTTCCTCGAATTCCCGGGAGAGGTTGTCGTCGTCGAGGATCTTGACGTTGAACTTCATGTTCTGGTTCATGATCTCGGTGGCGCAGGCTGCCAATATCGTCAGGCTGCTGCCGTCCTGCTTCTTTGATTCAATGGTACAGCGCCCAGCCTTGCCCCTGATGCGGTTGCTGTCGATGATGAAACCAGAGCCATAGAGGTCCGACAGTTCCGCGAACATCACCTCGCTGCCCTTTTTGGTGAAGACGAGGTTGCACAAGTCGCTCTGCGAGGCCCAGGCGCCCGAAAGTTCGAAGGCGCTCGCCTGTGTCGTCGGAACGAGCAGGGCACACGTCAACACGAGGCCCGATAGGTCGGCTCGACGGAAACGAAGCATCGATTCCTCCT
>Ga0307474_10002634_pt1 | contig 12902 bp, 10 predicted proteins | sample atmos_gasesECM1C_2_FD_203312 | JGI IMG/M metagenome (GOLD analysis project Ga0307474, IMG submission 203312) | Hardwood forest soil microbial communities from Morgan-Monroe State Forest, Indiana, United States - atmos_gasesECM1C_05 | ecosystem: Environmental > Terrestrial > Soil > Temperate... | reverse complement strand
GTGCCTTGCTGGGCAACTGCGGCACCTTCTCCGTCTTGATCCCACAATCGGGGCAGCGTACCCGGTACAACTCCACCACTACCGTCGTGCGGAATTCGAAACACGGCAGATCGCGCACCTCCCGCTCGTAGCTGTCATACACTTCCGCTAGCTTGCGGCCGCATCCCGAGCACACCAACTTGCGGTTTCCCCGCTTCCGTCGTACCCACAGCTTCAGCGTTTTCGCTTCTTCATTGATTTCATGGCCATAGACCCGATACCCAGGCCACCCCAGTACTTTGGTCCAATCGGCATCTCTCATCCCGACGAGTCTACCCAGAGTCGCCCTAAATCAAAACGCCCATTTAATCAGGTGGTCTTACAGATTCCTGCTCAGAACCGGAAATCCTAGCCCATCGCTGACGTTTTATCGGGTGGCCCGACCCTTTGTCGATCGGTCTTACCTCAGGCACTTCTGGGCTTGGTTGCTTGGCGCACTGCATCAAATGTGATGTCGAGTCCGAAGGCCCAAAAGAATATCTTCGCAAAATCTTCAAAAGTCCCTACAAAAGTGTTCTGGTACAACATAAGTCCAGCGAGCCCAACGAGCACAAATAGAACAAGGCTCTGGAGGCTCTTCTCCCTGAAGAGTTGACACCCTGGAGTAAGGGGTGCGGGCTCGCCAGTTCTTGGCAAGTCTAGCCCGAGTGCTGAGGTTCGGAAGGATGGGATTGGTCCCGCTACGAAGTCCGCGCGAAGGCCTGAGGACCATGCAGAAGGCGCCGCGGAAGCTGGTACCGCACTGAGAATGGTGCTACCCGTATACGCCGCGATCGTTAAAGCAACGGCGCCGGCGTAGTCTTGCGCGTTCAAGCTCGCTTGAACCGCCTTTGGATCTTTGGACCCAAGCTGCGCCAATAATGCGTCGCGCCAGGCTTGGTCAAGCGAGGCCAGCCGAACTGGCAGAGCATCTAGAGCTGGAGCGGGATCGTCAACCACTTCCGGGAGTGCCGCTCCAAAGCTGATCGTCTCCTCCTTGAGCTTGGCGATAGCCGCCTGATCGGGCGCCTTGGCCAACTTTTTCTCCGCCTGTTCGATTTCCGCGATGAGCTCCGTTTTGAGTTGCGAGAGGGGATCGCGAACGTGAGCGACTGAAATCATCAACATGGAAAGGATATGCAGAATGTCGGCGACTGTGCTGTTCGGCGTGTCATCCTTAGTGTTGGCAAGGGCGGATTGCTGCTTCTCGACAGCACTCTTAAGACCTGCCTTCAAAGCTGATGAGATCCCACCCCGCGGCTTCTGTAGGGCGTCGAAATAGTTGATCATTATCTGCTGCCATTTGACTGTCGCGAGTTTGATGCCGAGCCCAAGACTGTTCTGGAGTGCCAGGAGATCGGTCTTGGCGCCAACGAGGTCGTCGTTACTCAACTTTGCTGACACTTTTTCCAGTTCCTGTCTCCCTGTCTCGATGGCTGAAGACAGGATTTTTGGGACCTGCCAACGGTTGTCGGTAACCGATCGCAAGTCGTCGAAGGATTTCTGGACCTCCTGACGCCGTGTGGCAAGGTCCTTCAACGCGTCGCGCCACTTTTGATCGAGATCTTGGCGGTACCTTTCGATATCCGCAGCGGACTTTCCTGCGCGAGCAGCCTGAAGATCCGTACGCGCCTGGTCGATTGCGCTTCGGAAGATGGAATCGAGATGCTTGTTGACGTCAGCTTCCACGCGCTGGAGCAGATCATCCGCTTTTATGCGGGCCTCGTTCAGTTCGATACGCGTTTGCAACACTACCTTCAGCAGCCAACTCGTCAGTGCGCCCAAGAGCGCATAGATAAAGACCATAAACAATGGCAGTCTGCTGGTGACCTCGAAATTGAGGGGCACCGTCTGAGCCAACTGCGGCGCCATAATTTGCACCGCGCCGGTCACCGTGCCCAAGGGGAGATCCCCCGTCAGATCGTAATTTACCTTTACTGTCTTGCTCGGTTCCAGTTTGCCGGGATCCGGCACATGTAACTGTCCGGTGACCGGTGTATTGCCGAGAAGAGAAGGTTGCAGGGCGGGCGAAACCTGGAGGTCCGTAATAGAAGATTTGCCCGAGATCTCCGTAAAGTACAAATCTTGCTTATCGTCTTGAAACCACTTAACTCGATGAACTATCAGTTTGGAGGGTACCTGCAATTGTGCCGCAGGATGTTGGACCTGAAGAGTCAATCGCGGAGCGTCGGGCTGGCTGGAGGGCAGAAGGTTCAGGATCACTGTGTAGGTAGCTGCCTTGGCTACTTTGGCAGCATCGACATCCACAAGCAGTGCAATGGGATAGTTTTCTTTTCCTTTTTCCCATTTGGGCTTGAATGCATCACGCAGGCTACTGTCTCTTAACGCTCCGACGCTTACCTCGGAGACGATCGGATCCTCAGTAGGGCGAAATTTGGTCGTTGGTGTCACCGTAACGCGGATTTGCTGCGTGGCGCAGCCGGCGCAAAGATCCACCATGTTCCCGCCATCAATGGTCACCAGTGGTGCCGGCGCATCAGCGTAGGCACATGCAAGGGAGAGCAGAAATAGAGACGCGAGCGCTAGCTTCACTGGACCCTCAAATCCACATCCCCAATTGCGTTGAATACAAACGCTAGGGGGTTGCCACGCTGGAGTGATGCACGACGAAACTCAGTAATTGCGGCGCCAAGCCGGATCCGATCCTTCACCATTGCGACGCTAATCTGTTGCGCGAATTGTGCTGCAAGTTGCGAATCGACGATACATTCCGTCCCCACGACCGCGGCTGCCCCAGCCGTGTTGAATGCAACCACGAAGTTATTCACCGTTTTAAGGCTCGCTGCCCCCGAATCACACGCCATCAGTAAAACGATGGATCGCGGCTGCTCCCAAGCTCTTTTCTCGTCTTGCGCACGATCCGCTAGCTCGGCCCGCGATAGCCATTGCTGATCTCGTGCTAAGCGAATGCGCTCGTCCTGCTCTTCCATGTGACCGAGGACAATGAGCACTGCTGGGCGTTCAGGAGGGTACTTCCAAAGGAGTGTGATCAATTGCTCTTCGTCCGCCGGCCCGGTAGTCACTGCCTTAACGCCGACTTTAGCTGAGAGAAACTCCTCCAGCTTCTTTGCTTGGTCAAGCTCAGCATCGGCGACAATTCTAATGGCCGCGCCTTGCGACGGAAGGGCTACGTGCGAATCCGTGGCGCTGCCTGCTCCCAGAAACTCCTCGACCTCGTGTCGTATTCCCCAGAACCCGGACACGCAGAATATCTGGCTGTTGGGCCCGTGTTTGCACGCTTCCGTTTTGCCGTTCATGTCCCGTGTCTGGCCGAGACAAACCGGGCCCTGAGTCCTGTCCTTCGGGAGTTTGTAGTCGTAGAGAAGAGTCCACGGAAACACGTAGTCGTAGCCAAACCGCACAACTTGCAATCGCTGATTCGTTTTATTGCGGACGTCTACAAGATCTGCCCGCAAATGCGGGTTCTGCTCAGCAGCACGATCGAACAAGGCGTCGTAAAGCTTCTTGCCTTTGACAGCGAGGTCGCGAATTACGTCGGCCATCACCGGTGGAGCAGGCTGCCCATCAGTGACTTCTGGATAAATGCGGGCAGTGGTGGAATCGTTTGGATCCACCGTTGCGACCTTCAGTGATTCGCGCAGTTCTTTCACGCGTTCGTCGAAGGTATATGGATCCAAGCGGACATCACCGTCGACTCCGCTTTCCCCCTTTACGGAAACGTTGTGCGTGGCATCGGCGCCGCGATTTATTGCCAATGACAATAGGCGTGGCGCCAAGGAATCCAGATTTGTGAACCGCTTAGTGCGGGTAAACTCAAGAGACACTCTTAGGCTTTCAGGGGACTCGTTACTAGTACGCTCCTCCTCCGTAATCTCCGCCGACAGGAGGAATGATTGCACGATGTGATTACGGTAGTAGAGCAGAATCCGAAGCTGAGCGATTTGGGTAACCTTTCGTGGCGCACGGATCCTGAAATAGACGGGGTCACTCGCCCCGGCAAGGGGGAGATAGAAGCGCTGAATTCTTTCCGACAACACGCGGAAGTCCTTCGGCTGGATGACGACCTCGAGTTCGTGTCCGCGCGAATCTTGGGGGTCAGGCAGAAGAGGATCGAGATAGGGGATCTGGCCGCTGACTATGCTGTCCACCAGGCGGTTACCGATGTGCAAGCGAAGCTGATACCGCGCCCCTCGTTTCAAGGTGGAGGACTGCGGCAACCAGTGAAGCAGCGGCTCGGTCTCCAGGCGTTCTAGCGCGACATCCACCGAACGGTGTTGGAGTTCTCGAAATTCATCGAAGCGTGTGCGGTTGAGCGGTAACGACGTCGTCAGAAATGCTGCTTGCGACCGAGTAGCCTCAATTTGTGCCTGAAGGTTGGATAGCGGGACCAGTCCGGATGTCTCGCGCTCAAAGTCCTTGAAGTCTCGGACGAAGTTGCGGACAACACCAGCCGCTCTCGCAACCGCCTCTTCCGAGAGTTGCGGTTTCACTGCCGCTGCAGTAAATACGGCTCCAATCTTGGTCTCCCAACGCACCCCCTCTCTTTTCACTGATTCAAGCGCGTCCAGGATTCTCAATGAGTGGTTAGACCTAGGATCCGCGATCAAGCGTATCCGCGTCGGAACCTTTCGGGCCACGGACGCAACCGCCTCGTGTAATGGAAAATCGTGAATAAGCCCGAGAATCAGTTCACGCGTTGCCCCCGTCGCCTCACTCTGATTTCCCGCGATTTCGCAGAGCGCGACGCCGCCGGGAGCTTGAGGGCTCGTTTCGAATGATGATCCCCAGATAACGAGCAATCTGGGACGGTGTTCGAGAGGCGTACTTGCTATTGCCCGCGCGGTCTTGGGGTCGTTTGTGATTACGATGTCGTAATATGCGCTGTAATCGTCTCCCGATTCAATACGAATCCCAAACTCCCGAACAGGGCCACTGAAATACCAACTGGCATCCCATATGCCGCTGCCTATCAGTTGAGAATCAGGCCCTACCGTCTGAATGAGGAAAGGCAACCTAAACAGACTGCGCCGCACCCATTTGCCGCGATGCAACAGCACGGGTTGAAATCGCATGGGATTCCCGAGCTGAGCTAGCCCTGATTCGATGTAAGGGTACAGTTTGTTCTCGAGCCCTCTTGGTAGGTCGAGGAACACTGGTAGGGGAACCGGGAAGATGGCGTGTGGACCTAAGCGGTCAAGAGGCAATTTTTCTGCCTCTGCGAGGATCAGGTCCCTGAGGTAGCTCAGGTCGCCCTGGAACGAGAGCGCTGAAACACCGTCCCAAACAGCCGAAGACAGGATAGACTTGCTTCCGAGAGCCCGGAAATCGATAACGACGAAGGGTCCTTCGAGATGGACCTTCAGGACGATCCAGCGCTCGGGCATGAACATGGGTGACATTGTGCGACAGGTGGCTCTGTCGTATCAAATACTTTCTGCGTTGACTGCTTACCTGCAATGCTGACGCCTACCACGATCGATCATGGCATTAGAGTTATTTAACAAATCCGCTCTCAGGAGAGGTGTACGCTACCCGTTGGATTGTGACCATGCCATCAAATATTGAGATCAAAGCTATTTTGAAGGACCGAGCGAGCGCAGAGGCCACTGCGGTACGAATGGGTGCTACAGGCCCGGAAGTAATTCATCAGGAAGACGTTTTTTTCCGCTGCGACGGCGCCCGCCTCAAGCTTCGTATTCTGGGACTGGAGCGCGGAGAACTCATCAGGTATGAGAGGGCTGATGTGGCTGACACCCGTTGCTCGCGCTACCTCATTGCTCGTACCCCGGACCCTCAGATCCTGCTCGACATCCTGACGAAAACATTGGGCAGGATTGGCGTGGTCAAGAAGACCAGGACTCTTTACCTTATCGGCCAGACCCGCGTACACCTCGACCGAATCCAGGATCTGGGAGACTTTCTCGAACTGGAGGTCGTGCTCCGACCAGAGCAAGGCGAAAGCGACGGAAGAAACATCGCTGAAGCGTTGCTCTCTAGCTTCGAAATCACCAAGGACGAACTCATTGGAGAGGCCTACATCGACCTGCTGACTGAGAGGGCGGAAACGGCCAGTTCTCGTCACTAAAGCATATGTCGTAGTGTCCGAAAAATCGATCGTTCTGTACAGGGCGGTCCTAAAGTGGTCCGTGCATCCGACCGATAGGGAGATGTATTCATGTTCGGTTGTCGATCAATTCCCCCGCTGGATAGTCCACCGGCAGTCCCGACTGGATTGTTGCGAGTTTAGGTAAGACGGTGCATCGGACACCACCTGTCCCGGTCAAAGGTCGGAGTGATTCTCAGGCAGCCTTGCGGTAGTAGTAGTTCAGCAGCCCGCCCAGACGTTCCCGCCGATGCACTTCGCCTTCGTCGCCCGCATGCTCAGGCTCGGGACAGATCAGTGCATTGGCCAAACCTTGGTGGTTGCGCTCGCTATGGTAATGCGCCGTGAATTCAGCAGTCGCTTTCCGCACCCCGCTCTCGCCGAACAAGATCATCCGCTCCAGGCAGGATTCCTTGATCGTCCGTACAAACCGTTCCGCGTAGGCGTTCAGATTGGGACTGCGAGGTGGAAGCTTCACTGAGGCAACACCCGCTTCGCCCAGCATGCTCAGGAACTCGGCCGTAAACAACGGATCGCGATCATGGACCAGGTAGCGCTTGCCATTCAGTAAACCGTCCACCGCATCCGTGAGGTTGCGGCCGACCTGATTCATCCACAACCCACTGGGACGCGACGCGATCCCAGCGATCACCACCTTGCGAGTCGACAATTCCATGAAAAACAGGATTACGAACCGCTGTAGGCCCCGTCGTGTCCAGGCTTCGATAGTGAAAAAATCTGCGGCCACAATCAGGTCCCAGTGTTGCCTCAGGAACTCCTTCCAGGTGGTCTTGCGCTCTCGCTCGGGTGCCGGCTCAATTCCATGCCGGGCTAACATTTCCGCGATCGTGCCACGACCGACCTCATGACCCAGATTGGATAGCGCTCCCTGGATTCGCCGATACCCCCAACTGCGGTTTTCTTCTGCCAGGCGCACCACCAGATCTTCGATCTCCTCGGATTTTCTCGGTCGGCCGCAGCCCCGTTTTCCGCTGCCATCATACTTCTGCGCGATCAGCCGGCGATGCCAGACCAGCAGAGTCTCAGGCGTGACAATCGTAGCCACCTCTCGGAGAAGCTTTCTTCCCAATCCCTTGGCCTTGGCCGCCAATCGGCGGCGCTGGTCATCGTTGAACCGTAATCGCTTTTGGCCCAATTGTTCGCGCAGCACTCGGTTCTCTTCTCCAAGGTAGTCGATCAGCTGCAACTGCTGCTGGTTCATCCAGCCGGACAGTGCGATCAGCAGAAACCGGAACGGGTCCAGGGATTTCGTCATGAGGAAAGTAACATTATCACGGTACTGCACCGCGGTCCTGTCGCTGATCCCTTGCAGATCTATGCAGATCGATTTTCCGGACACTACGCGGTCCTGATTGCCAGTTAATCACTCCGTCTAGGACGATTGAAGCGGCCCCCGCCCGAGCCATTGCCCATGCAAAACGCAGTAAGTCGGTATCGTTTGTGGGACCGTGGATGGCCGAGTGCGAGAAAACGATACTAGGTAGCGGCTCGTTGCCATCGGGAATGAATACCGCAGCTCCGACCTTTCCGCTCTTTTCCACCACGATGAGTCGCTTAACAATGATGCCGTCAACGTGGCCAATGTCGGAGGTGCTACCAAACCTGCATGGATGTTTCTGAGCGGCACATGTACCGAACAGGCTGAGGATTACGATGCAATGCACGACCACGCGGCTCATTCGTCCTAGCCTCCGCTCGTCCGCACTCATTTTAATCCCTATTGGGCCGACAGTCTGTTGTAACCAGGCGATTACACTTGTAACGGTTCGGTTACAAGTGTAATCGAGATATTTCGCCAATCACCGATCACGGTTGGCGGGTAGGACGCTAATGATCTTCGGTTCCGCCACCGCCGCAGAATCTGGCAGCTTGCAGCCCATTCGCTCGGCGGCGGATTGCAGGACTGTAACGTAGTCGCGGCTGAATGCACCTACCGGGGGATAATATGATGCCCTCAGTCGCCAATCTCCAAGCTGATTCAGACTCGCCTGAGCCTCTGCGAACTTGGTGGTATAAACCGCATTCGAAGGCAACTTAATCCAGCGATTTTTTAGTTCCGATTCTAGTTGCGCCTCCGAAGGACCGCCTCCATCCGCATGGCAGATGAACCGATCGACTTGCCCAGCCTTAACAGGGTCTCCCGTTGTGATAATTGATCCGATTGCCGTCGCTTCGCAGTCTTGATCTGGCACGGGGAAGCACAGGGTTTTCGAGGTCAGATTCGTTAGTTCTGACTTGACCATGACTCGATCATTCAACGTGTAGATGTCTTTTTCCGTGACTAGTCGAAGCTTTAGCTGCGGCGCTTCGGTTTTCTGCGCGAGTGTGCAAACAGCCAGAACGGGCGCGGCTATGAATACGGTCCAAGTCTTCACTCCACGAATGTACCTCAAAAGTTTCTTCGCTTCCAGACGGGTCAACTGTTGTTAAAAGGGCCTTTGCACAAGTTTGCGCCGTCTGTTCGCCCTGGCTCGGGGATTTTGAGCGCAACAGAGATTTTTCGCCAACTACCCACAAACTCGCCTTTGCAACATACAATTCCTGCATGGCAAGAATCTGGAAACAGGCTTTCGATTCAGCGAAACACGGTGGATTGCCAGACTCTCTGCCTGATGTCGTTGAACCAATCATGCGACATTCGACCGCGCCAACCGTGATACCACATCACGTCGTCTTCGTCTATGTCTGTTCCTTTACATTCAGATTCGACACCAAGGAACAGCTAGAACGAGTCCTTCGCTATTACGAGCAGAAGATCGTTCCCAGCAGCCGACAATCTGAGTCGGTTTTGGGACTGCGAGGGGGTGATCGCGGTGAAGCAGAGCGTTGGTTCGAAAAACTGCCCCTTTTTCTACGTGAGGAGCCAAAACGTCTCAAGGTTGTTAAGGCGTTGCGGGACGCGCTGAAGATGTTTGCGGACTGAATGTCGTGACCTGAATGTTGTGAAGGCGATTGCGCTCATTGAGAATTGGCCGGTTTTGGAGTGAGTACTCTGAGGGGCTATCGACGGCGAGCTGCCTCCAGCCTTCTCTTTCGGAGGTGGAACAGAAAGAACGCCAATACGCCGTAGCAGATGCTACCACTGAGCAGAGCTACGGGCCAACCGACATCATGAGCGCCGAGGTTCGCGATTGCTGGCAGAACCCAAAAGGTGCCGTGAGCCAACCAAATGCAATAGGGGCAACACTCGCAAGCCCAGTGACAGCCAGCGCCACGACGAGTCCCACCAGTCCGAAGAGAACAATGTTCTTGATGAATCTCATGGCACTAGCTTCAATAACTGTTGTAATCAATTACACTCAGAACCCTCCTCAGCGGCGGCCTCGCTGGTCGATAAAAACAGCAACGAGTATGAAACGGCGATGGTCCCAAGCAGCTGCCATCCAGTCTTGACAGGGCGTCGTCGCATCTGGGCCAAACCTCCGACTTCGATATTCGGGCTGTTGAAGCTGCCATCTCCCGGCTGCGGGAAATCAAAGCTGACATCTTCGGCGCTAACGGGCACGGTTTCCAGATGAATCCCGCATTGCAAGAGTCAGAAGCTGCGCGCTGTTGTGTACGCTTCTCCTCATCGCTGAACAGATCTGCATAGCGCTTGAACATGCTAGAGGTCTTGTGGCCGGTGATCTTCATGCAATCGTCCCCCGAACTGCCAGCTTTCCATGCCTCATGCGCAGCACTTCGCCGAAAGTCGTGGAAGATTCGTCGGCGCACAGTTGTGTTAACGCCTGACAGCGTCACTTGACTTATTGCAGCTTCTCGTACTCAGCTCTACCTTGCTTCAGGATGGGGATGTCGGGATCGCGTCTTTCCACACGCGAAGAGAAGTGGAATACAATTCGCACTCATTCTCAGTCACTACTTAGGATTTGCAAACCCGTGACTCAAGTCTTCGATCGGCTGTACATCAGATTGCCCCGTCAGCCACGCAAGGCAAACCCGCGCTCGCACATTACATCCAACACCGGGTATATCCTGTATGTCAGATGGGAAGGCAAAATGGAAATCCTTAATCCTGCGCCCAATCCAAACAATGATCATCGATGTTTTTGCTCGGGTCGGAGATTCGCTTGCCTCGGCGCGCTCTTCTCCCTCTTTCTGATTGCTTCGATTCCCCTGATTGCGCAAAGTGGATCGTCCGCGCCGCCCGCGGACCCACCATAAGTGATTTTGGCCTGTTCGCAAAAGCTGACCCAATGGCCAGTGAGCGCACTGATCGCGCTTTGCCCATTTGCCTTCTGGCAGTAGATCGCTGCCCAATTTTGCAGGACCAACGGGATATGATGTGCGCATGCGGATTGTGCGACTTTTCTGGGCTGGCGTACAAATCGAGTCCCAAGGGGCTACACTCGTCATCGACCTGTTAGAGCAGACAGCTCCGATCCGACCGTTTATGGGCGATCCGCGCTTGCCGATTGTATTTGGCTCCGAAGTTCTCGACTTTGCACTTGTCACTCATCTTCATCCTGACCACTACGATCCCGATACTCTGCGGCGAAAACTTCGGACAGATGCGAAGGTGCTTTGTGATCCTGCCAACGCAGCGAAGATCGCACGCGATGGGTTCACTGTGATGGGGGTTGCTCTTTATGAGCCGATTTCAGTCGGGCCATTCATCGTGACGGGGTTGCCGGCCGTTGATGGCTTGGGTGACCCCCAGATATCGTTCCTGGTCGAGGCAGAAAATACCAAGGTCATGCACTTTGGCGACACACTTTGGCATGGCCATTGGTGGAAGATTCGGGCCCGGTGCGGTCAGCCAAACGTCGCATTTCTTCCGATCAACGGCGCCATCACGCAGTTTCCAAATATGAAACCCAGCGGTATCCCAGCCGATCTGATGCCGGATCAAGCCGCATCCGCGGCTGCGATCCTCGGAGCCGAGTTAGCTTGTCCAATGCACTACGGGGCGTTTCACAACCCGCCTGTCTACGTCGAATTGCCAGATGTTGAACGAATGTTCCTCGAAGCGGCTGACCGGCTCGGAATTATCTCGCAGACTATCGAACCGGGAAACGAGGTTGCAGTCAGGTGAGATTGTCAACCCATTTGTTTCGGTGAGTGTGTAATCGTCTACTCAATCTTCGAGGTCGAGCGCGTGCATCGCAGCGTGAGCGGAGAGCATTGACAGGTTCCGATCGGCTCTGCCATATAATAAAGCCGCCTGAAGCGGGGGCACTTGAACGAAGAAGAAATTTAGTTCCACTTCCGAATTGCTTTGGCACTTCAGGGCCGGGCGTTGCGGGGCAGGAAACAGAGGTCGTTACGAAACTCGGCGGAGGAGATGCAAGGAAGACGCAAACGCTCTTTCTGACGCTCCCCAGGATTTCGGATTGCGCGTTCGGTCGCTGCGGTCGATCAGGCCTGATGAAGAGCTTCCGTTAGCTTGCTTGCGCCGAGCACATTTGTGATGCGCTTGAGGTTGTAAGCCATCGTCGCGAGGCCGATTTCGACCTTTGCACCGGACAACCCACGCATCAACATACGCGGATGTCCGAAGATACGGTACTTGATCGTTGCGAAGGGCAGCGTGACGGTGATCACCACGACGTGGAAGGTCATCTTGTTTCAGGCGGCTTTTCTCCAACGGTGCCGGGACCGCAACTTCCGGGCACCCAATGTGGGCAGACCTCTATCGTCTTTTCTGAGCCGGAATTGACCGCAAACATAGATGAGTTTAAGGAAGTGCGTTGGGACGCGAGCTACCTCTGCCGAAGGCAAGGACTCGCGGGTCCAGCCTCAGGTAAAGTCGAATGGGGAACTCCCTATGGCGATTACAGCAGACTTCCCGGAGCCGCACCCGCCTACGGTTTGTGGGGAACCATGAAGTTCGAATACTTCCGACCGGGTCGTTACACCGTCAATATGGACGTGAACGCAAGTTGCATTGATGCGAATATGCCGCCTAACCCTTGTACGGCTCGTGGTCAGTTCGATGTGACCGTCTCGCGGTGATATCGAATGTCCGAGTGGGCTTTTTGTTCGTCTATGAGAGGTGGGGAGCTACGGGTTTTTGCCCTACCGTCCCCTACCGTTTTTGGGCGGAGGCGCTGCTCAGATCAGGCCAGAATAGGCTGTCATTACCGAAAACTCTGTCCGCACACACGAACGCTCTGATTGGAAAACTGATCGCGGATCGAGACCAGCTTGAAGCGGCTGAATCCAAAATCGGCAAATGCAAATGAGGACGTTGTCGCCTGGAGGAAATGCGGTCTTGGGCCGCGAGAGTCTGCTTTCGTTTACCAGGCCCGAATGGAAACTAAATTCGTCGCGGGCCAACTATGCTGCCTGGCGCTGGTATCGGTGGTGCAGTCCCCCGACCTCAGGTATCGCTACCACGCGCCCCCGTTCTGGCGGTTCCAGTGCCCTGGGCTCCGGGGCGTCTTTGCCCAGGGCTAAGTGCGTACGGGACCGCTGATAGTAAGCAAAATGGCTTTGCAGAGTACGACGCAACGACCTCTCATTCCACACGATAACGTGGTCCAGGCACTCGCGTCGGATGGAGCCCACGAGTCGTTCCAAAAACGGATTTTGCCATGGGGATCGCGGCGCGGTGAGGACTTCCTCCATCCCCATATCTCCGGTCATGTCGGCGAAGTCTCTTCCATAGATGGCATCTCGATCGCGCAGCACGTATCGTGGCGCCTCCTCCCAGGGAAACGCTTCCCGCATCTGCTGCATCGTCCACTCCTGCGTGGGGTGTTCCGTCACCCCGAAGTGCAGTACCCGGCGTCGCTCATGGGAAAGAACGACGAAGACGAACAGGACCCGGAAGGTC
>Ga0307474_10002632_pt1 | contig 12905 bp, 9 predicted proteins | sample atmos_gasesECM1C_2_FD_203312 | JGI IMG/M metagenome (GOLD analysis project Ga0307474, IMG submission 203312) | Hardwood forest soil microbial communities from Morgan-Monroe State Forest, Indiana, United States - atmos_gasesECM1C_05 | ecosystem: Environmental > Terrestrial > Soil > Temperate... | reverse complement strand
CTGGAATCGAAACTTCGGGAACGTTTCCAACAGCGAAAGACGAGGACGAGCGGCCGTGAAAGCGTTCCAGCATCTTTGTGTCTTGGCGTCAACCGCGGCGATTTCCATCGGCGCATGCGGCGCGCCACACGGCCAGCCAACTCGCGATTCCGAAGTCTTGGCGCCGAACCAAGTCGTGGACTTCGCCACTCTGTTTTCCGAGAACTGCTCCGCCTGTCACGGTACGGAAGGAAAAGGAGGTGCTGCGATCGCGCTCTCCAATCCTGTTTATCTCGCGATCGCGGACGACGCCTCCGTTCGCACCGTTGTCACCAAAGGAATTCCCGGCACTGCGATGCCGGCCTTCGCCCAGAGCGCCGGCGGCATGTTGACCGACGCGCAGATCGACGTGATCACCAAAGGAATTCGTTCGCGTTGGAGCCAAAGCGGAGTTCTCGGCGCGGCGTCGGCTCCTCCCTACACGCCGAAATTAACTGGAGACGCGCAACGCGGCGAATCCGCCTACAAAACTTTTTGCGAATCGTGCCACGGCCCGGCCGGTCACGGGGGACAAAAGGCAAGCGCCATCACCGGTGGATCTTTCCTCGCCCTCATCAGCGATCAGAGTCTCCGCACGATCGTAATCGCCGGCCGCCCCGAGCTCGGCGCCCCCGATTGGCGAGGCAACGTCCCCGGCAAGCCCATGTCCGATCAGGAAATTACCGATGTCGTCGCGTGGCTCGCGTCACGCCGCGTCCAGAATCCGGGCCAGCCATACCCTGCTTCCAACAACAACCCGCAGCCCCAGGAGTCCATAGATGCCAAGCGAAAATGACATTTCCCGGCGTGGACTGTTCATGAAGCTGGGAATTTTCTTCAACGGGTTAGTGGCGACCGCTCTCGCCGTGCCCATCGTTGGATTTCTTCTTTCGTCGATTACGCGAGGACGCCGCGCGGGTTACCTGTCCTGGGTGCCTCTCGGCCCCGTCAGCGAGTTTCCGGAAGGCGAGACTCGACTGGCCACATTTCGAAATCCCTACGTAACTCCGACCGACGGCAAGACCGTAGACACCGCTTGCTGGGTCCGCCGCGTCGAAGGCGACCAGTTCCAGGTGTTCGCCGTCAACTGCGCGCACCTTGGCTGCCCGGTCCGCTGGTTTCCGCAATCCGGCTTATTCATGTGCCCATGCCACGGCGGCGCGTATTACCGTGACGGCTCGCGCGCGTCCGGTCCCCCAGAGCGCGGTCTGTTTGAATACCCGTATAAGGTTACAAACGGCCTGGTCACGATTCAGGCCGGCGAATTGCCCACGCCGGGATCCAGCACCGCTCTCCTCCTCGGAAAGAAACCGCCATGCTCCGCTTAGCCCAGATTGGCGCCCAGGTTGGCGAATGGTTTGATCGTCGCCTGCAGCTCGCGGCGCCCATTCGCGCAGTTGCCGAGCATCCGGTCCCGCGAAACACCGCGAGCTGGTGGTACGTCTTTGGCAGCGCCGCGCTCACCGTGTTCATGCTGCAGTTGGTCACCGGCATTCTTCTCGCCCTGATCTATGTCCCATCGGCCGGCGAGGCCTGGAGCAGTCTCCAAGCCCTCAATCACGACGTCACGCTCGGCTGGTTCATCCGCGCCCTGCACGGATGGGGCTCAAACTTCATGGTGGGTATCGTCCTCATCCACATGGTCCAGGTCTTTCTCTTCGGCGCTTACAAATTTCCACGCGAACTGACCTGGATCGTCGGCGTCTTCCTTTTGCTGCTCACGCTGGGCATGGCCTTCAGCGGACAAGTCTTGCGTTTCGATCAGGACGCGTACTGGGGATTGGGAATTGGCGCTTCCATCGCGAGTCGCGTCCCGATTCTTGGTCCCGCGATTGTGAAGTTGATGCTCGGAGGCCCGATCATCGCCGGTGCCACGCTTTCCCGGTTCTTTGCGCTCCACGTTTTCGTAATTCCGGGCATGTTGATTGCATTCGTCGCCGTTCATCTTTTGATGGTCATCAAGCTCGGAATCAATGAATGGCCCATGCCAGGGCGCGTTGTGAAACGCGCGACCTACGTGAATGAATATCACGAGCTCACAAAAAGGAGCGGCGCTCCCTTCGTCCCCTATGCGGTGTGGAAGGATATGTTTTTCGCCGCGTTCGTTCTTCTCGCCGTCGCCGCTTGCGCCGTTTATTTCGGACCGTTCGGACCGTCGGGAATGCCCGACCCGACAGTTATTCAGACCGCACCGAAGCCCGACTACTTCTTCTTGTGGCTGTACGGTTTGCTGTCCTACTTGCCGCCTTCGATGGAGACGCCAGCTCTCCTCATTGGCCCCGTAGTCGCGATTGGGTTTCTTGTTCTCCTGCCATTTCTTTCCGGAGAAGGGGAAAAGAGTTGGCGCCGGCGGCCAATCGCTGTTTTGACGGTTCTTCTGATCGCCATAATCCTGGGCACTCTCACGCACCTTGCCGGATACACGCCATGGAGCCCGCACATGAACGCCTGGAGCGGCGATCCGGTGCCCGATAAGTTTCTGCGCGGCACCACTGCTTTGGAACGGCAAGGCGCGCTCGTCTTTCAATCCAAACAATGCCGGAATTGTCATTCGCTTGGAGATTTGGGCGGCCAAAGAGGGCCGGCCCTCGACACCGTCGCCGTGCGGCTGACGCAAGACCAATTGATCCGCCAGGTCATCCAGGGAGGCGGCAACATGCCGGCTTACGGGAAAAATTTGAGTCCGGCGGAAACAACGGCCTTGGTCGCATTCCTGCAAACTCTGCATCCTGCAGGACAAACGCCGGCTCGGAATGCCGCCCGCGATATCGTTCTGGATAACCAGGACCGACGCCCAGATCCGCAAAGACAATGACGTAGGTATGGCACCCCACCTCAGCCTCGATCACGGCTCCCGGCAATTTCCGGTTTTACTCGTGGTCATTTTGCTTTTTGCTGCTTTCCGATACCTAGTCGGATGGGTACCACTACGCGCGAACTCTAGAACGGCCATTCCGGCGTGGCGCGCGGCCAGCTTCTTTCTGGGCCTGCTCCTGGTTTGGGTGGCATCTGGATCGTCGCTTGCCGCCTACGACCACAGCCTCCTGACGGTCCACATGATCGAACATCTCCTCCTCATGACCGTCGCTCCGGCGTTGATCCTCGTGGGTGAACCTCTACGAGTTTTCTGGACCGGATTACCGCTGTTCGCGCGCCCGATCTTACGTCGCGTGTTGCGGCGGTCATCCTTGCGCCGATTCGCACGGACGATAACCAATCCTGTGTTGTGTTGGACTCTCTCGGCGACGACTCTTCTCGCCTGGCACCTGCCGGCACTGTTTACGCTTGGCATGAGCTCAGAGACCTGGCATACGGCCGAACAATTATCGTTTCTCTCAGCGGGGCTCTTGTTTTGGTGGCCTGTTATCCAGCCTTGGCCCAGCGCCTCAACTGGGCCGCGGTGGTCGATGCTTTTGTATCTCTTTCTGGCGACGCTCCCGTGCGACATTCTTTCCGGATTCCTTGTCTTCTCCGACCGTGTCGCCTACCCGATGTATTTTTCCACCCCGCGCCTGTTTGGGTTTTCCGTACTCGAGGACCAACAGTGTGCGGCCGCACTGATGTGGTCCTGCATCACGCTCGTCTATCTCGTGCCGGCCGCCATTATCTGTTCAACGCTTCTCGCCCCGCGGACCTCGCGTGAACACGATTTGCAGCCATCGCAGTAGTCCGGCGCATGGCCTTTTGTTGACCCTTCCCGTCAACGCTTCGGCAATTGCGTGAACGAGTTGACACCGATTTCTGCAGCTCCCGAATTGACCTCGTCCAAACGCACATTTCGCACGCTTTACCGGTTCGTTTTTCGTGGAAGTCGAAATGCATCGCTTACTGGCTGAAGTTATGGCCAAAAGCCTAGGAGACGTTGCGCCATGTCAAAGAAAGTCGCGGAGTTGTTGGTCGAAGTTCTTGCCGGAGCAGGTGTCAAGCGAATCTATGGCGTTGTCGGCGACTCGCTGAACGGCATCACCGACTCAATACGCATAAAAAAGAATATTGATTGGGTGCACGTCCGGCATGAGGAGGTCGGAGCCTTTGCCGCGGGTGCCGAAGCCCATCTCACGGGGAAATTGGCAGTTTGCGCCGGGAGCTGCGGTCCCGGCAACATGCACTTGATCAACGGCCTTTACGATTGCCAGCGCAACAATGTCCCGGTGCTCGCGATTGCCGCGCATATTCCGAGTCGCGAAATCGGCAGCGCATATTTTCAAGAAACCGACCCGAAGCATATCTTCGCGCAATGCAGCCACTACTGCGAGCTCGTCTCCGAGCCCGAACAGATGCCTCGCATTCTGGAAACCGCGATTCAGACGGCAATCTCCAAGCGTGGAGTTTCCGTGATTGTGTTGCCCGGAGACGTGGCGCTGAAAGATGCCGTCCAGGGCCCGCGTGTCAAATTTCACGATCAGAAATCGACCGTCTGCCCCTCCGATGAAGAACTCAGCAAACTCGCCGAACTTCTGAATCGATCGGAAAAAATCACCATCCTCGGCGGCGCGGGCTGCGCCGGCGCCCATGCGGAGCTCATACAGGTCGCCGGCAAGCTCCAGGCTCCGATCGTGCACGCCTTTCGCGGCAAGGAATACATCGAGTACGACAATCCTTTCGACGTGGGCATGACTGGACTTCTCGGATTCTCTTCCGGCTATTTCGCGATGATGAATTGCGAAGTCTTGTTGATGCTGGGCACCGATTTTCCGTATCGCGATTTTTATCCGAAAGACGCGACGATCGTGCAAATCGACATTCGCGGCGAGAATCTGGGACGCCGAAGCAAGCTGGAGCTTGGCCTCATTGGAGACACCAAGACCACGTTGCGAGCGTTGCTTCCAAAGTTGGAACAAAACGAATACCAAAAGCATTTGAGCGATTCGGTGGAACACTATCGCAAAACACGCAAAGGTTTGGACGACCTCGCCACCGGCGATTCGAACAAACCTCCCATCCATCCTCAATACGTTGCCTCTGTGATCGACAAACTCGCGACCGATGACGCGGTTTTTACCTGCGACGTAGGCACGCCCGTAATTTGGACTGCGCGCTATCTCAAGATGAACGGGAAACGCCGAATTATCGGCTCCTTCAATCATGGATCGATGGCCAACGCGATGCCTCACGCGATCGGAGCGCAAGCTGCCTACCCCGGTCGGCAGGTTATCTCGCTGTCAGGCGATGGCGGCTTCTCGATGCTCATGGGCGACGTCATTACCTTGGCGCAACGGAAATTGCCGGTGAAGGTGATCATCTTCAAAAACAAATCGCTGGCCTTTGTGGAACTCGAGCAGAAGGCCTCCGGTTTTCTCGAGTTCGCAACCGACCTGCAAGATCCGGATTTCGCAAAGATCGCGGAAGGCTCCGGCCTTCTGGGATTGTCTGCGCGGACGCCCGATCAAGTCGAGCCGATGATTGCTCAAGCTTTCAAGCACGACGGTCCTGCGGTGGTCGAGGTTTACGTCGCGCGTCAGGAACTCGCGATGCCCCCGTCAATCACACTCGAACAAGCCAAGGGCTTCTCCCTCTTCATGGTGAGAGCGGTCCTCAGTGGACGCGGCGACGAAATTATCGATCTCGCCAAAGCCAACCTGTTCCGGTAGCGAGGATCGACGTGTCCAGATGACGACTAAACCGATTACGGCAGAGATTGGATCCGAAGCAGCTGGCGCGTGGCGAATCCGGGCGTACCAGATCGCATGGGCGCTCGGCCTCTGCTTCTACTTCCTGGAATACGCTTCACGGTCTGCACCCGCCGTGATGATTCAGCACCTCTCAACCGCGTTTGGGACCAGCGCGATCGGCGTCAGCGCCATCCTCGGCACCTACTACTACACCTACTCCACAACGAGCCTTGTCGCCGGCGCGGCGCTCGACCGGCTTGGCGCAAAGAAAGTTGTGCCCGTTGGAATTTTTATTTTAGCGATAGGATGCCTGCTCTTTAGCGTTTCAACGACGGCAGCCGGATACACCGGCAGGCTCTTGCAAGGTGCAGGCTCGGCATTCGCATTCACCGGAGCAGTGTATCTCGCTGCGCACGGGTTCTCCGCACGCTGGCTCGCAACGGCCATCGGCGTAACCCAATGCATCGGAATGCTCGGAGGAGCCGCAGGCCAGTTCGCCGTCGGACCTTGGCTCGAACACGGCGTCGCTTGGCAATCCATCTGGCATTGGCTCGGCACCGCGTGTGTAGTCGTGGGCATATTGATCTTTTTCATTGCTCCGTCTGAATCCCGCCCGCAAGCCTCGGGCTCTGGCCTGGCTTCACTCATTCGCCCATACGCGATTGTTTTTCGTAATCCTCAGTCGTATTTGTGCGGAGCCGTAGCGGGGCTACTGTTTGTGCCCACCACCATCGGCGACATGACTTGGGGCGTAGCGTTTTTCCAGCGCGACCGCATGTTCAGCTACCACGATGCAGTGGTCACCGGCTCCCTCGTGCCCCTGGGATGGGTGATCGGTTGTCCGCTGCTCGGTTGGCTCGCGGATCAGATGGGACGCCGCAAGCCGGCGCTCATCGGTGGCGCGGTCGTCATGCTCGCTGCCGCTGCCTTAATCACTTTCAGCACCGGTCACCAAGCCGCGCAAATCGGCTGCTTGATTTTTGGCATCGCCTCCGGCGCGGCCATGATTCCGTACACCATCATCAAGGAAGTAAATCCCGACGAGGTCAAAGGGAGTGCGACCGGCGGAATTAATTTCCTCACGTTTGGAGTCACCGCGCTGGTCGGCCCCATCTTTGCCGATCTACTCGGGAAAGGGTTCGCCAGTACGCAGAACCATATCGCCCATTTTCGTCAGAGCGGCCTGTTTTGGATCGGCGGCATCGCTCTGGCTATCGTTCTCAGTTCGTTTCTCCGCGAAACCGGCCACGCGCGGAAAAGTGCATAGGCTGTCTCGACATGAAGCCGATCCACATTCTGTTCGCATGCCTTCTTCTACCGGGTGTCGTACGCGGTCAAACCAGCAGCGCGAATCCTGACTCCTCGGGAAGCGACGCCAATCTGGCTGCGGAGATCAAATCTCTTCGCGAAGCTCTCTTGCAAACGCAAAAGCAGATGGCCGCTCAACAGCAGGAAATTGAATCACTGAAAGCGCAATCGAAGAATGCAGTTACAATCGCTCCTGTGAGCGAGTTGCCGAATCCCAGCAACAAAACTGCCGGCGATTCGGCCACACCCGCAGTCGAGCCGGCGACCGTCTCTCCGGTCGCGAAGATCCAGCGGCAATCGCCTGCTCCGCAAATCCAGGAAAATGGCAAACCAGAGGCACCGCTGGGATCTTTCAGAATCGGCGACGCCGTCCTGGAACTCGGCGGATTCGTCGATCTCGAGAACATTTATCGGACGACGAACACGCAGAGCAACATCGCCACGAATCTTGGCGGCTTCCCCTACAACAACACGCCACAAGGATCTGTCAGTGAATTCAGGACCACGGCGCAATTCTCTCGCCTCAGTTTCAAGATCGAGGACAATTTTGCCGGCAACAATATTTTGGGCTTTGTTGAAGGCGACTTCAGCGGCAACGACAGCCCCGGCGTCTACCAAAGCGTGAATCAACATACCAATCGGATGCGCCTTTATTTCATGGACCTCAAGCGCGGCAAGTGGGAAATCCTTGGAGGACAAACCTGGAGCTGGCTGACGCCTAACCGTGAAGGGATCGGACCCATCCCTTCCGATTTGGCCATCACCTACAACGAGGATCAGAACCTCGGTGTCGGCGTTCCTTACACGCGCGCTGCTGAGTTTCGAGTGGCCTATCACCCGAACGAACACTGGGCCTTCGGAGCGGGCATCGAGGATCCGAACCAGTACATCGGCGGGTACGTCGCACTCCCTGCGGCGTTTACTTCCATCGGCCCGCAATTTGACAATGGCGCACAGGTCGGAGCGGCTAACGCCTTCCCGGATGTTCTATCCAAAGTTACCTACGACAATAAATTTGCGAGCAGACACTTTCACGCCGAAATTACGGGCCTTTTCACAGGCGCGCATGCGTCCGTGATGCCGGTGGGAGCAGATTCTTTCAAAACGCACACGACAGTCGGCGGTGGAGGTCAGCTCGCCACCAACTACGAATTGATGCGCGACAAACTCGTGTTTCTCGCCAACGCTTTTTGGAGTGATGGCGGCGCACATTACCTGGTAGCAACAGGGCCGGAACTGGTAGTCCGCCCCAACGCACTCGGTACCGACATTAGCCTTTCTATGGTGCATGCCGGAGCGGGCTCCGTCGGTCTCGAATGGAGAATGACTCCGAAGCAGGCGTTCGCGGTTTACTACGGAGCGGACTATTACGGGCGGAATTCTTTCCTTGATACGACGAATACGACGCATCCGGGAACGATCATCGGGTATGGCGGTCCCGGTTCGCCGAATACCAACAACCGCGCCATTCAGCAAGCGACCTTCGATTGGTTGCAAACCTTCTGGAAGAACCCGCGGTACGGAGCCCTGCAGACTTACGTTCAGTATTCGTATCTGACTCGCAATCCCTGGTTTGTAGGTCCGGATGACCCGAAGAATGCGCATCTCAATATGATTTACGCGGGCTTCCGGTACGTGTTGCCGTCAAGCGCTGGCACGCTCCTGCGCGTGCCTTACCCGAATTAGATTTGAAGATCTGAGAAGTAGCCGGAAGAGCGCGCGTATTGTTTTGCCTGCCGATTCAATTAGAGGTTCCGATTGGAGATTCAATCGTGAAGAAACCAGTTCTCGTAGTCGCAAGCCAATTCCCCAAGGAAGTGGAAGATCGTATCGATCGCGGCTACGAAGCGAGACGCAATCCGAATACGGCCCCTTTCAGCCAAGAACAGATGTTAGCGGCAGCAGACGGGGCCGACGCAATATTTGTCACGATGCTGGACCGCCTGGATTCCATCTTCTTTGAGAAAGTTTCGCCAACAGTAAGAGTCATCGCTACCTATTCGGTGGGGTTTGAACACATCGATCTGCAAGGCGCGGCAAAGAAAAAGATTGCGCTGGCATACACGCCAGGCGTCAACCACGAGGCGACCGCGGACATTGCCATGCTGCTTCTCCTGGGCGCCTCGCGTCGCGCCTACGAGGCACAAGAACTTGTCCGAGGAGCATGGCGACCACTTAGTCCGAACATGTTGTTGGGCTGGCAAGTGGGCGGCAAAGTGTTGGGCATTTTTGGAATGGGCAAAATCGGGCAAGCGGTGGCGCGTCGCGCGCGCGGCTTCGGGATGAAGATTCACTATAGCAATGGCTCGAAGTTGCCCCAGAACCTCGTAGGAGACGCGATTTATCATGAAGATCCGCGCGAACTCCTTCGGGTTAGCCAGTTTCTTAGTTTGCACGCGCCCGAAACTCCGGAGACTCGCCATTTCCTGAACGCAAAATCGATCAGTCTGCTCCCACGCGGCGCGGTGGTTGTGAACACGGCACGAGGCGGGCTAGTGGTAGATGAAGATTTGATTGCTGCGCTCAGGAGCGGGCAAGTCGCCGCCGCCGGACTGGATGTATTCGCGGGGGAGCCGCATCTCCATCCAGGCTATCTGGAGCTGAAGAACACATTTTTATTGCCGCATATCGGGAGCGCGACGGTTGAGACCCGCGTGGCGATGGGGATGTTGGCTCTCGACAATATTGATGCCGTACTGGCGGGAAAATCCGCTCCGACTCTCATACCTCAGTAACGAAACGTTCGTAGGGAAACTCTACTGAAACTCCCAGCAGCGTCGTAATCTGAATTACTGGGCGTTGTGGGCCGGTTAGTTCTAGAAGACGATCGTTTGGGGAACCATGGTCAATGAGCCCGATACCGGCTCAGGGAGTTAGGCCTTCGGCTTCTAGCATTTCGTCTTCGGCTTCTAGGTAGTCGAGCTGGGATTGCAGGAGCGCGGTTTTTGCATAGAGTTCTTGGGCGGCGGCGCCGTTGACCTGGGATGGGAGGGCCGTGCCCTGTTGCAGTTGCTGGACTGCGACACGATGTACTTCGGTTCGCAGCGCCAAGAGTTCTTCGGAGACTTTCAACATTTCTCGAGTGCGCTCACGTTTGTTGTAGACCGTTTGGATTCGCACTTCGATCTCATCTTTCATCCGGGCGAGATTTTCTTCGGCCTGGGCGAGTTGGGATTTACGCTCGCCGATCTCAGCGTTTCGTTTTCCACCATCGAACAGATCGTATCCAAAGTGCACGCCAAACGTGCCGAAGTTGCGCGCGAGGAAAGGGATGTTGTCCTGGTAGCTGTATCGAGCGAACGCATCAAGGTTGGGCAGATACTGCCGCTTGGCTAAACGTACGGCTGCGGAGGCTTTTTCTATTTCGGCATGCGCCTCCTGGATTTCCGGATGCGATTCCAATGCGGTGCGGAGGCACTGTTCGCGTTCACAACTGTCGCGAACTTTATCAACCGATTCGTTGAGGACAAGCGGAGTCGTCAGCGGCAGGCCGATGGCGTCGTTCAGCTGTATCATCCCGTCCGAGAGCTGCAACTCGGTTGTCAGCAACTCTTGTCGCGCGTCAAGAGTGTCGGCACGCGCCTCGATCGATTCCTGTTCCAGCGTCGAACCAAGTTTTACCTGTTCGACTCGCTCTTTTCGCAAAGCGTCGTTCGCGTCGATTTTGGCCTGGGCCGCGGCGCGGCGTGTCTGGAGGATCAGGACCTTGTAGTAGAGCTGGTGCACCTGTAACGCGACCTGGTTTCTTGTTTCCTGGGCTTTATTGCGTATCGCCTTCGTGTCGGCGCTCGCGATGTCATTTGCCGAACGGACCTTCCACAGTTCGAGGAGAGGCTGGGTCAGTTGGGTTCCACTCGTGACAAAGTTGAGTCCACCCTGGTTCAAGATGGCCGTCTTTTCGGGTATGGGCGTTCCTGCTGCCGTGCCCAACTCTCCCTTTGCTATCGCAATGAACTGGGTGTCGGTCACGCGACCGGCGTTGGTGTCGTTCCGGAGATTCGGAAAATACGAGCTTCGCGCGGCGTCTTTGGCGTGTTGCGATTCCTCGGCGCGGAAGGTTGCCAGACGAACATAGTGGTTGTGCGTGAGAGCCAGTTGCACGGCCTCGTCGAGGGTGAGGGCCTTTTGCGCCGGCGGTTTCGAATCCTGAGCGAAGGCGGAAGCGGCCATCAGGACGGCACAGAGCAACAGAATCGTGTTTCGAACGTTCATGTCCGCGGCGCTCCCTGGTCTCTTGGACCGAAAGCGAGTTCTCCGTAGTCCAGAGGCGCCCTGCGGACCATGGCGGTCAGGAGCAACGCGACAACACATGCAGCGCAGATCAGGTGAAATCCGTCGATGAACGTTAATGTGTAGGCCTGGAGGCGTATGCGCGCTCCCACAAGATCGACGGCCCGACCCGCTGCCAGTGATAAGCCGTCTGACTTCCCGAACAAACCTGCCGTCAGTTGATGGACTGAGGTGTCGGTGATCCATTGGCCGCCCTGCACATGAAGTCCCAGCAGATTCGAATGCACGCGTTCGCGGATTGCGATGAAGTGAGTCATCACAGCTACGCCGATCTGGCCGCCGAACAAGCGCACGACATGGAAAAAGGCCGAGAAGGTCAGAACGCCCTGAGGTTTTGCCAGGGCTCCGGAGAAGACGGCCTGGAGGACGATGCCGGCGACAAGCCCGATGAAGGCGAACGATTGACCAACGCCCATCAATAGTTCCGAGCGGTAGTAGTTGGCTGCGGACCATGCGCTGGTGTATTCGGCGTTGAGGATTGCCGCACCCGCGATGCAGAAGAAACCGGCGGTCATAAGTAAGCGCGCATCAAGACCCTGCAACAGCAATAAAGCCGCAATGCAAGCGATAAGCAGGAGCGGGACAGCGGACCAAATCACCGCAGGGCCGATTTGATCGGACTCGAATCCATGGATGGAGAGCGATTGCGGCACCAGAATGATTGTGGAAAGGAGGCAGAAGCGAAAAAAGATCAGCGCGATGCCAAGAATGATCGTGTTCCAGCGCCGGAGAAAGGGGAGATCGACCAGAGGGTTCGGGCTGAGCAAACGCCGCGCTGTCGATATACCCAGGAAAAAGATACCGCAGAAAAACAGTGCATTGAACAAGCCGGACCGCCACCAGTCGAGGCGCTGGCCCTGATCGAGGGCGGCGAACAAGAGGGCAAAGCCTGCGCTGCCATAGAGAAATCCTGCAAAGCTCGGAGGCGTGCCGTGTTTTGGAGCGGGAGGACTTGGCGGGATGCCGCGATAAATGCACCACAGCATGATCGGCGTCAGCACCGCCATGCTCCAAAACATCCAGCGGAATGAAAGATGATCGCGGAACCATCCATATAAGGTGGGCGCTATGTTTACCGCGCCATCGACGAAACTCGCGTAGAGAGCGAGCGTAAAGGGGAGAAAGCGTAGTGGAATATTGCGCAACGCAAAAGATAACGTGAGAGGGTAGAACGTACCCGACGTCAGGCCGGCGATTACAAGCTCTACGAGCAAGAGATTGTAAGTGTGGACGAACGGTAGAAGACAATTGATGAATGTGAAGCCGGCGGCCGCGATGATCAAGACGCGACGCGCGCCCAACAGCCCGCCCAGATAGACCGTAAAAGGGCCGATGAACATCAGCGCGACGTTGAAGGCGCTGCCGATCCATGCTCCGTCGTCATAGCCAATTCCCAAGCTGCCTTTTAGGTCGGCGGTGCCGAGACTCAGGAGCCGACCGGCGAGTGTTACGATTCCCGCGCCCATCACGACGCCGAGAATGCCGAGCAGCGGAGTGTTCGAGAGTTCTCCGGGCACGGCGCTTGAAAGCATGCCGGCGATTTGCCATTTCGTGGGGGCCCGTAGTGTTGCGCTGGTCGTCGCCATTTTCTGTTCCGGTCACTGCCTGGTGCGAACTTCGGCGACAACCGATAAGCCGGGGCGAAGCTCGGCGGCACGCCCGGCGTCGTCAAACGCG
>Ga0307474_10002631_pt1 | contig 12911 bp, 11 predicted proteins | sample atmos_gasesECM1C_2_FD_203312 | JGI IMG/M metagenome (GOLD analysis project Ga0307474, IMG submission 203312) | Hardwood forest soil microbial communities from Morgan-Monroe State Forest, Indiana, United States - atmos_gasesECM1C_05 | ecosystem: Environmental > Terrestrial > Soil > Temperate... | reverse complement strand
TATCGGCTAATACATACCCGACAGGCCAATTTCCAAGGACAGTGCGATGAACATTCTTCCCGGCAATCTACGGTTCGGTGCAGGCAAATCGCCCAAGCGGCTGGAAGACCAGCGGCTATTGACCGGCAAGGGTCATTTCATCGACGACAAGCCGGAAGACGGCGCACTTTGGCTTTATGTGCTGCGCTCGCCGCATGCGCACGCCAAAATCGTCTCGATCGACACCGAGGCTGCCCGCAAGATGCCGGGCGTCGAAGCCATCTATACCGGCGCAGATCTCGTCACGGACGACATCGGCACCTTGCCGACGCTGTTGATTTTTCCGCGCCCCGACGGCTCGCCGATGACGGTCCCGCCGCGCCGGCTGCTCGCCCATGAGCTTGTGCGCTTTGCCGGCGAGCCCGTTGCTGCCGTCGTTGCGAGTTCGCGCTTTGCCGCCCAGACCGCCGCGGAAGCGATCGCCGTGGATTACGCAGAGTTGCCCTCCGTGGTCGATCCGCTCGCCGCGATCAAGCCGGGCGCGCCGGCGGTGTGGTCGGAGGTGCCGGATAATGTCGTGGCGTCCATGAGCTATGGCGATGCGGCGGTGGTCGAGGCGGCTTTCGCCAAGGCCGATCACGTCGTGTCGCTCGATGTCCTCAACCAGCGTCTCGTTCCCTCCGCCATGGAGCCGCGCTCGACCATTGCCGAGGTTGAGAAGAAGACCGGACGGCTGATCCTGCACGTGCAGTCGCAAACGCCCGGCTCGACCCGCGACATTCTCGCCGATGTCATCCTGAAGCGGCCGAAGGAAAGCATCCTGGTTCTGGTCGGCGATATCGGCGGCGGCTTCGGCCAGAAGACGAGCCTTTATCCCGAAGACGGCATCGTGGCCTATGCCGCCACCAGGCTGAACAAGAAGATCCGCTGGCGCGGCGAACGGTCGGATGACTTTCTCGGTGGCACCCATGGCCGCGACCTCACGTCGACTGCCGAATTCGCGCTCGATACCAAAGGCCGCGTACAGGCCTTCCGTGTGCTCTCGGTCGGCGGCACCGGCGCCTATATCTCCGGCACCGGCGCGCTGATCCCGCTGATCCTCGGCCCCTTCGTGCAGACCGGCGTCTATGACCTGCCGCTCGTGCATTACGACCTCAAGGCTGTGATGACGAACACCGCACCGGTTGGCGCGTATCGCGGCGCGGGCCGGCCTGAAGCGGTCTTCGTCGTCGAGCGGCTGATGGATGCGGCCGCGCGGCAATTGAAGATGGACCCGCGCGCCATTCGCAAGGTGAACTACGTCAAGGCTTCACAAATGCCCTACACCAACGCCGTCGGCCAGGTGTACGACTCCGGCGCTTTCCAGCACATGCTGGAGCGCGCCGCCAAACTGTCGGACTGGGACGGCTTTGCCACGCGCAAGAAAGCCGCGAAGAAGAAGGGCCTGCTCTATGGACGCGGGCTGACCAGCTATATCGAATGGACCGGCGGCACCGTGCACAACGAAGCGGTGAGCCTGCATGCGACATCAGAGGGACGCATCGTCCTTCACGCCGGTACGCAAGCCATGGGGCAGGGCTTGCAGACGTCTTTCTCACAGATGGTTGCGGACGCGCTCGGCGTCTCCATCGACAAGGTCGATGTCGTCCAGGGCAATACCGATCTCGCCATCGGTTTCGGCAGCGTCGGCTCGCGCTCGCTGTTCGTCGGCGGTACGGCGGCGGTAGTCTCGGCGGTCGATCTGATCGCCAAGGCGCGCGACAAGGCTTCGCAGATGCTGGAGGCCTCCGTCGACGACATCGAATATCACGACGGCATGCTCACGGTGGTCGGCACCGACAAACGCGTCAGCCTGTTCGAGATCGCGAAAAACGAGGCGGGCGCGCGGCTGTCCGTCAACAGCGAGGGCCAGACCGACGGTCCGAGCTGGCCGAACGGTACGCATATCTGCGAAGTCGAGATTGATCCGGACACTGGCGTCACGCGCGTGGTACGCTACACGACGGTCGACGATGTCGGCGTCGCCATCAATCCGATGCTGGTGACGGGGCAGGTGCATGGCGGCGTCGCGCAAGGCATCGGCCAGGCGCTCTACGAAGGCGTGACCTACAGCGACGAAGGCCAGTTACTGACCGCGAGCTATCAGGACTATTGCATTCCGCGGGCGGATGACATTCCGCCGATCGAGGTGACGCTCGATGGGTCCGCGCCGTGCAAGACCAATCCGCTGGGCGCCAAGGGTTGCGGCGAGTCCGGCGCGATCGGTGGTCCGCCCTGCATCGCCAACGGCGTGATGGATGCGCTCGCCGATCTCGGCATTACATCGATCCAGACGCCCATTTCGCCGATGAAGATCTGGGAAGCGATCCGGGACGCAAAGGCCAGGGCGGCTGCGTAGAATATCTGAACGCAGGTTTGATCCCTCCCCCGCGAAGCGCGGGGAGGGTGGATCATCGTGAGCGGGAGCGAACGATGAGCCGGGTGGAGGCTTTAATAGTGAGCAACCCCCACCCCGACGCTCATTGCATTCGCGTCGACCCTCCCCGCAAGGGGGAGGGATAAGAGCACGCCGAATACCAGCGTCGCTGAACCTTTATCGTCATCAAAGCGACTTAAGCTGACAGCTCCACAGACGTGGAAGTGGATGCGATTCCTGGCTTACCTCGCGGTGCCGTTCTGCTAGCCTCGCTTGGCCTTGCAACGGAGAACTTTGATGCGCAAGTTTTTGACGGTGCTCGCTGCGCTGGCGACGCTGAGCCTGACCAATTGCGGCTATAACGCGATTCAGACCAATGACGAACAGGTCAAGTCGGCCTGGTCGGAAGTGCTCAACCAGTATCAGCGCCGCGCGGATCTCGTCCCCAACCTCGTCAATTCCGTGAAGGGCTTTGCGCAGCAGGAAAAGGACGTGCTGCTCGGTGTGACAAATGCGCGCGCCAAGGTCGGCAGCATCCAGGCGACGCCGGAACTGGTCAACGATCCCGGCGCGTTCGCGAAATTCCAGCAAGCGCAGGGCGAATTGACCAGCGCGCTGTCCAAGCTTCTGGTAGTCACCGAGAATTATCCGCAGCTCAAATCGGATGCGCTGTTTCACGACCTGATGACGCAGCTCGAAGGCACCGAGAACCGCATCACGGTCGCGCGCAACCGCTACATCAAGTCGGTGCAGGACTACAACGTCGGCATTCGCACCTTCCCGAACAATCTCACGGCGATGGCGTTCGGCTACAAGGAGAAAGCCAATTTCACGGTCGAGAACGAAAAGGAAATCTCGACCGCACCGAAGGTGGATTTCAACCCCGCGCCTGCGCCCGCGAAGTAGTATTGCGACTGGCCGGATTGATCGCGCGATGATCGCAAGGGCTCTCCTTTTTGCGTTCCTGATGTGCTGGCCGTTTGCGGCGACGGCTGAAGTCGCTGTGCCGCCGTTGACGGGACGCGTGGTCGATCAAACCGGCACGTTGTCGGCCTCCGACGCCGCCGCATTGACGCAACGGTTGAAGGACCTCGAGAGCCGCAAGGGCAGCCAGGTCGCGGTGCTGATCGTGCCGACCACCCAGCCCGAAACGATCGAGCAGTTCTCGATCCGTGTCGCAGAAGCCTGGAAGATCGGCCGCAGGAAGATCGACGACGGCGCGCTGCTCGTCGTCGCCAAGAACGACCGCAAGCTGCGCATCGAAGTCGGTTACGGCCTGGAAGGTGCGATGCCGGACGTAACCGCGCGGCGTATCATCGACGAGATCATCGTGCCTCGGTTCAAGACCGGCGATTTCGCCGGCGGCATTTCGGCCGGGGTCGACCGCATCATTCGCATCATCGACGGTGAGCCGTTGCCGGCGCCGAAGCCTGAGGTGTCGCACAGCGTCGACCCCAACATGTTCTTTGACATCGTTTTCAGCCCGTTCGGTTTTCTCGGCTATGCGGCGATCGCCGCCATCCTGCGCGGCTTAATGGGCCGGCTGCTCGGCTCCGGCGTCACCGCCGGCGTCGTTGGCGCGATCGTCTGGTTTCTGCTCGGTTCGATGGTTGTCTCCGGTATCTTCGGTATCGCCGCATTCTTCCTCACGATGTTCGGCGACAGCATTTTGGCGGCAAGCCAGGCAGCGAGCCGCTCCGGCCGCGGCGGCTATGGCGGAGGCTGGTCGTCGGGCTCGTCCGGCGGCTCATGGTCCAGCGGATCGAGCTCGGGTTCGAGCGACAGCGGGTTTTCCGGCGGCGGCGGCGATTTCGGCGGCGGCGGGGCTTCGGGGAGCTGGTAGCTAGTGGAGTGGATTTGACATTCGCTCCGCGCCTAGCCGCAAATTCGGAAAGCGAATGTCCAATCCGAAACTCCACTAGAAACTTTTATTTGCTAGTGGTCCTTTTGATTCTAACATTCGCAAAAGTGGCTGCTGAGGAGGAATGCGAATGTTAGAATCGGACCACTAGATGGGTATCAGGCGCATCAGCAAGCATCTCGTCGAGCACCATTGGCGGGCGCGGCGCGTGTTCCCGAAAGAGGTGCTCGCTCTGATCGAGCAGGCGATCAAGGCCGGCGAAGCGACGCATTCCGGCCAGGTGCGCTTCGTCGTCGAAGGCGCGCTCGACGGCAAGCCGCTGTTCTCAAACCAATCCGCGCGCGACCGCGCGCTCGATATTTTTTCACATTTGCGGATATGGGACACCGCGCATAACAACGGCGTCTTGATCTATCTTTTGCTGGCCGACCGCGATGTCGAGATCGTCGCCGACCGCGGCATCGATGCCAAAGTCGGCGCGGCCGGCTGGCAGACAATCTGCGCTATGATGGAAACGGATTTCCGCGCCGGCAATTTCTCCGGCGGCGTGATCAAGGGAATTCAGGCCGTCTCACGCGAACTCGCGACCTATTTCCCAAGGCAGGGCGCCGGCCCGAACGAACTGCCGGATGCGCCTGTCGTGATCTGACGTTGTCATTCCGGGGCGCCCGAAGGGCGAGCCCGGAATCTATTCAGCCGCGACAATGCTGGGCGAAGATGGATTCCGGGCTCGCGCTAATGCGCGCCCCGGAATGACGCCTGAGGAGAGGGCTTATGTGCGCTTCGCAGCAGCTGGAGGCGAGACAGGGTCAGCCTTGATCGAAGGCCGCTGCGCGACGCGGTCGAACCAGGCCTTGATGTGGCTGTTGGCGGGATCCATCGGCTGGCCGACCAGGGCGCCGAAATCGAGCCAGCAAAACAGCAGGATGTCGGCAAGTGTAAAGCGTTTGCCGCAGATATAGTCGCGTCCGTCCGCCATCTGGCCGTTGAGCCAGGCAAGGCGGTTGGCCGCGATCATCTTCAAGCCCGGCGAAGCCTCAGGCACCACCGGAATGCGCTTCTCGAAGAATTTGAGCGCCTCGCCGAAGCGATAACCGTTCGCCAGGGGCTCGCAGATGTTGAGATCGACGCGGCGCGTCCACATCCGGCATTCGGCACGCTCCTTCGGCGTCGATCCGATCATCGCAGGGTTCGGCTTCAGCTCTTCGAGATACTCGCAGATCGCGGTGATCTCGGCGAGATAGCTGCCGTCGTCGAGTTCGAGCGTCGGCATCTGTCCGTGCGGATTGCGCTTGAGGTGTTCCTCTTGGCGGTTTTCGCCGCCGCGCAAGTCGACCGTCTGCTTCGGCATCTCGATGCCTTTTTCCGCCATGAAGATGCGGACGATGCGCGGATTGGGTCCGATCGAGTCGTAAAATTTCACGGCGTTCTCCCCCTGTTAATCAACGGCAGGACGCATTGAGCAGACCGAAGGCGACCTGTCAAACGTCTGAGCCTAGTTGTCGTCGAGCTTGTTGAGGTCGCGCACCGACTGCATGATCGGTTCGAAGTTCGATCGCGCGTCGAGCGCATCGAACAGCTGTGCGGTGTCGGAGAGCAGCGCGTGCGAGCGGGCAATGGCGATCCGCACATCTTCCTGCGGCGTATCGGAGAGGCGGCCGTGTCCAGACAGCAGGATTTTCGAGTCGAGACCTTTCAGCCGTTCCAGCGACTGGATGTAGTCGCTGATGCTGCCGGAGCCGAATACGCCGCCCATCACGCCGCCGGGCATCAGCGTGTCGGCGGCGAACAGCAACCCCTTGTCCTGATCGAACAGGCTGATGCAGGCCGAGGTGTGGCCCGGCGTGTACATCACACTCAAGCGAAAACCGCCGAGGTCGAGCAGATTGCCTTCCTCAAGCCAGATATCGACATTGATCGGCATGTTCGGTTCGTTGAACATCTTGCGCAGCATCGAGAAGTCGTCGCGCAGCATGATCTTGTTGGCGGCAAGGCGATGCGCCGCAATGATGGCGCGGCTTTCATTGAAATGCCAGGCCGCGCCGATGTGATCGAGATGCTCATGGCTCAGGATCACCATGTCGATCTTCTCGGGCGGGCAGTCGAGATGGTGCAGACATTCGAGCAGCGCGGGATAATTCGAGGTCAGCCCAACGTCGATCATGATGGTGCGGGACTTGCCGCGCACAAGGTAAGCGTTGGCGGCGCGATTCTTGAAGCGGATCTGGTAGACGTGCTCGTGAGCCTGGATCAGCGAGCAGACGTCGTTGTTGAGCAGGGTCGGAAACGGGCTCGGCTTGCGGTCGCTCATGGATTGGTTGCCCTGAAGGCCGCGGCATTGGAGGCGCGCAGGCGTTTGCTCAACGCGTCCATTACCATCAGCGCGAAGGCCGGCTGCTGGCTGACCAGATAGACGAAGCGGGCGTGGTTGATCCGCATCACGCGCGTATTCGGCGCAGCGGCGATCGCGGTCGCCGACCGCGACGAGCCGTCGATCACGGCCATCTCGCCGAAAAACTCGCCCTTGCCGAGGGTCACGATCACGGTCTTGGTAACGCCGTTCAGCTTGGCGATTTCGACTTCGCCATCGAGCACGACGAACAATTCGCGCCCGGTCGAGCCTTCTTCGAAAATGACCTGATCGACATCAAATTCGTTGATGCATTTCTCGATGGCCATGGGTGCTCCCGCCGGTTCGGAGCCATGTTAGTCGGCCACGCGACCGAGGCAACCCGGCCACCGGCGGTGTCCTGCTCCCGCAGTGAGGCGCGGGAAGGGTGCCTCCGGGGCGGAAGCCGCCTCCCGGCAATTCCTAAATTTTCGGTAAGACCTCGGCCAGGTAAGGATTTGGAAAGTTCTGAAAGTTACCAAATGGTCAATCTTTTAGGGAGATTTGACCATGAGCGAGCAGGCTGCCGAACCCGCAAGCGGTGAACAGGGTTCCCTCAATTTTTCCCAAGCGTCCGGCACGGCAAGCGAACTGGGGACGGCTGCGGCCCCCGAACCTGCTGCCGCCGAAATGACCGCCGCCTCCGCGCCGGTATCGGAACCTGCGGCTTCCGAGGCTCTCAAGGCCGAGAATGCCTCGCTGTCCAAGCCGGAAGCGGCAAAGGGCGAAATACCGCATTCCCCCGGCAAGGTGATTGTCATGTCGCGCGGCGAGCGCGTCTGGACCGACCATGACATCCACGCCGAGCCCAAAACGGAAGAGCGTCAAGGCATGTTCGGCAAGCGGCGGATTGCAGCCATCGCGGCCATGCTGGCGCTGGCGACTGCGGCAGGCGCCGTGGGCGGCGCGTTCGCGACGGCCACCCTGATCCACGGCTCGAGCGATGTCGCCGTCAGCACCGGCCAGAACCCGCTTTCGGCCTCGTTGTCGCGGATCGACTCGGACATCCAGTCGCTGAAGACCGGCCTTGAGCATACCTCCAAGATCGGCATGAGCCAGTTCAACAAGACCACTGATCGCCTCGACAAGCTCGAGCGCGCCCAGGCAGAGCCGGCCGCCAAGCTCGCCAAGCTCAGCGAAGCCATCGACAAGCTGCACGCTTTGCCGGTTCCTGCGCCCGCCAGCGCCGCTGCGGCGCCTGCCACGTCGCCTGCGTCTTCTTCCGTCTCGAAGGAGATAACGGGCTCGATCGCACCTGCAACCGCCCAGCAGGCTTCGGCTTCGCCGGCAGCCCCCAAGATCGACGCAAAACCCGACGCGAAGACCGAAGTCGGCCGGTTGCCGACGCTCGACGACTGGGTGCTGCGCGACGTCGGCTATGGCGGCGCCCTGATCGGCAGCCGCCGCGGCACGTTCGAGGTCTACGCCGGCGACATGATCCCGGGGCTCGGCCGGGTCGACGCCATCCGCCGCCAGGACGGCCGCTGGGTGGTCGTCACCAGCCGTGGCCTGATCGTCGCGCGATAGAGCATGATCCGGAAAAGTGGAAACCGGTTTTCCGACGAGATCATGCTCCAATAAAGAGACAAAATTCCCGCTTCACTCCAACGTGAGGCGGCGATCCCCCGGACAATCCGCCGCCATTTCGGCCGGTTCCTGAACCAAACGCTAAGGCACGATGATGGATGCCCATCATCGTGCCTTATTTTTTGTTTGCGCATGATCTCCGCGCAAACGCATTCGCGTTTGTCGCGAGGGAAAACCGCTGCACACTTTTCCGGATCATGCGGCCTCCCGGGAATTGGGGGCTATGATGCGGTGTTTGTCAGGACATGGATTCGTTGCGTTCTCTCTTCACTACGATCGCGCTGCTATTGCTGCCGCTGAGCCACGCGCAAGGCGCGCCGCCGCTGGAACGCGGAACGGCGATCCTCGATCCCTCCGCGCTTAAGGAACTCGATCGCGGTCCTTTTGGCCTGGCGCGGATGCTCAGCCCATCCTCTGACGGACAGCTCACCGACAGCGCGCTGTTCGCGCTGCCGTCGATGGCGTCAATCCGCACATCGCTCGACGCCGAATTCGACCGCTATGTCGCGCGGCACAAGAGCGAGTTGCCAAACGAAACCATCGGCGTCGGTCAACAATTCGACTTTCAGCTCTTCGACCGCGATCAACTTTATTCCAGCGCAACGCGCTTTGTACTGTCCGGTGTCGTCAATCGGATGGACCGCGCTTTTGTGGCGTCGGAGAGCTGCGGCGAAATCCGGCTGATCTATCGCCTCACGCAGATCGATGCGCCGCCGGTCGGCGATCACGGCGCGTCGGCGCGGCTGCCGATGACGCTCAATCTCATTCTGAAGGCGAAGGCCGATGGAAGCACGGCGACGACCTGCGCGGCGATTGCACGGCGTTGGCTGGATTCTGCGAACTGGCCGCTCACCGGCACGGCGCTGGCAGAAAGGCTGACATCTGGCAACGGACCGCTGGCGCTGATCGGGCCAGACAACGTCGCACGCATCGAAACCAACATTCAGATCGTCCATGTCACGCAATCGCCGGCGCGCGAGTTTCGCACCGACTATTTGCTGAAGGTCTTCGACTACGACCGCCAGGCCAAAGTGTTCGAGGAAGCGACGCTGGAGGACCAGATCGATCGCGAGCGCCTGTTGGCGGACGAAAAGCTTCGCCGCGATTTCAAAGCCTGGTTGCTCGATCCAAAACACCTTGCGGAATTCGATCGCGGCACAGTTCTCATTCCGAAGGAGTTTCTTGCGACGCGCGCGATTGCGCCGACGCCGATCGGCTTTTCGCCGTCGGCATCGCTGCCGGCTTTTGGTCTCGTCGAAGGCGAAAGCGAGAATCCCATCTTCTCGAAGGACGACGTCGTGACCGCGCTGCAAAAGGCCGCGGCGCGCGGGATAACCATGCAAAACATCCGCTCAGTCGCGGGCTTCGGGCGCCGCCTCAACGACATCACCTGCGCCGGATGCCACCAGACCCGTGGCATAGGCGGCTTTCATTTTCCGGGCGTCGACTGGATGGCGGAACATCCCTCCAACACGACGATCGTGCCGGCGTCGCCGCATTTCTTCGGCGACCAGGTGCGCCGCCGGGATATCCTCGCTGAATTCCGCGACGGCAAAGATGTCGACTACAGCCGCGGCTTTTCCGAGCGGCCGCAACTGCGCGGCAGCGGCGAACTGGCCGGCACCGAATATGACGACGGTTGGGGCGCGCATTGCTACAGTCTGCGTTCCAAAGCCACCGAAAACGATCCGACCTTTGCGTCCTGGGGTTGCGCCAAGGGGCTTTCGTGCCAGGTCATGAGCGAGACCTCGCGCATGGGCATGTGTTTCGTCGGCAAGCGGTAGACCACGCAACGCCAGATTGACAGTAGGCTTACTAATCGTGTTTCATGCCCAACCAACCGCGACATGAGGATGCGGGGAGGAAACATGGACGACATCCTGATTGTCGGTGGCGGCATCGGCGGGTTGACGCTGGGTCTTTCGCTGCACGCAGCCAAGATTCCTTGCCGCGTTTTCGAGGCGGCACCGGAAATCCGCGCGGTCGGCGTCGGCGTCAATCTCCTGCCGCATGCGACCAAGGAACTCGCAGCGCTCGGCCTCGAGGCCGATCTGGCGCGCGTGGCGATCGCGACGAAAGATTCGACCTTCTTCAATCGCTTTGGCCAGTTGATCTATCAGGAGCCGCTCGGCCGCGCCGCCGGCTACGACAATCCGCAATTCTCGATCCATCGCGGCGACCTGCAAATGGTTCTGCTGGATGCGTTCAAGAGCCGTGTTGGCGCGGACCGCATCTTGACCAATCATCATTGCGCCCGCGTGGAGCAGGATGACGCGGGTGTCACCCTGCATTTCACGAACGGACAAAGCGTGCGCGGCCGCGCAGCGATCGCCTGCGACGGCATCAATTCTGTGATTCGCAAGCAGTTCTTTCCGGACGAAGGCGAGCCGCGTTATTCCGGCGTCAACATGTGGCGCGGCGTCACGCGCTGGAAGCCGATCCTGTCCGGCGCGAGCCTGACGCGAGCCGGCTGGCTGTCGCATGGCAAGATGGTGATCTATCCGATCCGCGAAGTGGGCAGCGACGGCTTGCAACTCGTCAACTGGGTCGCCGAGATCGAGACGCCCAACTATCGCCGCCGCGACTGGAGCAGAGCCGGCTCGCTCGATGATTTCATCGGCGCCTTTGCCGACTGGCATTTCGACTGGCTCGATGTTCCGGCCTTCATCCGCGCCGCCGACAGCGTGCTGGAATTTCCGATGGTCGACCAGGATCCGCTGCCGCGCTGGAGTTTTGGACGCGTGACGCTGCTGGGCGATGCGGCGCATCCGATGGTGCCGCGCGGCTCCAATGGGGCGGGGCAGGCGATCCTCGATACGCGCGCGATGACCTCGGCGCTGCTCGCCAACGCCGATCCCGTCGCGGCCTTCGCAGCGTATGAGACGGAGCGGCTGGAGAAGACGACGCGCATCGTTCTCACCAACCGTACCAATCCGCCCGACGCGATCCTGCGCGAAGTCTACCAGCGCACCAACGACAAGCCGTTCAAGACAATCGGTGACGTCATCAGCCATGACGAACTGGTGGCGCTGTCCGACAGCTACAAGCAGATTGCGGGCTTTTCTAGGGAAGCGTTGCGCGCGTAGCCAATGTCGTCATTGCGAGCGCAAGCGAAGCAATCCAGACCTGTTTGAAGCGAAACACTGGATTGCCTCGTCGCTATCGCTCCTCGCAATGACGTGAGGTCAGGGGAAATCTAAATACGATGTCGGCAGTAGCAAAAGACGCCTCCACCGTCGATGTCGCGCAATTCATCGACGCGCAGCCGGTCAGCGCGTTTCAGGTCAAGCTGCTGTTGACCTGCGCGACGGTGCTATTCCTCGACGGCTTCGACACCACGGCGATCGGCTATGTCGCGCCGGCGCTGGCAAAGGAATGGTCGCTCGGCAAGGGTGCGCTCGGTCCGGTGTTCAGCGCGGGCCTGTTCGGGCTGATGATCGGGGCGTTGCTGTTCGGTCCGCTGGCAGACCGTATCGGGCGCAAGAAAATCATTGTCTTCTCCACGATCGCCTTCGGTCTCGGCACGCTGGTTGCCGCCTTTGTCAATGACGTGAACGCGCTGATCGTGGTCCGCCTTCTCACCGGCCTCGGCCTCGGCGGCGCAATGCCGAATACCATTGCGCTCACCTCCGAATTCTCCCCGCATCGCCGCCGCGCCACCATGGTGATGGTGATGTTCGTCGGCTTTTCGGTTGGCGCAGCGCTCGGCGGCCTGCTTGCCGCAGGCCTGATACCGCAATTCGGCTGGCGCTCGGTCTTCGTCGTCGGCGGCGCCGCGCCATTGTTGCTGGCGCCCTTCCTTGCATGGCGCTTGCCGGAATCGGTGCGCTTTCTCGCCTTGACCGGCCGCGCCGATGCACGCGTCGCCGAACTCCTTTCCAGCGTCAGCGCGAAGGCGGCTTTTGCCGCCGGCACGCGCTTTGTCGTGGACGAGCCGGCGCTGAAGGGCATGCCGGTCCAGCATCTGTTCAGGGACGGGCGCGCGCTCGCGACGCTGCTGTTGTGGGTCGTGTTCTTCATGAGCCTGCTCGAGCTTTATTTCATGTCGAACTGGCTGCCGACGGTGCTCAACGATCTCGGCGCCTCGATTTCGGAAGCCGCCGTGATCAGCTCGATGCTGCAAGTGGGCGGCGTGATCGGCACCTTCGCGCTCGGCAACATCATCGACCGCTTTTCTTTTCGTGCGCTGGCGCTGGTCTATTTCATCGGTGTATTCGCGGTCGGCGCCATCGGACAGCTTGGTCATTCGGCAACTCTCGTCGCGATCGCGATCTTCGTTGCCGGTTTCTGCATCGTCGGCGGACAGATTGCCGCCAACGCGCTCGCAGCGGGATTTTATCCCACGTCGGTCCGGGCGACCGGTGTCGGCTGGGCGCTCGGTGTGGGGCGGGTTGGCTCGATCGTCGGCCCGCTCGTCGGTGGCGTGCTGCTCAGCCTGGAATGGAGTATCGGCGAACTTTTTGTGACGGCTGCCGCCGCTGCGCTCTGCGCGGCTCTGGCGGCGTTTTCGCTCGGCCAGATGGCGGGTTTAGGCGGAACAGGCAAGCCTGTTCAGTCGCCGCTTGAGCCGGTGACGCGAGGTCAGGCCTGATTTCTCTTCACCTCTCCCCATCGGGGAGAGGGAGCGCACCGCCGCTGTGGCATAAAATGTCGGCTAACCTCGTTGTACTTTAAACCGG
>Ga0307474_10002627_pt1 | contig 12915 bp, 11 predicted proteins | sample atmos_gasesECM1C_2_FD_203312 | JGI IMG/M metagenome (GOLD analysis project Ga0307474, IMG submission 203312) | Hardwood forest soil microbial communities from Morgan-Monroe State Forest, Indiana, United States - atmos_gasesECM1C_05 | ecosystem: Environmental > Terrestrial > Soil > Temperate... | reverse complement strand
AGCACCAGCTGATCGGCCAGACGGCGGAAGAATTCGCGGTCAACGAAATCCTACCCAACGCCGAGAAAATCGAGCACAAAGATTTCTCCATCTCGCGTGGGCTCCTGAAAAAGGCCGGCGAGCTCGGCCTGAGCGGCGTTGAAATTCCAGAAGCTTATGGCGGCCTCGAGATGGACAAGGTTACCTCCGCCGTCATCGCCGACCACATCGCGAAGTATGCTGGCTTCGCCACGACTTGGGGCGCGCATAGCGGCATCGGGTTGCTGCCGATCGTTTATTTCGGAACGGAGGAGCAAAAGAAACAATATTTGCCACGTCTGGCGACTGGCGAGATTGTTGGCGCGTATGCGCTTTCGGAATCGACCTCCGGGTCCGACGCCATGAACTGCCGTGCTCGCGCCGAGCTTTCTTCCGACGGCAAGCATTACATCCTGAACGGCGAAAAAATGTGGATCACCAACGCCGGATTCGCCGACCTGTTTACAGTTTTCGCCAAGGTCAATGGTGAAAAGTTCAGCGCGTTCCTGGTCGAGAGAACGTTCCCGGGCTTCTCGGTCGGAGCCGAAGAGCACAAGATGGGCATCCGCGGATCGTCAACTTGTCCGATCATCCTGAATGATTGCAAAGTGCCAGCTGAGAATTTGCTCGGCGACATCGGCAAAGGGCACGTGATTGCTTTCAATATCCTGAACATCGGCCGCTTCAAACTCGGCGCGATGTGCGTGGGTGGCGGACGCGTCTCGCTGGAAAGTGCGATCAGCTATGCCAAGCAGCGCAAGGCTTTTGGCAAGCCGATCAGCGACTTCGGCCTGGTGCGCGAGAAGCTGGCGAACATGGCGACGCTGCTCTACGTCGGCGAATCGCTTGTGTATCGCACGGTCGGCATGATGGATGTTGCGCTCGGCGAAGTTGACAAGTCCGGCACGGAGGCGATGAAAGAAACTCGCAAGGCGATCGAGGAATACGCGGTGGAGTGCTCGATCATCAAGGTCTGGGGCTCGGAGATGGTCGACTACGTTGTCGACGAAACTTTGCAGATATATGCAGGCTACGGTTTCGTAGAAGAGTATCCCGCGGAACGTGCCTATCGCGACGCACGCATTAATCGCATCTTCGAGGGCACCAACGAAATTAACCGGCTCATCATCACGGGATTTCTGCTGAAGCGAGCGATGAGCGGACAGCTGCCGCTGATGCCTGCGATCAAGAAGTTGATGGATGAAGTACTCTCCGGGCCTTCTGTCGGCGAAGAGCTCGACGGACTGCTGACGGAAGAACGAAAAGTAGTCAGCCAGGCGAAGAAGCTCGGCCTATTTGCGGCTGGGGCAGCCACTCAGAAATATATGCAGGCGATTCAGGATCAGCAGGAAATCATGGGCGCCATCGCCGATATGACCATTGAAAGCTACGCTATGGAATCGGCGGTGCTGCGCGCACAAAAGATTGCCGAGACGAAAGGCGAGTCCGCGGCCGCTCTTCCGATCGCGATGACGCGCGTCTATCTAATGCAAGCGATGGAGAAGATCGAGTCCGCGGCGAAGAAGGTGATCGCGGCAGTCGCCGATGGCGACATGCTGCGCACTCAGCTTGCCATTCTGCGCCGACTGGCCAAGTACGAACCATTCAACACCATCGACCTTCGGCAACAGATTGCGCAAAAGGTGATTGAGCGGGGAAAGTACTCCCTGGCATAAATCTTCAACTTAGATCGGGAACCGACACTGATTCGTCGTTCGAGAGAGTCGAGCGCAAATATCGATGGCTCCTGATAACACGCTTCCATGAGAACGAGTGGTCAGGTTCTGATCGCGTCGGCCAGTGTTCTGCTGCTGTGCGCCTGTCTGGGTGCGCAAGAAAACAGCGTATCGATGGACCTTGCCCTCACGCCGCCGATGGGCTGGAATTCCTGGAACAAGTTTGCCTGCAACGTAAGCGAAGACATGATCAGGAGCATGGCCGACGCGATGGTCAAATCCGGCATGAAAGATGCGGGGTATCAATATGTAAACGTCGACGATTGCTGGCAGGTCAGCCGCGACGGGAATGGCAATATCGTGGCCGATCCGCAACGTTTTCCGCATGGTATGAAGGCTGTCGGCGATTACATTCATTCCCTGGGACTGAAGTTCGGCGTGTACTCTGATGCGGGTTCGAAGACCTGCGCGGGACGGCCCGGCGGCCTCGGCCATGAATATCAGGATGCGATCCAGTACGCGGCATGGGGCGTTGACTATCTGAAGTACGATTGGTGCAATACCACCACGCAGGATGCGAAGGCTTCCTACGCGAACATGCGCGCCGCACTCGACGCTTCGGGTCGCGCTGTCGTGTTGAGCATCTGCGAATGGGGTACGGCCAAGCCGTGGCTCTGGGGAAAAGAGGTTGGCGGCAATTTGTGGCGCACCACCGGCGACATCAGCGACAAATGGGCTGGCCGGACGAAATGGCCGGATGGAAGTTGCTGTTCGAATGGAATGTTGGCAATCCTCGATCAGCAGGTTGGGTTGCAGTCGTACGCCGGACCGGGGCACTGGAATGACCCTGACATGCTGGAAGTGGGCAACGGTGGTATGAGCGACGCCGAGTATCGCGTCCACTTCAGCTTGTGGGCGATTCTCGCGGCACCGCTGATTGCCGGCAATGATCTCCGCAATATGCGGCCCGAGGTCCGCGACATTCTAACCAACAAAGAAGTAATCGCGGTGGATCAGGACCCGCTGGGGCGAGAAGGGGAACGCGTGTGGAAAAATGGCGATCTGGAAGTGTGGGCCAAGCAGTTACGAGACGGCAGCCGCGCCGTTGTCCTGCTGAATCGGGGGAGCGCGGAGCAGGGAGTCACTGCCAGATGGCAGGATCTCGGCTATCCCGATCAGGTGAGCGCCTCGGTGCATGATTTGTGGCAGCATAAAGATCTGGGCAAGTTTAGGGGAAAGTTTTCCGCACAGGTGGCATCGCACGGCATCGTTATGGTGATGGTGACGCCTTAGAGCTGAATATTGCTCACCTTTCACCGCTTCGGAAAGTTGGCGTCCGCTTTCACTTCCTGGCATTTGTAACCCCAGATCAGCGGCTGGTCTTCAACTCTTCCATCACGCTCTGGATCAGTTCCTTCGCGTCGGTCAGGCTCTTCATAATGATCTGGATATCCATCACGGGCTTGCCCGGCCAGCGTTGGCTCTGGCAGTAAACGCCGTGTTGACCGACCAGCGCCATGGCATCCGTGATCGTATCCATCGTGACCGCCAGGCGCCCGCGTGGGACCCCCATCATGGTTTCATAGTGTTCCAGTTCTTCGTGTTTTTCATCGAATACCGGCATCGGACGATTGTAAACGCTGCCGTCGATGGGGCATAATCGTTGGTCTCTGCTGACAAATGGTTTTCTCACACGTCTAAGATTTTTGTCCATAGCGAACAACTCACAGGAGAGATCATGCGAAAACGAATCCTACTTCCCACGCTGCTAACCTTGGTGTTCACCACAGCTGCTTTCGCGCAGACGGGCAAGAGTCGGCCGAGCCCGGCGGCGTCAGCCGCGTGCGATCTTGGCGGCGGCAAAACCATCAAGACAGATTATTCCAGCCCGCGTATGAAAGGCCGCAAGATCTATGGCGACCTCGTACCCTTCGGCGAAGTCTGGCGCACGGGAGCGAATGACGCCACCACATTTGTCACCAGCGCTGATGTAGTCGTCGGCGGCAAGACCATTCCTGCCGGCAGCTACACCATCTTCACCGTTCCCGCCGCGGACAAATGGACGCTGATCGTCAACAAGAAAACAGGCGAATGGGGCATCCCCTATAAATATGAGAGCGATGAACTGGCGCGCGTGGACATGAAGGTAAGCAAGCTGCCCTCGCCGTTGGAAAATTTCACTATCGCATACGGAAAAGCGGGAAACGGCTGCACGCTGCGCATCGATTGGGAGACCACGCGCGCGTCGGTAGACATTGCCGCGAAGTAAGTGCGTACGCGCGGTTGAAATTTGATTTCCTGGTTGCGGATTGCTGATTGAAAACTCCAGAGCGGGTTTTCAATCACAATCTGCAATTACGAGGCAGGCTTCCAGCGCAGCACCGGTTTTCTGGCAGCCGCAGTTTCGTCAAGCCGCGAAACCCGTGTCGAGTGCGGTGCGTTGAGCACAATCTGCGGATCCTCTTCCACTTCGTCGGCAATCGATTTCATCGCCTCGATGAATAAATCCATTTCTTCCTTGGATTCACTCTCGGTCGGCTCGATCATCAGCGCACCCGGAACAATCAAGGGAAACGCCGTTGTGTAGGGATGGAATCCGTAATCGATCAGACGCTTGGCGATGTCCATGGTGCGGACGCCCCTTTTCGCTTGCAGCTTGTCGCTGAAAACGACTTCATGCATCGTGGGCGTGGAATAGGGCAGATCGTAGGTTCCTTCGAGCCCCTTGCGGATGTAGTTGGCGTTCAGCACCGCATCTTCAGTCGTCTGCCGCAGACCATCTGGCCCGTTCGCCTGAATGTAGGCTAGGGCGCGGACGAACATGCCGAAGTTGCCGTAGAACGCACGTACCCGTCCAACCGACTGCGGACGGTTGTATTCAAAACCGAGGGTGCCATCGGATTTGCTGACCAGCACGGGCGTAGGCAAGAATGGCTCGAGTGTTTTCTTGATCGCCACCGGTCCCGATCCCGGCCCACCACCGCCATGCGGCGTGGAAAATGTTTTATGCAAGTTAAGGTGCATCACATCCACCCCGAAATCACCGGGCCGCACCTTGCCCACCAGCGCGTTCATATTTGCTCCATCCATATAGAGCAGGCCGCCTTTGGCGTGAAGGATGTCGGCAATCTTGTGAATCTGCTGTTCGAATACTCCCAGCGTGTTGGGATTGGTAAGCATCAGCGCGGCGACATCCTCGTTCATCTGAGCTTCCAGGGACGCAATGTCCACCATTCCGCGGGAGTCGGATTTCAAGTTTTCTACAGCGTAGTCAACCATCGCTGCCGTGGCCGGATTCGTTCCATGCGCAGAATCTGGAATCAAGACTTTCTTTCGCGGACGCCCCTGCGCATGGTGGTAGGCACGCACCATCAGGAGTCCGGTCATCTCACCGTGCGCGCCAGCCGCTGGCTGCATGGTGATCGCATCCATGCCCGTGATTTCGATCAGGCACTGGCTCAGCGTTTTCAGAATCTGCAGAGCGCCTTGCGAAATCTGTTCCGGCTGGTAGGGATGCCCGTTGGCGATTCCCTCGACCCGCGCCACCGCTTCATTCACTCGCGGGTTGTACTTCATGGTGCAGGAGCCGAGAGGATACATACCAAGATCGATCGCGTAATTCCAGGTTGACATGCGCGTAAAGTGGCGGATGATTTCAATCTCGCTCACCTCGGGCATGTTTCCCAGATCTTTTCTTTCAGAGGCGCCGAGCAGCGCGGATGTATCCACCTCTGGTACATCGAGCGGCGGCAACTTCCATGCGGCTTTTCCGGCGGAAGACTTCTCGAAGATCAGTCCTTCGTTCTGATTAACGTGGCGCGTGGCCTTGCGAGTTTCGTACTTCATCGCGCCACCTCTTCCACTGCGACATCTTCCTTGGCCGACCGCTTCGAGGCGTCAATCTCGGCAACCAGCCCGACGGCCGTATCGATTGCAGACCGCGGGGTAAGTTCTGTACAACACCATAGCGCGGCATTGCCCAGTTCAGGATAAAACTTCCCCAGCGGCAATCCGCCGACCAGCTTGTGACCTAGCAGCCGATTGTTGATGGCGTGCGAGTCGTCCCTTGTCTGAAGCACAAACTCGTTGAACCGAGGCGCGCCGCCAAACAGAACTTTGCCGTGCTTCGAGAACTGTCCGGCTGCATAAGCAGCTTTCGCCAAATTCTGCTTGGCTAACTCCCTCAACCCGACTTTGCCATAGACGGTCATAAAGATGTTGACCATCAATGCGACCAGCGCCTGATTGGTGCAGATATTCGACGTCGCCTTTTCCCGCCGGATGTGTTGCTCGCGGGTGGCTAGCGTGAGTACAAATCCGCGCCTGCCCTGTGTATCGACGGTTTGTCCGACCAATCGCCCCGGCATTTGCCGCACGAATTTTTCCCGCGTGGCAATGACGCCGCAGTGTGGACCACCAAAACCCAGCGGCACGCCGAACGATTGCGCTTCCATCGCGATCACGTCCGCCTCTCGCGGTGGCTCCACGATTCCCAGAGATACTGCTTCCGCAATCGACACCACAAGCATCGCGCCGTGCTTGTGGGCGATCCCGGCAATCGCCGAAACATCTTCAATCGTGCCAAAGAAATTCGGCGATTGAATCAGCACGCACGCGGTCTGGGGCGTGATGGACTTCTCCAACTCCGCGAGATTCATCCGCCCATCATCGCCGAAACCTGTCACCGACAGCGGCATTCCCTGATGCGTGGCATAGGTCGCGAGCACTTCGCGATATTCCGGGTGCAGACTGCGAGCCACAACCACCGCCCGCCGGCCGGTAAGACGCACCGCCATCATCACGGCTTCGGCCGCGGCGGTCGACCCGTCATACATGGAAGCATTGGCCACTTCCATGCCAGTGAGTTCGCCGATCATCGTCTGAAATTCAAAAATCGATTGCAGGGTGCCCTGTGAAATCTCCGCCTGATAGGGGGTGTATGCGGTAAGAAACTCGCCACGCGAGATCAGGGAATCAATAATAACGGGTCGGTAATGGGGGTACGCACCCGCGCCTAGAAAACTGATGTAGCCTTCACCGTTTTCCCGCGAGCGTTGGCGGAAGTAGTCCACGATTTCAGATTCCGCCATTTGTCGTGGGACTTTGAGGTCACGGTTGAGCCGGTATTCCGCCGGAATGGGGGCAAACAATTCGTCGACCGAGCGCAGGCCAATCGCCTTCAGCATGGCTTCGCGATCGGCAGGAGATTTCGGTAAATAGCGCATAGGAAGTTCTTAGATGAAGCTCGAGGTCAATTGGATTGCGGCAGCCGTCCGGCAGCTTGAAGCGAGCGCAAAACCCGCCAGGAAAGAGTCGCAATCCTCAATGTCATCTTTGAGTCTCAATTCTCCCTGGATTGATCAGTGTCCGCCTTCTTCGGTGACGAACTTATCGTAATCCGCAGAAGACAGCAGCCCATCCAGTTCGCCGGGATTCTTCAGCGTGATTTTCATCATCCAGGAACCATGAGGATCTTTATTCACGTTCTCGGGCGAAGTGGCCAGATCGGCGTTAACCTCGGTAACCGTGCCAGATGCCGGAGCGTACAAGTCCGATACGGCTTTCACCGACTCAACCGAACCGAACGTCTTGCCGGCTGTGACCTCCGCCCCAAGCTTCGGCAATTCGACGAAAACGATGTCGCCCAACTCTTCCTGGGCGTGATCGGTGATCCCGACAGTGGCAGTAGTTCCACTGGCCTGAATCCATTCATGCTGCTTCGTATATTTGCGATCTGACGGGTAGCCCATAATGGATTTCTCAGCTCCTGGCCTAGCTACTCTTCTTCGGCCTCTTGTAAAACGGCGCCGGCACAACCTGTGCTCCCACACCCTGACCGCGAATTTCTACTTTCACCGCTGTGCCTACGGGCACAAATTCCGGCGGCACATACGCCAGCGCAATATTTTTCTTCAGGAATGGCGATGGAGATCCGCTGGTCACATATCCAATCTCGCGCCCGGCAACATCCAGCACTTTGTAACTGTCCCGCGCGATGCCGCGCTCGGTCATCTCCAAGCCAACGAGCGTACGCTTCACGCCTTCAGCTTTTGCTTTTTCGAGAGTGGCGCGTCCGATGAACTCCGCCTTCTCCATCTTGCAGAAGCGGTCCAGTCCAGCTTCCCAAACATTGATCGTATCGGAAATCTCGTGCCCGTAGAGCGGGAGTTTGCCTTCAAGACGCAGAGTGTTGCGAGCGCCTAGGCCGCAGGGGACGATGCCAAACTCTCTTCCTGCGCTCAAAATTTCATTCCAAACCCGAGCGCCGATCGTTTCATCCGAAGGAATGTAAATCTCAAACCCGTCCTCTGCAGTGTACCCGGTGCGCGCAATCAGAATATTCTTCAGTCCACAGACAGAACCGCGCGTAACCCAATAGAACTTTACCGCGCCCAAATTCGCGTCCGTCAGCTTCTGCAAGACGTCAACGCCCTTCGGCCCCTGTATTGCAATCTGGGTAAAGTCATCAGAAAGATTTTCGACGGAGCAATCGAACTGCCGCGTGTTGTCGCGGACCCAATCGAAATCTTTCTCGCGCGTGCCCGCGTTGATCACCAGAAGATATTCGTCCTCGCCGAGGCGATGGACGATAACGTCGTCCACAAACGTTGCTTGAGGATAGAGCAGCGCTGAATACTGCGCCTGCCCCACGGCCAGCCGGGCCGCGTCATTCATGGAGATGTGCTGGACTGCGGCAAGAGCCTGCGGACCGGCCAAGCGGATGTCGCCCATGTGGCTCACGTCGAAGATGCCGACCCCTGTGCGTACCGCCATATGCTCGTTGATGATGCCGCAGCCGATCGCGGCCGGGTACTCCACCGGCATGTCCCAGCCATTGAAGTCCACCATCTTCGCGCCCATCCGGCGATGGATAGCGTTCAGCGCAGTCTTGCGGACGGCGGCAGTGGCTTCCATGGGAGTCAAAATCTAATCCTCGATCGGCACAGCGGGGTCATCGCGAATGGTACGACTGACTACCGTAACACGTGGATTTTCGGTGGGTCAAACCAGAAGGTCTCAACGGCAGGGGACACTGCCAACGCCAGGCAAAGGGCCAGGATTCCTATCGTCCGAACTGCACCGTGACGTGCGCCCCCGCGGCCACGTGCGTCCCGGGAAGTGGAGATTGTTGGCGCGCCACGCCGCTGCCAACCGCTTCCAGTTCAAGACCAGCATCCTGAGCAGATTCGACGGCACCGCGGACAGTTTTTCCAACGAAAGACGGCACTTCGATTCCTCCCTGCTCAACGTCTAACACCACGGTTCCGGTAGCAGGAATTTTCGCCTGAAGTGCAGCGGCGTCGGCAAGGTCTTCCTTATTTCTTGCGGGCCCTGACGGGCCGGCCTCAGCCGGCATCGACTCATTCTGCCTTATTGCTGCCTGCACCACGTTCCCGTCACTGCGCGTATTCGCGGGCAAAGGTTCCCGCGCAACGCTTGGCTTGCTTGCCGAAGAAGGCATGGTATCCCCATTTACTTCTGCTGTTTCCAAGGGTTCCCCGGGATGATCTGGGGTTCCTTCCTCCAAGTCTTTATCCTTCATCTTGGCCTGTGCCAGCAGCAATTGATGTTGGGGCGCCAGCGGCAGATCGTGGGGCGTGTGCAGATATTCGAGTACCTGCTGCGTGACACGACGAAATACTGGTGCTGACACCTGTCCGCCCTGATGCAGGCCAACCGCTGAATCCAGGATCACAGCGACCACGATCTGCGGATTGTTGACCGGCGCGAATCCGGCAAATGACCCGATATATTTTGTCTTCGAGTACGCTCCCGTTGCCGGATCCACCTTCTGAGCCGTCCCGGTCTTACCCGCCGATGTATAGCCTTCCAAAATTGCCTTACGTCCCGTGCCTTCGAGCACGACTTTCTGCATCATCGACCGCATCTCAGCCGAGGTATAACTCGAAATCACTCGCCGCGAAGTTCCCGAATGGAATGCAACAGTTTGTGGCAAACTCTTTTCCGGCGAACTCTGCGGATGCATTGTTCCCGCGACGATACGTGGCGCCACCCACACTCCATCGTTAGCAAATGTGGAAATCAGTGCCGATAGCTGGAGCGGCGAGATTCCGATTTCCTGGCCCATGGAAATCGCCGCAATCGAAACCTTCGACCAGCGGCTGACGGGCTTAGTCAGACCGCGCGTCTCGCCCGGCAACTCGATTCCGGTTTGCTGTCCGAATCCATAGGCGCGAATGTATTTGTAGAAGCGGTCCTCACCCAGGCGCAGGGCAATTTTGATCGCGCCCACGTCGCTCGATTCCGCCAGCACGCCCCAGACTGGCAACAGGCCGTGCGGCTTCGAGTCACGAATGCGCATGCCGTTGTAGACGATCGATCCCATCTGGCAGTCGAACACTTCATCGGGATTGGTCAGCTTCTCTTCGAGCGCCGCCGAGATTGTGACCAGCTTGAAGGTTGATCCCGGTTCGTAAACGTAGCTTACTGCGCGATTGGTGAGCGCGCCGGGTGTAATCTGCTTTCGCAGATTGGGATTGAATGTCGGCCGGTTTGCCAGCGCCAGAATTTCCCCGGTATGCGGATTCTCTACGATCACGGTGCCGGCAATCGCACGCGTGTCATGAATCGCCTGCTCCAGTTCCTTCTCGGCAATGTACTGAATATTCTTATCGACGGTCAGAACGAGATTCTCGCCCGGCTCCGGTTGCTTCTCGACGTCGGAGAACCACTGTCGCCGAGCATCCACCGAGATGGACATTTTTCCTGCGCGCCCGCGCAGTTCATCGTCGAACGCGTGCTCGATGCCGCTCTGCCCTGAGTCCTCCATCCCGACGGTTCCTACCACCTGAGCGGCAAGATCACGCGCCGGATAAAACCGCTTCGGCTCCTTCTGGAAATGAATACCCTGTAGCCCCAGCGACTTAATACGCTGGATGGTTTCATCATCGGCCTTGCGAGCTACCCAGCAAAAAGTCTTATGGCTGTGACAATCAGCGAGTACCACGTTATGATCTTCGCCAGTTATTCGCGTGATCAGAGCGACCGCGGTGGGCAGATCTTTCACTTCCGACGGCACGGCGAAAGCCGAATCTACGAGTACCGACATTGCCAGCTCGTGTCCAGCGCGGTCGTAGATCACTCCGCGCTTGGCGGAAAGCGGAATCTCGCGCTGCTGCTGATGTTCGGCCTGCTTCACAAAGCTGCCGTAACGGAAAATTTGCAGGTAAATGAGCCGGAAGGAGATCGTCAGACACCAGAACAGAAGGATTCCGCCGAGCAGGTAGAGTCTGGAATTCTTGCCGAGGATGGGGTTGGTCGCCATGGATTTCGACTTAGACAAACGCCGTTAGACAAACATGGCGGCTCCGCCCATCAGGCGGACCGCCAATAAGTTCGTGGGGGGCAGCCGAGCCGGCTCTTGCTGCTGCCTCTAATGCCTCCCGATCACCATTGCCGGCTCCACTCTCGCCATCACCGGGGCGTTCGAATCCACCGCCGCGCTGTCCATATGGATTACCTGACCCGGGTCGGGCGGCACCAGCCCCATGCGCCGCGCCATTACGTCAATTCGCTCCGGATCGCGCAAGCTGGCATCTTCCAAGCGCAACGCACGGTTCATCTCCGTCAAATTGTTCAGTTCACGCTTGGCCGATTCAATCTGGTAACCATACTCAATGGCACGGAGGTGTTGCCAGGCGTAAGTAAACACCAGCATGAACAGGATCGCCAACGCCGTGCCGAACTGCTTCATGTCGCGATTGCGTCTGGGATCTTCGACTTTCACCAGACGGGAGTTGTCGATCGCTTTAGCGAAGTAAATCTCCGGTGTGCCGGCAAAAAAAGTATTTCGGCGCGCCGCTGGAACTGCCATCTGAAGTGCCGCTGCTGCCGTTGCCATTATGCTGCTCCTGCGAAAATCCGTTCTGACTGCTGTGGAGTATGCAAGTCAAAGAGCCGCCGCAGTTCCATCTCTTCGGACATGCGTTTCTTTTGATCGCTTTGTTCAGCGCGTTCCACCACCGCCATCAAGTCCTTAATCAAAGTCCCGGTATACATGGCGCACCTTCCAACTCGAATTCCTACCCAGAACCTGGCTTCGAACCGGAAGCCTATCTCCATCGGCGGATCTTCGTCCGCCTTTTTAGAACCTGAACGCCCGGCACGCCATTACAGCTGTGCCGGGGACTCCGGCAGGTTCTCCGGAGCCTAAATTTTTTCCGCCGCCCGCATTTTCGCGCTGCGTGCTCGCGGATTGCCATCTTGCTCTTCTTCGGATGCCGTCACCGGTTTCTTGGTCAACACCCGGAAGTACTTGTACTCATTTCCGGCCTCGCGGAAGGCATCCTTTACGATGCGATCTTCCAACGAATGAAAACTGATCACCACCACGCGCCCTCCTGGTTTCAGAATCCGGGGCGCCGCATTCATCAGCGCCGTCAGATCGTCCAGTTCGCGGTTTACGAAGATTCGAAGAGCCTGGAAGGTTCTGGTCGCCGGATGAATTCGCCGCTGTTCTGAATTCATTGGCCGGGCCGCGGCTGATATGACATCCGCAAGATGTGCGGTAGATCGTATCGGCCGCGACCGGACAATGGCTCTGGCGATTCTCCGCGACCTCCTTTCCTCTCCGAATTCGTAAATCACATCGGCAAGCTCGCGCTCGTCGAGGTGGTTTACCACTTGTTCGGCGGTTCGCTCCGACCGCGGGTCCATTCGCATGTCGAGCGGTCCGTCCGCCTGAAAACTGAATCCACGCGCCGCATCTTGCAGTTGCAAACTGCTCAGTCCGATGTCGGCCAGCAAGCCGTCGGCAAGATTCTTGCCGAACCGCTCTCCAACTTCGGCGAACGAGGACTGCATCAGCGTGACCTTCGGCCAGTCAGCATTTGCCGGCGAGACGCCGGCGCCACTATCCAGCTTCAGTTGCGCGAGCTTTCTCTCGGCTATCTGGAGCGCCGCTGGATCTTTATCGAGCCCAATCAAATGTCCCGCTGCGCCGAGGCGTTTTGCGATTTCGTAACTGTGTCCGCCCAAGCCCACCGTGGCGTCGATATACGTCCCGCCACGCCGCACGTTTAAAAAGTCGATCGCTTCTTTTAAAAGAACCGGAACATGGCTGGCTTCCTTTCCACCACCATGCCCAACCCCCTGAGGGGTGTCTGTTGAACCCTCGCCCACTAGATGCCCAATTCGTCGAGCGTCTTCTCATCGTCAGGCGTGAACTTTTCTTCCTCGACCTGTTTGCGATACGAATCCA
>Ga0307474_10002626_pt1 | contig 12917 bp, 13 predicted proteins | sample atmos_gasesECM1C_2_FD_203312 | JGI IMG/M metagenome (GOLD analysis project Ga0307474, IMG submission 203312) | Hardwood forest soil microbial communities from Morgan-Monroe State Forest, Indiana, United States - atmos_gasesECM1C_05 | ecosystem: Environmental > Terrestrial > Soil > Temperate... | reverse complement strand
CTGTCCGGTCAGCGTGAAGATGCCCGCTCCAATGACCGCGCCGATGCCAAGAGTGACCAGGTTCAGCGCCCCCAGCGAGCGCTTGAGCGTATGTTCGCCCACTTCGCTCGCCTCACTGGAGAGCATCGACATCGGTTTAACGCGTAGCAGTCTGGACATAAGTTGGACAGTTCCTCCGGTAGCGGGATTGAGATCGAGTATTTAGTTGGTCGTCACTTCTGCCGCGGAACGCCGCGACCACAAAAAATACACAGGAATCCCCAGCAGCACGAGCACAAGACCTGGCCACGTGTACTGGGGCTTGTACCGCAATAGTACGAGACAGATCCAGCCCGCCAAGGCGATGTACAGTGCCGGCAGCACCGGATAACCGAGCGCGCGATACGGGCGCGGAGCCGCCGGCCACTTCACGCGCAAGACGAACAATCCGAGGATGGTCAGAATATAGAAAACCAGCACCGCAAAAATGATGTAGTCCAGCAACTGGCCGTATGAGCCCGAGACGCACAACACGCAGGTCCACAACGCCTGCACAATCAATCCCGCCACCGGCGTGCGGTACTTCGGGTGCAGTTTGCCCACGGCTTTGAAGAACAGCCCGTCGCGGCTCATGGCGTAGTACACGCGCGCGCCCGCAAGGGTTAGACCGTTGGCACACCCAAAGGTTGAAATCAGGATCGCCGCGGCCATCAGCTGCGCTCCGCCGGAGTGGAAGATCTGTTCCAGCGCCGCCGTGCCGATGCGATCTTCCGTTGCGTGCTGCACGCCGCGCGCCAGCGCCGTGGCTCCATTGGCATCGCCATGCATCGGGAGCACCAGGATGTACGCCAGCGAAGCGAGGAAGTAAGCCGTCAGCACGAAGCCCGTCCCCAACACCAGCGACAGGGGGATATTTCGCCGGGGGTTTTTCACCTCCCCGGCTGTGAAGGTGATGTTGTTCCACGCATCCGACGAAAACAGGCTGCCCACCTGCACCACGGCCAACACCACCAGCAGATTCACCAGCACAATCGGCCCACCAACGCCCACCTGCACCGGGTGCAGCGCATGCCAGCCGGAGTTCTCCCAGAACTTGCTCCAGTCATCGCCGAAGTTCGCCTGCCAGGCCGTCGCATTGCGTCCCACCGTGAAGGCCAGCAACACCAACCCGGCGAGCGACAACGCCTTTGCGGACGTGAAGACGTTCTGGATCATCGATCCCAGCTTCACGCCGAAGACATTCACAAAGGCCAGTAGCAGAACGATTACGATCGCGACCAGGTTGGCGGTGTTTACGCCGATGTCCATGTTGCCCAAAACCATCGGGCCCACCCGAATGGCTGGCACGTGCGCGATGTGCCAGAGCCAGTGCGTCGTCGAAACCGCTGGGAAAAAGACGCCAAGGTATTTGCCGAAGGCCACGCAGACCGCGGCGATGGTTCCCGTTTGGATGACCAGGAAAAGCGTCCAGCCATAGAGGAATCCCCACACCGGCCCCAGCGACTCACGCAGATAAACATACTGGCCGCCTGCCTGCGGCATCATGGCCGCCAGTTCGCCATAGCTGAGCGCGGCAATGATCGTCAGAACGCCGGTCAGGACCCATGCGCCGAGGTACAGCGCCGGTGAGTCGGTCAGACGAGCAATGTCGGAGTCAACCAGGAAGATGCCCGAGCCGATCATCGACCCGATAACGAGCGCAGTGGAACTGAACAGACCGAGCGTCTGCACCAACTTCGGGCTTGCGTTTGCTGGTGCGGCGGCCTCGGAGCGGGAACTGATCTTTTGGGTCGTCACTTGCAAGAGTTTTACTCGATTTTGACGCGCTTGTCTCTAGATTTCCGTAAATCGCCTTGTTCAGCGGGGTTCCCCTAACCGCTCCCGCCAGAGTCGGAATTCTGCTGCCGGATCCTCGGCCGCGAAGATAGCTGCCGCCACCGCCACCGTGGTCGCGCCCGCCTCAATCACCAGCGGCGCCGTCTCCAGGGTGATTCCTGCCGCCGCGGTCAAAATTATGTCCGGCCCTGCCTGCTGGCGCAGCCGCCTGACACCCTCGACCCCAATCGGCCGCCTCTCCGTCTGCTTGGTCGTGGTCTTGAAGACCGGTCCGATCGCGAAGTAGTTCGCGGGTTCGTCCAGAATGCCGGGTAAGAGCGCATCGCTGCCCGCAAACGTCCCCACGATTCTCCCCGGCCCCACGATTCGCCGCGCCTCCCGCACCGTCACGTCGCCGGCATCCACGTGTACCCCGTCGAACCCGACGGCTTCGACGAGGTCGGCGCGGTCGTCGAGAATCAGCCGGACCCGCTCCTCGGGCATAGCTTCGCGCAGCACCTCTGCATCGGCCTTCAGCTCCGCATCTGAGCCTTTCTTGTTGCGATACTCCAGCAGCGTTACGCCGGCGTCGGCCAGCGCCGCTCCCAGGTCGGCCAGAAACTGCTGCCTTCCGTTGGCCGGGACGTAGGAAGAATCCAGAATCGGATAAATGCGCGGAAACTCAAACCCCATACTCCCAGCCTAGCCGCTGTACCTGGGTCTGTCAGCGCTCACAGCCTGTTTTCCAGTCGCTTTCAGGAGGTCGGCCGCGCCGAGGTAAGCGGGCGCGGCCGGCCTTTCTGTTCCCTGTTCCTTGGTCCCTGCTCCCTGCTTTTTCACATCTCGTCCGCCGACGGCCCGTACATCCCTGGAATCTTCTGCCCCAGTACCCGCAGAAAGACTCCGAGTTGCGCGCGATGATGAATCATGTGGTTGATCACCCAGATCCGCCACACGTTGTACTTCGAGTCGTCGATCCAGGCTTGTTCGCCGGCCACGAACTTCCAGTTTGAATCCCACCTCTCCGGTGTCATGGCCTCCAGCGCCGGCTTGGCGTCCCCCACCCGCTTGTCAAAGCCAGTCAGCACCTGTGCCTTCGAGGTTGGCGGTGGAACGTTCATCGACGGATCCCACACCAGTTTGTCGGTGGTCAGGGTGTGCACCGCCCACTCGCCGGCCGTGTCCGCCACGTGCCCTGCGAGCCTTCCCAAGGCCATCGACTTCTCATGCGGCTTCCACGAGAAGTCCGCGTCTTCCGGTATCGCTTCCAGCAACTTGCGGGTACTCGCGGTCTCGCGCTCGTACTCCGCAACAAGGTCCTTTTGAATGTCCATCCGTGCAACCTCCCTGTTGCCAGGCAAGCATATCGGAAAACCTCGTCGAGAGGCGAAGAAAAAGCGATAATTTAATTTTAGAATTCTCCTCGCACCGGCTTTTCAACTGCACCAATCACTCCTCTGGGCGAGCCAGCTGGCGAACCGCCAACCCAGGTGAAGAGTCCGTCATCCTCTCGCTCCACAACTTGAAACCGCATCGAAGCTATTGGGATGAAACACTGTATTCACAGTTGCCTTTTCGCTTTGGCCTGTACCGTACCGCTTTGCCTTTCCACTCAGACTCATGCACAACTTGCAAAAGCAAACCTGCCCGATGCGCCTTCCCCTTCGAGCGACCAGCCGGGCGTCCCGCCTATGCAACGCGAAACCACCTGGCGCACGCTTCCGCGCGACTTCCTCCTCGACGAGAAGGAGATCTGGCTCTTCCCCTTGCAGCTCGCCAAAGGACACCATTGGGTTCCTACCCTCGCCATAGCCGGCGGGACAGCCGCGCTCATCGCAGCCGATCCCCACGTCGCCTCATACTTCCGCTCGCACGCCCGCAACATCGACAAGGGCAACGACGTCTTTGATCCTATGATCACCACCGGCGAAGTGATCGCCGTTCCCGCCTCGCTGATGGCTGCTGGCTATATGCGCCACGATTCCTACCAGGTAGACACGGCGCTGATGGCCGCCGAGGCCTACGGAGACAGCGCCATCGTCGACCTCGCCATCAAGGCCGTCTCACGCCGTGATCGGCCCTCCGACATCCCCGCCGGCAAGCCTTTTACCAACACGTTTTTCAACGGCGGCAAGTCTCCACTGCAAGGCAGCAGCTTCCCCTCCGGCCACGCGGCCGCCGCCTTCTCGGTGGCCACCGTCGTCGCCAACCGCTACAGCCGCCATCGCTGGGTTTCCATCGCCGTTTACGGAATGGCCTCTCTGATCAGCGCCTCGCGCATTACATCCAATGCCCACTTCACATCCGACGTCTTCCTGGGCGCCGCCCTCGGCTACACGACTGCCAAATACACCGTGCTGCGGCCACGCTGAAGTCAGAATTTCCCATGGGTCAAAAATGGAAGAACTTCTCGCGAAGCGCGTCCTCGTATGCTTTCTTGGCCGCTTTCGCCTTCTGCCGCAGGTCATCCTCGTGCATGCCTGCCTGCTCCCACGCATCCACCTCGGCAATGTCATGGTTCACCGAGGCGAGAGCTTCCTCTTCGCGAATCGCGGCTACCCATTCGTCCACGGCTTCTTTGTAGTTCTCCTGCAGCTCATCCAGTTCCGCCAGTTCAGCGGCCATCTCGCGCCTCCTCCATTGGCACACCCTAAGCCGGAGATGTGAAGCGAAGATTACGACAAAGGCAGGATTCAGGGCAGAGCAAACGCCACGTAAGCCCCGCCCTGCGGCGTCTTCAAATCCCGCGCCCCGCTGGTCCCAATCACCACATACTGCTTGCCGTTGATCATGTAGGTCGCCGGCGTGGCCACGCCCGCATAGGGCAGCACCGTTTCCCAAAGCAGCTTGCCTGTGGCCGTATCGAAGGCGCGGAACTTGCGGTCGTGCATCGTGGCCCCGATAAACAGCAGCCCGCTCGCCGTCACAATCGGGCCGCCGTAGTTCTCTGTTCCCGTATCCTTCATTCCCTTAGCCACCAGCTCCGGATACTCGCCGAGGTTCACCTTCCACAGGTACTTCCCCGTCTTCAGGTCGATGGCGCTCAGCGTCCCCCACGGCGGTTGGAACGCCGGATAGCCTTCAGGGTCCAGAAACTTCCTGTAGCCCGTGAAGACGTAGTCGCGCGGTGCGCTGTCGCCCTTTGCCTCATCGCCCGCGTTCACGCCCAGGTAACGCAGCAGCGAGTCCAGTTCCCTCCCCCGCATGTTCGGCATTGGCGGCATGCGGCCCTTGCCGGTGTGAATGAGCTCTGAAGTCTGCGCCGCCGACATGCGCACCCCCAGACCGATCAGCATGGGAAACGACGGCGGAATTCCCTCGCGATTGTCGCCGTGGCAGATGGCGCAGCGGTTCGCGTAGACGGTCCTGCCGGCCGTGTCCTCCTCATGCGCCTTGGGAGCCGGCTGCGCCGCATCCGATGCCATCTCCTTCTTGTCCGCAGTTGCCTTCGCCGGGATCCGCAGGAACTCCATCAGGTCACCCATGCGCTGTTCGTTCAGGTTGGGAAACGAAGGCATCCGCCCCACCCCCTGTCGCACCGTCAGCGCGATCTTTGACTCCGGCATCCGCTTGTTCTCGTCGACGAGCGATGGGAACGCCGGCGGCGACCCACTGCGATCGAGACCGTGGCACACCGCGCACTGCTGGCGATAGACCTGCTCGCCGGAGCTGCCTGCCTCGCCCACCGGCGAGAGCCCACCCAGCCACACCATCTCGTTCGCGTTCACAAACAGCACGCTGTGCACCGGATCGATGGCCGGTCCGCCCCACTCCCCGCCCCCGTCAAACCCCGGAAACACCACCGTCTGCTTCTCCACCGAGAAGGGCAGAAACTGCCCTCCGCTGCGGATGTTGTTCTCAAACTCCTTCACCGCCCACGCATGAGCCTCAGGTGTGCGCGTCGTGAGCATCTCTTCGGTCAGACGTTGCCGCGCAAAAGGCTCGGGCCACTCTGGCAGAGGCTGCGTCTTGGAGGCCACTTCTCCCGGCACCGTGCTCGCGGGATACGGCCTCTCGCTGATCGGGTACAACGGCTTGCCCGTCACGCGGTCAAAGAGATACAGGAACCCCTGCTTGCTGGTCTGTGCCAACGCTTCAATCGGCTTGCCATTACGCTCGAGCGTGACCAGCGCCGGCGACGAAGGAAAATCGCGATCCCAGATGTCGTGATGAACGCCCTGGAAGTGCCACAGCCGCTTGCCGGTGTTCGCGTCGAGCGCCAGCAGGGTGTTGGCATAGAGATCGTCGCCCACCCGATCGCCGCCGTAGAAATCCATCACTGCGGAGCCCGTGGGAGCAAAGACGATTCCCCGTTTCTCATCGAGCGTCATGCCTGCCCAGTTGTTGGCCGCGCCGGCCGTCTTCCACGCGTCCGGGGGCCACGTCTCGTAGCCCTTTTCTCCCGGTCTGGGGATGGTATGAAAGACCCAACGCAACTGGCCAGTGCGCACGTCGAAGGCGCGAATGTCCCCCGGCGGCGCCGGATGCGTCTCCGGATTGCGCCCGCCCACGATGATCATGTCCTTGTAGACGATGCCCGGCGTGGTCAGCGCGATCGACTGCTCCTCGTACGGCTCGCGCAGCCCCTTCCTCAGGTCGATTCGCCCCTGCTCGCCAAAGCCCGGAAGGGCCTTCCCTGTCTCTGGATCGAGGCAATAGAGAAAATTCATCACGCCCGCGAAGAGGCGCTTCTCCTTGCCGTCAGTCCACCAGCTCATGCCGCGCGCCGGCTGCGCGCCGGGAATTCCGGAATCGAACTTCCATTTCAGCTGACCGGTTGCTGCGTCGAGCGCCACCACCTTCTGCGTCGGCGTGTAGGCGTAAAGCGTGCCGTCAATCACCAGCGGGTTGGCCTGGATGCCACCCTTCTCGCCGGTGTCGAATGTCCACGCCACTGCCAGCCGGCCGGCATTCTCGCGATTGATCTGGGTGAGCTTGGAGTAGTGATCGCCGTCGCGGCCGCCATTGTAGGCAGGCCAGTCGACATTCTGCGCGCAACAAGCACTGCCGGACAGCAGGGCCCCGGCAACCGGAAGCACGATTGCGGTATGAAAAGAGATTCTGATATCCATGAAGTCCGCGGGCCTTGTCGAATAGGAACGTAGCGATTCTATATCCGGAAGGCTCGGTCACGCCCGCGATCCGCATGAGTTGTAGCACTACCGATTTGACACTACCGTGTGTCTATGAAGAGCGTGACGGAGCAAAACCTTCGCTATGACTTTCCGAAGGTCGAGCGAATGCTCCGCGAGGGCCAATCGTCGCGAGTGACCGAACGCGGCAAGGTCATTGCCAGGTTGGAGCCTGAGGGCGATTGGAGCGGTGTTCTGGGCAGGCCTCCGCTGACGGATTTCCTGGCACGGATGCAAGCGAATTTCGGTGACAAGATACTGGAACCGTCCGGCGCCGAACTGATTTCGCCGGAACGCGACGAAGGCCCTTAACGTTCGGACGCCATCAACCGTTTCGTTCCGCCAAAAACCTCTCCATGAACTTCGTATCGAACTCGCCCTCGCGGAAGCGTTCATCGGCGAAGATCGCCTGGTGCAGCGGGATCGAGGTCTCAATGCCCTGCACGATGAACTGGCCCAGCGCGCGCTCCATCTTCGCAATCGCCTCGGCTCGCGTGTCTCCATGCACAATCAGCTTGGCAATCAGCGAGTCATAGTACGGCGGCACAACGCCCTCGGCGTACTGCGCCGTATCCACACGCACGCCATTGCCTCCCGGCACATTGAAGGCGGTAATCTTTCCCGCGCTGGGTGTGAACTTCACCGGATGCTCGGCATTAATGCGGCATTCGATGGAGTGCCCGCGCATCTCTAGCTTGGCGGGGAGAATGTTGCTGAGCTTCTCGCCGCTGGCAATCAGCAGCTGTGCCTTCACCAGGTCGATGCCGGTAATGAACTCCGTCACCGGATGCTCCACCTGGATGCGCGTGTTCATCTCGATGAAGTAGAGCTGTCCGTCTTCGTCCATCAAAAACTCAACGGTCCCCGCGTTCTGATAGCCGATCTCGCTAAGGCAGCGCCGCAGCGTCTTGTCGATCTCGTCGCGCATCTTCGGCGTGACCTTCAGGCTCGGCGCCTCTTCGATCAACTTTTGATGACGCCGCTGGATCGAGCACTCGCGCTCGAAGAGCGTGGCCACGCTGCCGTGCTCATCGGCCAGCACCTGGAACTCGATGTGCCGCGGCCGCTCGATGAACTTCTCCATGTAGAGATCGCCGTTGCCGAACGCGTTGGCCGCCTCGGTGGACGCCGCGTGATAAAGGTTTGGAAGCTCTTCCGCCGTGCGCACAATGCGCATGCCGCGGCCACCACCGCCGGCCTTCGCCTTGAGGATGACCGGAAGGCCCACCTTCTTCGCCCACTCCAGCGCCTCGTCCTCGCTCGACAGCACGCCATCGGACCCGGGAAGAATCGGCACCTTGGCCTTCTTCATGGACTGCCGCGCCTTCTCCTTCTCGCCCATCAACCGCGTCACCTCCGGAGGCGGCCCGATGAACTTGATGTTTGAAGCGCGGCACACCTCGGCGAAGTTGGCGTTCTCGCTCAGCAACCCGTAGCCAGGATGAATCGCATCCACATCCGCAATCTCGGCGGCTGAGATGACCGCGGGCACATGGAGATAGCTGTCCGACGGGCGCGGCGGCCCGATGCAGATGGCCTCATCCGCAAACCGGACATGGAGCGAATTGCGATCAGCCTCGCTGTACACAGCGACGGTGCGAACGCCCATCTCCTTGCATGCATTGATCACGCGCAACGCAATTTCGCCGCGATTGGCAACCAGTACCTTACGAAACATTCGGGTCCTTTAGAGCGAAGCTAGCGGGGAACGCGGAATGAGCCATGAAAGCGGAGCTAGCGTAGTTAGCGGTGTTTGCGGTGCTAGTGATGTTTGCAGCATCAGGAGAAGTTGCGGTTTTCGGGAAATTCGAGCCGCCACGGCGCAGCATCTTTTGGATTGTCAAAACCTTTCGCATCCTCCATGCGGCGTCAGGCGAACTCCGCTAACCCTGCTAGCTCCGCTAACGCCGCTTTAAAGCTAACCCGCTGTCTTACGCCGTCTTCACCGAAAACAGCGGCTGGCCGAACTCGATCGGCTGGCCATTCGTTACCAGGCACTTCACAATTTCCCCCGTCGCATCGGCTTCAATCTCGTTCATCAACTTCATGGCTTCCACGATGCACACCACCTGGCCCTTCTCCACGTGGTCACCCGGGGAAACAAACGCGCCCGCGCCGGGCGACGGTGATCCGTAAAACGTGCCCACAATCGGCGACTTGATCAGGTGCAGTCCGGCATCGGGATCGGCAGCCGGTTCCGCAGCGGGCGGAGCTGCGGCCGCCGCCATCATCGGAATGGGCGCGGCCACTGCCGGCACTCCCGGAACATTCTGCGCGCTCGGCGCGGCCACCACAGCAGCAGGTTGACTGAACTTCAGCCGTATCTTCAAATCACCGCGGTCCAGTTCGAACTCAGCGACGTCCTGCTCCTTCAAAAATTCAACCAGCTGCTTCAGATCCTGAATATCTTGATTTTTCATTCGTTCCTTTAGCCTTCAACCTTCATTGGGTGACAGCAGATCCGTAGCTCACAACTCGATCAGGGCTTTGGGCGCGGGCGTCAGCACATGCCCTCCATTCCGCGTCACCGCCACCATATCTTCAATACGAATGCCGAACTCTCCCGCCAGGTAAACGCCGGGCTCAATCGTCACCACCATTCCCGGCTGCAGTCGTGTCTTCTGTCCCGCACCCACCCTTGGTGCTTCGTGAATCTCCAATCCCACGCCGTGTCCCGTGGAGTGGGTAAATGCATCCGCCAGGCCGGCCTCGCGCAACACTGAGCGGGCGGCTTCGTCCACGTCTCCGCACGATGCGCCCGAGCTCACCGCCGACACCGCCGACTCCTGCGCCTCCAGCACCGCTTCATAGGCTGTGCGCTCCTTCGGCTTCGGCGTGCCAAAGTACACGGTGCGCGTCATATCCGAGCAGTAACCATCGTGGATTATACCGAAGTCGAGGGTCAGAAACCCGCGCCTCGGCAGCCGCCCCGCCGTCGCGCGACCGTGGGGAAGCGCAGACCGCGGGCCCGAAGCAACAATGGTTTCGAACGACATGCCCTCGGCGCCGAGCAGCCGCGCCTGGTGCTCCAGTTCCGCAGCCACCTCAATCTCCATCAGCCCCGGGCGTAGAAATCCCAGGATGTGATCGAAGAGCCCGCAGCCCATCAGCGCCGCCTCCGCCATGATGCGCAACTCGTCTTCGTCCTTCAGCAGCCGGAGCGATTCCACCAGGGGCGCGGCAATCGGCGTCAGGAAGCTGCGCCGCATCTTCGCCGGCAATCCTTCTTTGAGGCGCGAGAGCTCCGCCACGCTCGTCCATGCGGGGTCGAAACCCGCGAGTTCTGCGCCCGCCTGCGCCGCCATCCACTGCACCGCGCTGACCGCCGGACCGCGCGCAACGATCTCCACCTGTGCTGCCTTCACCTCTTCGGCAGCCTGCGCCGTGTAGCGGCCGTCGGTAAACAGGCGCGCGCTACGCCGCGTTACCGCCAGGGCGGCGCTCGAACCGGTGAAGCCGCAGAGATAGCGAACATCGGGAAGATGCGTAACCAGAAGACCCGAAAGCCCCGCCCGCGCCAGCTTGCGGCGCAATGCGCCCATGCGTCGAAGATGATCCACCGCTCAGTTTTATCACGCAGAAGTGGCCCTTTCGCGGTACACTTCGCAGTTCCACCAACAGCGCTGCCGCGCGGGGCCTGCTGGTCGCCGCGACAGGGCACTCTACCTTAAGGAGAACACTGCATGGGTCACGGCATTCTTGCGTGGATCGTCATCGGAGTCATTGCCGGATGGCTTACGGGAAAGATCATGAAGGGATCTGGCTTCGGCTTCCTCATGGACATGGTCGTCGGCCTGGTCGGGGCGCTTGTCGGCGGCTGGATCTCCGGCATGCTCGGCTTCGGCACCGCCAGCCAACACGGCCTGATCGGCAGTATCATCATCGCGGTCATCGGCGCCGTCCTGCTCACGGTCATCTTGCGTCTTGTCACCGGAAATCGATCAGCCCTTTAGCTCCGGGCTAATGCTCGCAATTCCCCAGTTCGCCCGCGCGCGGCGCATTCAGCCTCGGCCCTTGCGTCCGCGCGCGAGTTGGTAAGCCTCGGCAAGCCACTCGATAGCCGCATGCACATCTTTGTCTTCGCGGATGAGGAAGAAGCGCCACTTCCGGCCCTCCGCTTTTGAGCTTCGCCCCGTCGCCACCGAGGCCGGAACAAAGTGCGGCTCGCCGTCAATGCGCTTGACGAGCGCCGGCTTCTCCTCGGCGAACTTCAGCATGATCGCGTCCTCGTGGTAGATCGCCTTCGTGTCCGGCAGCGCACCAAAGATGGTCTTGGCTCGGTAGGCCAACATCATGCCGAAGGCGCGCTTGACAGTCACGCCCGGCCACTGCTCCAGTTCAGCCCGCAATCGGTCGGCCAGCATGCGCATCCGCTCCGTCGCGGGTTTCATGGCTGAACGCTTCTCGGCCTTCTCTTCCTTCGCCTTGGCCGTTTTAGGTCTCTCCACGGATAACCTCCGGAAAACCGTCCAGTTTGCCCGCTCCTAGTAAACTGGATATGAGGTTTCTATGCCAGAGATTCAGCGCAGAAAGACCCCGACGGTCCGGATCGGGCAGGTTCGCGTGGGCTGGGAAGTTCCCGTCGTTGTGCAGTCGATGACCAACACCGACACGGCCGACGTGGCTGGCACCATCGAACAGGTTGCCGCCCTCGCCCTCGCGGGTTCGGAGATCGTGCGCGTCACGGTGAACAACGAGGAGGCCGCGGCCGCCGTTCCGCACATCGTTGAGGGCCTCGCCAAGCGCGGCATCAGCGTCCCCATCGTCGGCGACTTTCACTACAACGGCCATCTGCTGCTGAAAAAGTACCCTGCCACCGCCCGCGCCCTCGCCAAGTACCGCATCAACCCCGGCAATGCGTCCATCGGCCGCAAAGACGACAACAACTTCCGCACCATGGTCGAGTGCGCCGTCGACAACCAGAAGCCCGTGCGCATCGGCGTCAACTGGGGCTCGCTGGACCAGGCGCTCCTGACGCGCATGATGGACGAGAATCAAAAGTCCGCCGACCCCAAAGACGCGCGCGACGTCATGATGGAGGCGATGGTCGTCTCCGCACTCGACAACGCCGCGGCCGCCGAGCGCTACGGCCTGCGCCGCGACCAGATCATCCTCGCCGCCAAGGTCTCCGGCGTCCGCGATCTCATCGACGTCTACCAAATGCTCGCTGCCCGCTGCGACTACCCACTCCACCTCGGTCTCACCGAAGCCGGCATGGGCATGAAAGGCATCGTCGCCTCGACCGCAGGCCTCGCGCCCCTCCTTCTCGCCGGCATTGGCGACACCATCCGAGTCTCGCTCACCCCCAAGCCCGGTGCGAGCCGCACCGAAGAAGTCCTCACTGCCCAGCAAATCCTGCAGTCGCTCTCCATCCGCAGCTTCACCCCGCAGGTGACAGCCTGCCCCGGCTGCGGCCGCACCACCAGCACCTTCTTCCAGGAACTGGCCCAGCAAATTCAGGACTACCTCCGCACCAGCATGCCCGCCTGGCGCGCCCAGTATCCTGGCGTCGAAGAATTGAAACTTGCCGTCATGGGTTGCGTCGTCAACGGACCCGGCGAGTCGAAGCACGCCAACATCGGCATCTCGCTCCCCGGCACATTCGAGGAACCGAAGGCCCCGGTCTACGTAGACGGCCGCCTCATGACCACTCTGCGCGGCGATACCATCGTCCAGGACTTCAAAAAAATCCTCGACGATTACGTTCGCGCGAGATACGGCGCCAAAGAGTTGGAGACGGTAGAGGCTTAGCGCGAACGTAGCCTGCCCTGAGCGAGTCGGCGTAGCCGGCGAGTCGAACGGGTGAAGAATCGCTACGGAGCGAAAGAGCACGAACTAACCGCCGTCTAAGTAGCGGCGGTCCAGACCAGCCACAAATCCGGGTGCCCCATGTCTCTCTTTTGAGACATGGGTAGCGCGAAGCGCTCCATCTTGCTTCGACGTTGCTAGTGATCGGAGGAAGGATTGCCGGGCGCGGCCTTCTTCTCTGAA
>Ga0307474_10002625_pt1 | contig 12918 bp, 10 predicted proteins | sample atmos_gasesECM1C_2_FD_203312 | JGI IMG/M metagenome (GOLD analysis project Ga0307474, IMG submission 203312) | Hardwood forest soil microbial communities from Morgan-Monroe State Forest, Indiana, United States - atmos_gasesECM1C_05 | ecosystem: Environmental > Terrestrial > Soil > Temperate... | reverse complement strand
TTCAGCCAATGGCAGAGGCGAACCGGCAGGGGATGCTCGTAGACCGCCCGCGCAACAGCTTCGGTCTCTTCACCTTTCGTCCGAACGATCTCAACGACGGCACCGCTCATGTCAGCCTTTGCTCGCGCAGATTACAGTCCGTAGAACGAGGAGTAGCCCTGATCTTCCCAATATCCGACCTTTTTGACGATGTTCGTTACTTTCAAATCCGTTAGCCATTTAGCCTGCTTGTATCCAATCTTGGTGGGAATGTTCAGACGCAGCGGTGCGCCGTGCCCGCGCGTGAGTGGTCGATCGTACATTTCGTAACAGAGCAAGGTCTGCGGATGAAGGGCCGTGGCCATGTCGAGCGTCTCGTAGTAATCATCGGCACAAGTTACCGCGATGAATCGCGACGAGGTATCGGCGCCAATCATCTTCATAAAATCAGACAGCCTCGTACCGCCGAATCGCCCAATCACATCCCAGCCCTCGACGCAGACGTGGCGCGTGTTTTGACGGGTGCGAGGCAATGCTTGAATCTGTTCGAGTTTGTAGTCTCCTGGCTTCTGCACCGCGCCACTGACCGTCAGAGTCCAGTTGTCGAAAATTACGCCGGGATCGTCGACGTCATAGTCATTGATGGGGAACTTTTCAAACGGAGTGAGCTCAGAATCACTGAAGGTGGGAGCCATGTGGCCGCCCCGAAACGTGAGCTCCGACGCCCAGTCGCTGAAGCCGAGTCCTTTTTTCAGAAGCCATTCCTGCGCTCCGGGAATGGCGAACGCGCCCAAGGCAAGGACGGGAGCGACCTTTAACAGTTCGCGCCGCGACATCCCGGAGAAGCGTGACTCGCTCATCCCAGCCGGATTGGGCTTTTGTTTCTCGCTTTTCGACTCGACAGAGTCCGGCTTAGTCCGCTCTTCCATGAATAAAAGGTCCCGTGTATAGGATTCGGAAGGCCCCAGAAAGTTACGCCAAGATAGCACGAACGGGCCATATGGAAGCACCCAAAAGCTCTGGTCTTTCACGCCCGTTCAAGGCATACTAATGCGCAGAGAGCCTTCCCTAGGAGCGGCCCAGGTTGAGCGTCTTACGCACCATGTTCCACACGAAAACACTAGCTTCAAGAGCCGATCACGAATTCTTGCCGATCGCGCCGGCGCAAGTTGCCCGTGAACCAAAGCAGCGCCGGATGATGGCCATTGCCTTGGCCCTGCTGATCGTCGCCCTGGGATTTGTGCTCTACATGGACCGGGATTTCTGGTTTCCCGATACCCAGGAAGCTGAGGACCAACTGGAGCCGGTCCCTGCCATGGCGGCAGCGACGCAGCCTGCGACCAAGCCAGCCGTTGAGCTGCCCACGGGAGTTTCAAGGCCGCCAATCGTCGCGAAGAAAAATCACGCATCGAAATCGCAGGTGCATGTGAAAAGCGCCGCCCCCGCAGTCTCGTCCAAAGCGGTCGCAGCGGCCGCCACAACTACTGCCGCAGCCGTGGCTCCCAATGTCGCTGTTCCGGCTTCAACACCGCCGCTCAATGCAACTACGACTCGAACCGTTCTTCCTCCGCTTGAGGTAGAAGTAGTAGCTGGCGACAACCACCGCACCGTTCGCCCCGGCACCAATTCCGTGCATGTCGACCTGCAGCCCGGCTCTGCGCCGCATCCGGTTGCGAACCCTCCGGCCACCCGGCCTGAGACAGCGTCGGCAGTCACGACGAATGCCGCCGAGCGGGTGCAAATGTCGGCGGGAGCAGCCGAAGTCGTCAGCCAGCCGGTGAAACCCGGATATCCGATGCTGGCGCGCCAGATGCGCGTGCAGGGCTCTGTGATTCTGCAAGCCCTCATCGGCCGCGATGGCACGATCCAGGATCTCCACGTACTCAGCGGACCGGCAATTCTCGCCGACGCTGCACAGGACGCTGTGCGCCAGTGGAGATTCAAGCCGCATTACGTCGGCAGTGACGCCGTCGAAACGCAGGCCAAGATCACCGTCAACTTCACGATTTCCACCAACTAAACTCCCAAAAAAGGTATCCTACGAGGCCGTGAGCCCAACTCTGCCTCGTATTCGCCGCTGGCACTTCAAAAGAAATATCTCCACAGTCGATCTGCCCGCGGGGCTCGCGATTTTTGCATCAACCGTCGCGCTGATGTCGATTTCATTTGCATCGTCGCGGCTCTCTCATCCTCTCGATGGACAAAACGGTATGGCCTTTACTATCACTAGCCCAAGTTTCTCCAACCGAGCCGATATCCCGAAAAAGTTCACCTGCGCCGGTCCCGATGTATCTCCTCAACTCTCATGGACCGAGCCGCCGCCAGCGACGAAAAGCTTCGCCCTGCTGGTGGATGATCCTGACGCCCCGGCAGGCAACTGGAATCATTGGACGTTGTGGAATTTGCCGCCGACTTCGCGAGGCCTTCCGGAAAACGTGAGCAAGGAAGCGCGCCTGCCCGATGGCACCCAGCAAGGCGTCAACGATTTTCACAAAACCGGATACAACGGACCCTGCCCACCCGCGGGCAAGCCGCACCGCTACTACTTCAAATTGTTCGCTCTGGATACAAAGCTCGAACTCAAACCTGGCTCCGGCAAGCCAGAAGTTGAATCCGCGATGAAAGGGCACATCACGGCTCAAGCTGAGTGGATGGGAACATACAAGCGCTGAGTCGACCCATCACTGGCCATTCAGTGGAATCTTGCGTTGCAGTTCGTCGACGAAGTTTTCCAGAAATATCACATGGCCCGCGTTTTGTTGAGTTGAGCCTCCGGCGTCAGTGGCAACGGCGATGCGCTTGCCATCGCGGGCAAGGTCGTACTGGGCTCCGACCGCGCCACTCAGGGTGAGGGCCACGCTCTGGCCCGACCACACACGTGGCTTATCCGCCACGAACGAATCGCCTTTCACCGAGTAGCCAGCCACCATAATCCGATCGTCCGTGGGATCGAAGAAAAAGAGATCCTTGCTGTTTCGGGAAAAGATGGGAGTCGTTCCGCCGTTGCTCGAGATTTGCCAGTGACCGCCCTTGTCGGGAAACGCTCGCACATAAACCTGGGAACTTCCCGACTCGTTGGAGCTGTACGCCAGCCAGTGTCCATCGGATGAGAACGTCGCATCCCGTGTCCCTAAAGCGATGCGCTCGAATAACTCCGGTTTCCCCGCCTTCAATCTCTCACCTTCACGTTCCACGGGAACGATCCAGAGTTCGAACCCTTGTGGACCGCTTTGATAAACGGCCAGCCACTTGCCGTCGGGCGAGAAAGCCGAGGGGTATTGAAATTCTTTGCTCTCGGTCAGAGCCTGGGCCCTGCCACCGCCGTCCGAGCGCGCGTAGAAGATGCCATCCGGTCCCTGATAAGCAATGTATCGGCCGTCGGGCGTCCATACCGGGTGGTTTCCGTTCCGTTCGCCGGTAAGCGGCGACAAGGTGTCGCGCCGAATGTCATAAACCCAAACCCCGGATTTTACGTCTTCGTTCGATACTGCGAGGCGCTCGCCGTCGGGAGAAAGGTGGGGACTTACGAAGAGACCCGGCCTGTCGAGCAGCGGGTGTGTCTTACCATCCGCATCCAACCATTGAACAATCACACGCGAGGCGTCGATTTCTCGGCTCCGGTATATCAGCGTTCCGGTGCGCGAAAAGCTCAGCTTGGCGGAGCCAAACATCGCGGAATAAGAAACCTGCTGCAACATGGGCTTGGGCGAGCCGGAAATCTCCAGCTTCACCGGGTCGAAAGGAACCGCGAACAGTGTTCCCCGGCTCACATAAGTGAGGTAGCCTTTTCCTCCGGGCGCAGCCACATAACGTCCGTACGTTCCGCCTCGCAGCAGATTCTTCCTGCGATGGTCCTCCACAGTGACCACGTCAATCTTGGCGTCATCAAAACCGACCGTGGAATGTTCGGCGGTGAACAGGACCGCTTTGGCGCCGGGCAGGACTTGCGGCCAGCGATGCGTCCGTTCTTCTCTCTCAAGCTCAGTGACTGGAGTGGGAGTGCCGCCGGCGGAGGAAACTCGTGACAGTCCGCCAGAGATTCGCAGACTCGCGATAATATTGCCGTCTTCGCCCCAATCGGCGCCCGTGTAAGAAGCTGCGGCGTCGCACAGCGAGACCTCGGCGCCGCCTTCCACGGAGATTTTTCTCAGCTTTCCAGCCGCGACAAAACCAATCCATTGCCCATCGGGGGAAAAGAAGGGGCTGGTCGCGCCTGGCGTGATCGCCAGTTCGGTGGCGCTCGGTTGATCGAGCTTGCGTATGAATAGATGCTTCCTGGAAAGGTAGACAATACCTGTACCATCGGGCGAAATGATGATGTCAGACCCGCCTAAGGCGTTCAGGTAAACGTCGTGGCCCAAGTCGACTTCCAGCCGCACCAGCGGTTTCGGTTCCACCGGGCGGGTGGATCGGTACGCAATCCACAACGCGCCGGCCGCTGCCAGAGCCAGCACACCCGCGACGATCCAGGGCAGCGGCCGGGGCCGGGCGCTGATACTGGCCGCAATCGTCGCGTCGCTGGGCGTTTGTGCGATCCACTCCAGCTCGGTTTTCAGATCCCGCACGCTCTGCCAGCGATTTTCCGGGTCCTTCTCCAAACACCGCTTCAGCACGCGGTCCAGACTAGGCGGCGCGACTTCGCCAATCGAAGGCGCCGGCCGCTCCATGATGGCCGCAATCACCGTGGCGGGAGAGGAGCCGTCGAACGCGCGCTTGCCGGTGAGCATTTCATAGAGGACGAGGCCAAACGAAAAGATATCGCTCCGCGCATCGATTTCCTGTCCGGTGGCCTGCGCCTGTAACTGCTCGGGAGACATGTAGTAGAGCGTTCCCACGATCTCGTTCTTGCCGGTGAGCGCCATCGTTAGAGTGGCGTCGCTGGGCGGCTTCGTCTGCCCCATCTTTGCCAGGCCAAAATCCAGCAACTTGACGCCGCTCTTAGTAACAAGAATATTTCCCGGTTTCAGGTCGCGATGTACGATGCCCTTCTTGTGCGCCGCGTCGAGGGCATCGCAGATTTGCACGGCATACTTCAGCGCCTGAGCGACGGGAATCGGCCCCTTGAGCGGTTCGCCCTCGATGTACTCCATCACAAGGTAGTTCGGACCGACGTCATGCAAGGTGCACACGTGGATATGATTCAGCGCAGCAACGGCATGCGCTTCCCGCTCGAAGCGTTCGCTGAACTGTTCGTTGGAAACTTTGACGGCAACGACACGATTCAGTCGTGTGTCCCGGGCCTTGTAGACCTCGCCCATGCCGCCGGTGCCGAGTAGCGCGGTGATCTCGTAGGGACCCAACCGGGTTCCAGGAGTCAAAGACATAAGATCGAACGATTCTACCGTGGGCGATGAGGATGGGGCTAAAGATTAGATCCAGCTTGGAAAACCAGTAGCGACGAGTGTCAAAAACATCTTCGCAAAAAATAACGAGCGTCCCGAGACCCTTTCGAGTCCGGGACGCCCGGGCAGCCCTCCCCCAGAACTGCTCACTGAAGAAAATACTTGCGGGGCTGCGGTTCTGCCTATAGCACTTCCGTGCCATCCCGCCCAGCCGCCGTGCCAAGATTCTATCTACAGGCACAACCTGGACTTAGCCCTTAGACAGCCAGGAAAATCCGGGCTCATTTTCTGAAGTTCTTGCCGATTGCAGCCGATGAAACCCATAGCCCGCGGACGTTCCGCGGCCATCCGGATATGTGCGCCTTCCCTGATCTCGAAGTGTATCGGAGCATCCTCGAAAGCCTACCCACCGGCGTGTGCGTCGTCGACGCGCAAAAACGCATCGTGTTGTGGAGCGACGGTGCCGAGCGCATTACTGGGCGGATGCGACACGAAGTGATTGGTCATTGCTGCGTCGGCGAAGCGCTGCTGCATTGCGATCAGCAGGACTGTGAGTGGTGCAACGAGGACTGCCCGCTGGCCCGCGCCATGAAGACGTCGCACCCGGCCGAAGCGGTGGGATTCCTCTTCCACAAAGCCGGTTATGAAATTCCGGTGCGCGCCCGGGCGGTACCGGTTCGCAATGAGCGCGGCACGATCATCGGCGCGGTCGAGATTTTCGAAGAACAACAGCAAGCCGCCGTTCTTGATCAGCGCGAAGAAGGCCTCAACTTTCCCGGCTGCATGGATGAAGTCACGAGCGTAGCCAGCCGGACCATGATGCAGTCTCACTTGCGCGAGACGCTGGGAACCTTCGCCGAACTGCAGGTTCCGTTTGGCGTGCTCCTGTTCCGGCTCGAAGGATTAGAGCGTTTTCGCACCAGTTCCGGGCCCGATGCGGCGGCGGCTCTCTTGCGAATGGTGGCTCGCACCATCGAGGGGGCGCTCCTGCGAACAGATTTCACAGGGCGATGGGCAGACGATCAGTTCCTTGCGATCCTCAACGGCTGCCGTGACGAAGCTCTGCAAGCTGTCCGCGAGCGCATGCGGCGCATGTTGGCTAGCGATGGCATCGAGTGGTGGGGAGAGAGGAGATCGCTTCCGGTCTCGATCGGCGGAGCCACGGTGCGTCCTGGCGATTCGACGGAATCGCTGATGGCTAGAGCGCAGGAATCGCTGGACGCAACCTCGGCGGGACGGGCCCGCGCAGCCACGGCAGGCGGGAATGCCCCGTCCGGGAGCTAAGGAATGTTTGCCATTATCGGCATCGTGATTGTGTTCGGTTGCGTGCTGGCCGGATATCTGATGGAGCATGGGAACATCCGCGTGCTACTCCAGCCGGCGGAACTGGTCATCATCGGCGGCGCAGCCGTCGGCACCGTCCTGATCGCCAATCCTCTTTACATCCTGAAAAAAATCGCAGCTGGCATCAGCGGCGTTTTCGTTGGCTCGAAATTCGGCAAGCAGACCTATATCGATGCGCTCAAGATGATGTATGACCTCCTGAACAAGGCGCGCAAAGATGGACTCATGGCGCTCGAGAATGACGTCGAAGAGCCGCAAAAAAGTCCGGTCTTCTCCAAAAACACAGCCTTCGTCAAGAATCAGCATGTGTGCGCCTTCGTTTGCGATTCCTTGCGCATGGCCATTACCGGCGTCGATGCCTTTGATCTCGATCAGATGCTCGATCTCGATCTGGAAGTGCACCATCAGGACGCGACGCAGCCCACCGCGGCCCTCAGCACGATGGCCGATTCCCTGCCCGGTCTGGGAATTGTGGCGGCCGTGCTGGGAGTGGTAATCACGATGGGAGCTTTCGGGGGCCCCCCGGAGGAAATCGGCCACAAGGTTGGTGCCGCCCTGGTAGGCACCTTTCTCGGCATCCTTCTGTGCTATGGATTAGTCGGCCCTATTGCCGCGAACATGACCAGGGCGGCCGAAGAAGAACACGCCTTCCTCTACGTCATGCGCGTTTTGATGATTTCCTTTCTCAAAGGCAGTGCACCGATCATGGCCGTGGAAGTAGCTCGCCGCGCCATCCCAGGTCATGTGCGACCGACATTCCAGGAGTTGGAAAAAGCCTGCCGTAGAGGCGGCGCAGCGCCAGCAACTGCTGCCTCTTCCGGCTAAGCGCAACCAGAAGAATCATGGACAAGACCCGTCCCATCATTATCGTGAAGAAAAAAGGCGGCCACGCCGGCCACCATGGCGGCGCATGGAAAGTCGCCTACGCAGACTTCGTCACGGCGATGATGGCGCTGTTTATCGTGCTATGGCTGCTCAATACCAGCAAGCAGGTGCAAGAGGCAGTCGGAGGCTACTTCAAAGATCCCACCGGAACTTCGAAGAAAGCGGGCACGAACCTGGCCGGCGCGGGAGAGAACTTTACCCTCACGCGAGACAACATGCCGAGATTGAAAGAGCAGTTGCAGCGCGCGATGCAGCAGATGAGCGACTTCGAAAAGCTGAAGAGCCACATCGAAATGACGGTCACCTCCGAGGGACTTCGCATCGAACTTTCCGAATCCGCCGCAGGCACTTTCTTCGACAGCGGCAGCCCGAAGCTGAACGACGACGGCTGCCAACTGCTGATTACGTTGGCACAGGAACTGGGCAGCCTCCCCAACAAGCTCTCGATCGAAGGCCACACCGATTCACAGCCCTACGCCACCTCCGGCAACTACGGAAACTGGGAACTCTCAGCCGACCGCGCCAATGCCGCGCGCCGCCTCATGCAGAGCAACGGAATCCGCGCAGGTCAAATCACGCAAGTCCGCGGCTTTGCCGACCAGCGCCTGCGTAAGCCCGACGCCCCACTCGATCCCGCGAACCGCCGTATTTCGGTGATCGTGCAGTACATGCTGAAGAATGGGGACGACGACGATGGGACACCTGGCGGCGATAAGGAACGCCCCGACAATAACAGCTCACCTGCGCTAGAAAAGAACTCACACAAAGACTGATCACGGCATCCAATTCTGCGTCTTTTCACGTTTGACCAGCCACGGAACCTGTGCCAGACTGCCACGAACTATGCCCGATGGTGAACCAACTCCGCATCGGCCTCGACGCTGGTTCTTCGGTGCCGCGATCCTGCTGATCTCCGCGATTCCTGCCACCGTCGCGGCTCAGGTGATGGGCAGCCTTGGCCATCCTGACGCGGATCGCGTCACCTATACCACTGCTCCGAACACCGCAATCTTGAACTTCCAAGTATTTGCCGAGCGCAAAGGCGGTCACCTCGACCGGCAAGCCCTGGTCAAACTGGTGAACCTGACGACACAAACTGCTACCTGGCAACCCACCGGAGACAACGCCGAATGCATGTTCACCGATATCCCTTTCGGTGACTACAGCGCAGAAGTCAGCGCTGTCGGCTACCTGAGCACGCATCAGGACGTGAAAGTGATTTATGCCGGCAGCATGCTGCAATTCAATCTCGTCCTCCATCGCGATCCTGCCGCACTCAATCTTGATCTAGCCGAATCGATACTGTCGGCGCAGGCGCGCAAGGAATCCAAGCGCGCCATCTCCGCACTGAAATCAGGGAATCTCAAGGATGCACAAAGGCATTTGGATGAGGCGCACAAGGCTGCGCCGATGGATGCAGGTCTCAATTTCCTGCTGGGATACTTATACTTCCAGAAGAAAGATTTCGCGCAATCCACGAGCTACCTGGGAACCGCAACGACGATCAACCCACACAATGTGCAAGCCTTAACGCTGCTAGGAAGAGCCAGCCTGGAAAAAAGAGACTATCCACTGGCTCGATCCGCGCTAGAGCAGGCAGTAATGGCCGGCGCCGAGGACTGGCTCCCGCACGATTTGCTCGCAGACGCCTACCTGCACGAGAAAAATTATGCCAAAGCGCGCGACGAGGCACAAATTGCCATCGCCAAGGGAAAGAATTCCGCAACGTCGGCACAACTGGTTCTTGGTGAAGCCCTGCTGAACTTAGGGCAGTCGCAGGAAGGCGTTCAGGCCCTCACGGTTTTTCTGCAGGAATCTCCGCAGCATCCTACTGCGGGTCAAGTGCGAAATTTGATCGCGGAGGTGAACGAGCACGGTTCGATGCCTGTCGAGACCGAAGACTCCGTTGGGCCAGTGAACCTGCGGCTTTCAGGAATCGATCCCTTATCCGCGATTCCGGTCGAGCGGCTTACGCTGAACCCATGGCAACCGCCGGGCGTTGACGACGTGAAATTGGCCATCGCCACTGATGTGGTCTGCCCCTCATCGCAGGTCATTGAGAAATCGGGGAACCGCGTACAGGAACTCGTTCAGGACGTAAGCCGCTTTGCCGCCGTTGAAGACTTGTTTCACCAGGCGCTGGACCAGTATGGCACTCCAGTCCGCACCGAAACCCGCAAGTTCAACTACGTTGCCTCGATATCAGAGCCGCAGCCGGGCTTCCTCGCGGTCGACGAATTCCGCGCCGACAAGCTCTCATTAGCGGGCTACCCCGACAGTATCGCGAGCAACGGTTTTGCCGCCTTAGCGCTGATTTTTCATCCGCATATGCGCGATAACTTCGAAATGCTGTGCGAGGGTTTGGGAGACTGGCATGGGCAGGCGAGTTGGCTGGTGCATTTCCGCCAGCGTGACGACCGGCCGAACCGCATGCACAACTACAAAGTTGGCAATCAGTATCATTCCGTCAACCTCAAAGGAAGAGCCTGGATCACGGCGGACAAGTTTCAGATTGTCCGCATCGAAGCGGAGATGGTCAGTCCCATGCCGGAAATCCAGCTGCGCAGTGAACACCAGGTCGTCGAGTACGGACCGATTCCATTCGCCAAGAAAAACACAACTCTTTGGCTGCCGAAAAGCGCCGAGATCTACTTTGATTTCCGCAAGCATCGCTATTACCGGCGGCATAGTTTCGATCACTACATGCTCTACTCGGTGGATTCGGGTGAGAAACGGAAAGAGCCGGTGGCGCCCACCCAGCCCGGGAAGTCAGGGAGGCACTCTTAGCAGTACCTAAAGCACTGTTGCAGTGCACCTGAACGGATGCTCCAACACTAAGCGACTAAACAGATAACTTTACAATCGCTGCCGTTCGCCGGCGCTGCTTTCTTTGTATAATCCCCGCTTTGATTTCATCCAGGAGCTTTCACTCATGCGGAAGTGGTCACTATCTTTCTGCCTCGTCGCGCTGATTCTGTTCGCAGTTCGCACAAGCTGGTCTCAAGAGCAAGTCGATCTCGAGACCATCTCACGCATTCGCTATGAAGGCTTCCACAATTCGAAGGTGATGGAACTTGCCTCGGGGCTGATGGATTCCATCGGCGAGCGGCTCACCGGATCTCCAAACATGAAGCGCGCCAACGAATGGACGCGCGACCAACTCACTGCCATGGGCCTGAGCAACGCGCATCTGGAGTCTTGGGGACCATTCGGCCGCGGCTGGGCGAACCAATATGTGAATGTCCGGATGACGGCGCCGGATGTTGTAACCCTTATCGCATACTCCAAAGCCTGGACTCCGGGCACCAATGGCGTAATCACCGGGAAATGCGTTCGCGCCACGATTGAAGACAAGAAAGATTTCGAGAAGTATCGCGGCAAACTGACGGGCATGATCGTGATCCTGGGCCTCGATGCCGACGTGAAGCCCATCGAGGAAGCACCCTTCAAGCGCTATAACGACGGAGACCTTGTGAAGACTGGTGAATATGAGATTGGTGATCGGCTGGCGGCTCGTCGCGCAGAATTTCAGCGCAGGCAGCAGCTAATCAAGGACATGAACCAATTCTTCACCGAAGAGAAAGTACTGGCTGTGGTCGATCATAGCCGCGGCAATTCCGGCGGTGGCACCGTATTTGTACAGTCCGGCGGGCCCTACAAGATTGGCGAGACCGCGACCGTGCCTCAGCTCACCATGGCTTCCGAGCACTGGAGCCGTATTGCCCGCCTGCTGGAGCAAAAGAAAGACGTCACGCTGGAATTGAATGTCGTCAACACCTTCTATGACGACGATCCCATGCAGTACAACACAGTGGCCGAAATCCCCGGCGGCGACAAGAAAGACGAACTGGTGATGATCGGGGCACACCTGGATTCCTGGCACTCTGGAACGGGTGCCACCGATAACGGCGCAGGCAGTGTAGTAATGATGGAAGCCGTCAGGATCCTGAAGGGGCTCGACATTAAGCCACGGCGCACCGTTCGCATCGCTTTGTGGAGCGGCGAGGAACAAGGTCTGCTTGGCTCCCAATGGTACGTTCAGCAGCATTTCGGATCGCGTCCGCCGTCAAACGATCCCAACCTGAAAGGCATGCCTACAATCAACCGCCGTGAAGCCGGACCGGTTGCCGTAAAACCGGAGCAGGCAAAAGTGTCGGCCTACTTCAATGTGGACAATGGCACGGGAAGAATTCGCGGCGTCTACATGCAGGAAAATGAAGCAGTGGCGCCGATTTTCGAAGCCTGGATGCAGCCTTTCAAAGATCTGGGCATGACCACGCTCTCCATGCGCAACACCGGCGGCACCGATCACCTTTCCTTCGACTCGGTAGGGATTCCCGGTTTTCAGTTCATTCAGGATCCCATCGAGTATGAGACGCGGACGCATCATTCCAACATGGACGTTTACGATCGTCTGCAACCTGACGATCTCAAGCAGATGTCGGTGATCGTTGCCAGCTTCGTTTACGAGGCAGCTATGCGCGACAAAATGCTGCCGCGCAAGCCCATTGAAAAACCGCTTCCCGCGGAACCAGAAAAGAAGGAGCAGTAGCAGTCGTTCCTTAAACTCACTTCTTAGCGCAAGCACGGCAGCGGGTGACATAATTCTGAGATATGTTCACACCACAACCGATCGGCATTATTAGAAGTCCTTACCAGAAAACCGATCAAATCCCAAAAGGCTTCGGAGCCAAACACGACGCTGAAGGAAAGATTGAGATCGGGGCCGAATTCGAAGACGGACTCACCGACATCGAAGGTTTCTCTCACATATTCGTGATATGGGTATTCAATCGCTCCGAGGGTTTTGAGTTGCTGGGCACGCCTCCCATCGACGATCGGCCGCATGGGGTATTTGCCACTCGATCGCCAAGGCGCCCTAATCCGATTGGCCTCACCGTCGTCCAGCTTATACGCCGGGAAGGCAGGACGTTGCATGTTCGCGGCGTCGACATGCTGGATGGAACGCCAGTTCTAGACGTGAAACCTTACCTGTCCAGCATTCCGCAGGAGAATCTGCGGCGCGGATGGATCGCGGAGGCGGAAGCCCGGCGCGGGAAAAGTTCGTGATGAGGGGGCAAACTCGACGAGCTTGTTTGGCCTGATCAGCTAGCCATGGTTCGTGTCAGAGCAGGGCACGGTTCGTGTCGGGGCATACCTTCAGGAGTGCCGACACACAGCGCAAATTAAAGACCGGCTTCAGCCGCGGCTCCAATCTGATCGGCAGTTGCCGCTGCTGTTCTTCCCTCAACAACTCTTAATTATCCGACCGATGCACCAGCTCGGAATCTCTCCGAATCGGTATCGGCCGTGTTGATACGCATCTCGCAGAGCTCCCCGATCAGGCTTCCCGCCCAGCGATACACGT
>Ga0307474_10002624_pt1 | contig 12920 bp, 10 predicted proteins | sample atmos_gasesECM1C_2_FD_203312 | JGI IMG/M metagenome (GOLD analysis project Ga0307474, IMG submission 203312) | Hardwood forest soil microbial communities from Morgan-Monroe State Forest, Indiana, United States - atmos_gasesECM1C_05 | ecosystem: Environmental > Terrestrial > Soil > Temperate... | reverse complement strand
CCGCGAAAGCAGTCATCATGGCGACGCCGAAGTTCATTACACGACGCATCGTGGAAGGCATTCCGGATAAGCAGGACGATGCCATGCAACAGATGCGCTATATCCCGTACGCGCTCGTGAATCTTACCTTCGACAAAGAGGTGTATCGCAAAGGCTACGACAACTGGTGCCCCGGAAATTCTTTCACCGATTTCATTGTTGCCGACTGGGTCATTCGCAACCAGCCTGGCTATCACCCGAAATTCAACATCCTGAGTTGCTACACTCCGCTGCATGAAGAGGAAAGGCGAACTTTATTGACCGAGACGGGCGCACGCAAGCTGGCCGGGGATGTACTCAAAGACTTTCAGAAGCTGTTGCCGTCAACCAACGTCGATCCCATCGAAGTGCACGTCTACCGGCGTGGCCATCCCATGTATATGGCGACGCCCGGACTCTTCACCAAGGTCCAGCCTTTGCTCCGCGCGCCGATGGATCGGATATTTTTCGCGAACACTGATTCCGAGGGCCCGGTGTCGAGCACGACGCAGGCGATCAGCGGGGCACGACGCGTAGTAAAGGAGGTCGAGCACCGCCTTGCGGGCAAGATTGGACCCCAGGGGGCTTCAACTCTGTTCGTCGGCTGATTCTTCAACATTGGCCAGCAAAGAATCCTCATCGACGCGCCAGTTCCTCATCTGTATTTTTTGACCTGCACCCGGACAACACCCTTGTCCACGAAATCACTCGCGGCATAGTAAAGTAGTAATTACGACCAAACGCGCCCTGCCGAAATCGCTTCGACAAAGGAAGTCTCGAGCTTGAGTGTAAACATCCGCAATATCGCCATCATCGCCCACGTGGACCACGGCAAGACGACGCTCGTCGACGCCATGCTGCAGCAGAGCGGCACTTTCCGCTCGAATGAGGCTCATGTTGACCGCGTGATGGATTCCAACGAATTGGAGCGCGAGCGCGGAATCACGATCCTCGCCAAAAACACCTCGGTCTTCCACGGCGGGGTAAAGATCAACATTGTCGACACGCCCGGACACAGCGACTTTGGCGGAGAAGTGGAACGCGCGCTGAAGATGGTGGATGGTGTCATGTTGCTGGTGGACGCCAGCGAAGGTCCGCTGCCGCAAACCCGCTATGTTCTGGGCAAAGCGCTCGACGCCAAACTGCCGCCCATCGTGGTCATGAACAAGATCGATCGCGCCGACGCGCGGCCCCAGGAAGTGTTGAACGAAATCTACGACCTGTTCATCGATCTCGACGCCAAGGAGGAGCAACTCGAGTTTCCCGTTCTCTACACGAACGCGAAAACGGGGACCGCTTCCGCCAGTATCGCGGGAGGTGGACAGAATCTCGAGCCGCTGTTTGACGCCATCGTCAAGACGACCCCTCCGCCGCAGGGCGATCCGTCTGGACCGCTGCAGATCCTGGTGGCAAATCTCGATTACAGCGACTACCTCGGGCGGCTGGCCATTGCTCGCGTCTTCAACGGCACACTCGCAACCGGAGAGGAGGTCAGCATCGCCAAACGCGATGGCGCGTTTCAGAAAACGAAAATCACGAAGCTCTTTTCCTTTTCCGGGCTGAAGCGCATTGATATTACACAAACCGATCTTGGCGACATCGTGGCAATTGCGGGAGTGGAAGGTATCACGATCGGCGAAACCATCACCAATGCCGAGAATCCCGCGCCGCTTCCGCCCATCGTGATCGATGAACCGACGATCGCGATGATGTTCACCATCAACAGCTCGCCTTTCTCCGGTCGAGATGGCAGTTATGTAACGTCGCGCAATTTGCGCGAACGTCTCGACAAGGAGCTCTTGACCAACGTTTCGCTGCGAGTTGAAGACACTGGCAGCATGGATTCATTCAAAGTGCTGGGGCGCGGGGAATTGCAGCTCTCGATACTGATCGAAATGATGCGCCGGGAAGGCTTCGAGCTGGCAGTCGGAAAGCCTGAGATCGTGACGCGCCGCATCGACGGCAAGCTGATGGAACCGGTGGAGCATTTGACGGTCGACGTGCCTGAGGAGTTTGTGGGCGTCGTGATGGAACAACTCGGCACTCGCAAGGGCGAGGTTGCGAACATGCACAATCACGGCTACGGACGGGTGCGGATTGAATTCCGCGTTCCCAGCCGTGGCTTGATCGGCTTACGCAGCCAACTGCTGACCGATACCCGCGGTACCATCGTGATGAACACACTGTTCCATGGCTACACCGAGTGGCAGGGTGAGATTCCGCATCGGCCAACCGGAGTCCTGGTCGCCGATCGTTCCGGGCTTTCTACTTCGCATGCTCTTTACAACCTCCAGGAGCGTGGCGAACTTTTCATCGGTCCGGGCGTTGATGTCTACGAAGGGATGATCATTGGCGAGAACGCCAAAGACAACGATCTCGATGTGAATGTCGTCCGCGAGAAAAAGCTGACCAACATGCGCGCCTCGACGGCCGACGAAGCGATTCGACTGGTTCCTTTTCGACAACTGAATCTGGAACAGGCCATCGAATTCATAGCCGACGACGAGTTTGTGGAAGTGACTCCCAAATCGTTTCGCTTGCGGAAAAAAGTGTTGCCCGCCAACAAGCGAAAGAAAAGTGCCGTGATGGTGGAGGAGACGAAGTAGTGGCAAAAGGACGCAAGTCCGCGCCGCCAACTCTGCCACCGTCGTTTCGCATGTTTCTGGTACCGTGCAGTTGCGGTAACAGTTTTGCTGTTTCTGAGGACTATGATCACCAGGGCACACAATGGAGCCGCTACTTGACTTGTCCGCATTGCGGCAAGCGCCATGATCCCAAGAACCGCCTGCTGCAACTTGGCTATCGCCGCGAGGGATACTGGCGCGTCGAAGATTGCTAGTCGACTACGGCAAACGTGCGGAAAGCGGGCCCAGCCGAAAAACCCGCTTGCGATTTTGACCCTCGGTTTTGAGCTAGACATTTCCTGCTATACTTCCTCCCGCATTTGACTGTTCGTCAACTCCGGCCTCGATTCCAGGAAGGGCTCGTGCGCCACCTGCTTCCCTGCCGAAGTCGCAGACACTCAAATAGCTCATCCCCCGAGGCACTCGCTTGAAGAACATTTTTGTGGGAAACCTGGATTTCAACACGACGGAAGACGAGTTGCGTCAGCTTTTTGAACCGCACGGCCAGGTGGATCGCGTCAGTATCCTCACCGACCGGGATACGGGTCGCTCGCGCGGGTTCGGCTTTGTGGAGATGGCGAGCGCCGAGGATGGAGAGAAGGCGATCGCGGCATTAAACGGCGCCCAGGTCGGCGGACGCACGCTCAATGTGAATGAAGCCCGTCCGAAACCGGAACGCACCGGCGGCGGCGGAGGCGGCGGCGGGCGCGGGCGCGAACGCAGCGGCGGCGGCGGCCGCGGTCGCTGGTAGTTTCTCGCATCCCCCATTCACTTCTCCTTTCAAGACGGGCCGGATTCGTGTGGCTCCCGCGTTTGATGCGATACGAGTCCGGATGTAAACTGAACTTCACGCGCCCGTAGCTCAGCTGGATAGAGCGGCAGCCTCCGGAGCTGTAGGTCGGGAGTTCGAATCTCTCCGGGCGCGCCAGTCTTCGCCTTGCATTCCTTTGATTCTGGCATACCCTTCCTTCAGTTCCGAACCGTGACACAGTTGTGCAGTTGACCTGAGAGATCAACACCTTGAAGCTACATACGAAGACGCTCGTCTTGGGGCTCGAACGGTTTGGGCTAAATGAAGCCTCATTCGGCCGTCTAGGCGGTCGGAAGGTGCAGGCCTACGTGCAACTGCGGACCTTCGACGTGACAGCCGCAATCCGGAAACTCCGACCTTCGATGCGCTTCAGATATATGGCCGGCCGCGTGGAGCGATGGATCGAAAGCCTGCGCCGACTTCATCCGCATGTCTCATTTAGAGCGAAAACGGGCAAGTTCGCTGGTGCCCGGCGCTGGTCAGAGCTGCCTTCCTCACTGGAAGCAAGGGGCTCCGCCCGTGAAATCTCGGCGATCGCTAACGCGGCGGGGGTCAGATCTATCTATGTCGCAAAAGTCGCGGGGCGTCGCCATCGCCCTTCACCAAAAGCGGCGTTGGATTGGTACTGCGTCCGAGCGTTCGTGGTGATCTGTGTTGAACGTGCAAAATCGGGCCTTCAGTCTACGGAGGAGCGTTTCATGTTGGTGCGCGCCCGTTCCTTCGAAGACGCGAAAAGGCGTCTCAGGCAGCAATGGTGCGAGTATGCAACCCCCTACCTGAACTCCGAGAGCCTGATGGTCAGTTGGCAGCTCGACCATGTGATCGACGTCTATCAGACATCCGAAGAAGAGATTGACCCTGCCGGAACCGAGGTGTATTCGAAGCTTAGTAAGCGCAGGATGCGCCAGAAGTATATATGGCGCCCGGGCAAGAACGACCCACTTACTGGCGCCATGAGAGTCTAACTTCGTCTCTCCGGGCGCGCCAATTCCCTTCCCGCCGCTCCCTTTCCTATTCTTCACATGGAAGTTTGAACGCCGAAATCGCAAGACTCGCGGACGATCCCACTGGAATTTTATTTCGAGCTGAGTCCACGCGTCGCCGGTTCGGGTACCGGCAAGGATCCCTGCAGCAGGGCCATTGTCTCGAGGATGGTTGTTACAACGATCTCATCGCCAACCACGGTATTGATCATCAGATGGTAGAGCGAACGGGTAGGCCAGTCGGCGTTGAAGTAGTGCTTGATGAAGGCCATTCGTTCCCGGTCAACCGTGTCAACCAGATCGTCGGCTTCCTCAAGACTGGTGCCACTGGAAATCAGCCTGCGCACTTTCTCCTCGCGGGGCGCGTAGAGGAATACGCGAAACGTGTCGGAGCGAGCTCGTAAAAAGTAAGGTGCGCCGCGTCCGACAACTACCGCGTTCCCTTCTTCTGCGATCTTCGCCGTGATGCCCTCCATCATGCGCACCATGCAGTCGGCATCGAAGGACTCAGGTTCGGCCAGGGGGATGGCGCGTTCATAGCTTCCGCGCCAGAAGGTTTTTGCGAGACGATAGAATGCATTGTCTCGTCTTTCCTCGTGCTGTTCTACCGTGCCGCAGTCGACGTTGGCGCGCTTGGCGATCTCTTCTGTGAGTTGGTGGTCCCAGACCTTCCAGTGGAGGCGGTCCGCGAGTTGTTTGGCAATTCCCGCGCAGCCGCACCCGTACTCGCGCTCCAGCGTCACGATCCGGAACATGACACCCTCTCCCTGCTACTAGTGTACCGCCATCCCACCGCTCGAGCGCGTCTTCTTCATCAAGAGAAGCGTGGGGATCATCGCCAAAATGACATATGCAAGGATATGGAAATTATCCAGATACGCGAGCATGGTGGCCTGTCGCTGCACCGTGTTCTGGAGCACACCGTAGGCCTGCCTCTGAGCGTCGGGCGCACTTGTACCGTGAGCCACCAGTTGAGCGGCTATCCCGTTCAGCGTCGCCTGGAGGTTGGCATTGGCGCTGGTCCAGTGACTCATCAGGTCACTCAGATGCTTTTGCGTGCGTCGATCCAGCATGGTTGTGACGAACGAGATGCCCACACTGCCACCAATGTTGCGCGCCAGGTTCATCAACCCGGAAGCCGCGTTGTTCTTTTCCCTTGGCAGGTAGGCGTACGCGGAAGTGTTGATGGGAACAAACAGGAAAGCGAGTCCGACGGCCTGGAACACGCGGGCCATCACCGCGGTTTTGAAGTCGATGTCGAGATCGAACGAAGTCATATGAAACAGAGAGAACGACAACATCGACAGACCAAACAGCAACAGGTAGCGCGCGTCATAGCGGGACAAGAGCCAGCCCACGAGGGGCATGCAAACCATAATCGCGAAACCACCCGGCGAAAGCGCCATCCCGGAAAGTTCCGCGGTATAACCCATCAGGGTCTGCAGAAACAGCGGCAGTAACAGCGTGCTTCCGAGAAGCGCAAAACCCAGCATGAACATCAGCAGGTTCGAAACCGCGAAGGTTCGCTCGCGGAAGAGATGCAGGTCAATGATCGGATCTTTGTGGAGCCATTCCCACCAAATTACAAATAGAAGAGATGCGGCCGCGATGATTGCCAGCGTGGTGATGAAGTGCGACTCGAACCAGTCATCGCGCTGCCCTTTATCGAGAACGATCTGAAGACAACCCAGACCCACAGCCACCAAACCAAGGCCGATGTAGTCAATCTTCGTCTCACTCAACTTGCGGCGCTTGAAGTATGGCGGGTCCTGGATAAGGCGAGAGGTCAAAAGCAGCGACAGAATCCCGACCGGAATATTAACGAAGAAAATCCATCGCCAGGTGTAGTTGTCGGTGATCCAGCCGCCAAGCGTTGGACCGATGGCAGGGGCCATAACCACCGCGATGCCATACACGGCGAAGGCCATGCCTCGCTTCGCGGGTGGAAAGGTATCGGCGAGGATGGCTTGCTCGCTTGGCTGCAAGCCTCCGCCGCCGGCGCCCTGCAGCACGCGGAAGATGATGAGGGCCGGCAGGTTTGGTGCAAGTCCGCACAGGAACGAACTCACAGTGAAAAGGAAAACGCAACCCATGTAGAAGCGCTTGCGGCCCACGATCGACGAGAGCCACCCGCTTAACGGCAGCACGATTGCATTCGAGACCAGGTAGGAGGTCAGGACCCAGGTGCTTTCATCCTGTCCCGCAGAGAGGCTGCCAGCGATGTGGGGTAAAGCCACGTTCGCAATGCTGGTGTCGAGCACCTCCATGAACGTGGCCAGAGTTACGGCCAGTGCAATGATCCAGGGATTGACTGCGGGACGCCAAGCCTCGGCGTCGTCCACCGTGAGGGCGGCCGTGCTCATTGGCGAATCCAGACTTTCGGCTCGACCGACATCCCCGGTCGCAACTCGTGGCCCTTGGTTTCTCCCGGCTCAAACACAAGCTTGACTGGGATTCGCTGTACGACCTTCACGTAATTGCCCGTGGCGTTCTCAGGAGGCAGAAGGCTGAAGCGGGCTCCACTGGCGCCGGCAATGCTATCGACGTGGCCCTTGTAGTCCTTTCCAGTCGCGTCCACGTAAATGGTCACTTTCTGACCAACCTTCATATGGCGGAGCTGCGTTTCCTTAAAATCGGCGGTTACCCAGACATCCTCGAGAGGAATCAGGTTCATGAGGGCCTGCCCCGGCTGCACATTCTGCCCAACCTCTACCGTGCGATTGCTGACGACCCCCGTCACCGGAGCAATCACTTTGGTATACGAGAGGTTGAGTTGCGCCTGATCGAGATCCGCTTTCTTAAGTGCGGCGGCGGCCACCGCGGACACAGCGCGGGCTCGTTGAATCGAAACTTGTTTCGGGGCAGTTCCCGCCGAACGTTGATTCGCTACTGCCTGCGCCAGTCGCCCGTCCGCCTGGGCAACCTGAGCTTCCGCGGCATCCGCACTTGCGCGCCCCGCATCCACAGTGGCACTGCCTGCCTTGGCGGCTGCCACTGCCTGGTCGTATTGCTGCTGGGAAATTTCCTGCTTCTCGACAAGTTGCTTATAGCGCACCAGATCGTTTTGGGCCTTGACGTTGTTTGCTTCCGCTTGCTGCAGGTTCGCTTTCGCCGCTTCAAACTGCTGCCGGGCTGCCTTGATGCCGGCTTGGGCGTTCAACACGTCCGCGTCGGCAGAAGAAAGTAGGCTCGAAGTGTTTACCGATGTCACGGGGACATTCACAGTCGCCGCATCCGCTGTCGCCTTTGCATCGTTGTAGTCGGCCAGGGCCCGAGCCACCGCGACTTGATAATCCGTAGGATCGATCTCGACCAGAACCGTCCCCGCCTCGACGTATTGGTTGTCCTTCACGTTGAGCGTGATGACGTGCCCGGAAACCCGCGGGCTGATGGAGTTCACGTGACCGTCGATCTGCGCATCGTCGGTCGATTCGTAGCTGGCGAAGTAACGCCACAGAAAGATTCCCACCATCGCCAGGACGACGAGGCCAAAGATCAGAAACAGCCGAAAGCGCGGGTCGTGCCGCCGGCTCAGATGGGAACGTAGATCCTGCACCGATGGCGTGGGGGCTGTGGCTGGAGCCTCTTGTCCAGGTAAGGGTTTGGTTGGCGTTGCCATCTCTTATTTGCCTTTCAGATATTGCTTTACACCTTGCTCGGCGTTGCCCAGCGCGCGGGCGAGTTCCACCTTCGCCAGGTTGTGCGCATAAAGACTGGAGATGTAATTCTCATGCGCGCTGGCAACCGACTCCTGCGCTTGCACCACTTCGAGATTGTCGGTGACGCCAGCAGTAAAGCGATCTTGTGCCTGGGTGAGTGTCTGTTCGGCGAGATCCACCGTACTGCGCGCTACCTGCACCTGGTCCGACGCCGCATTCAGGTCGAGAAGCGCCGTGCGGACGTCATTATCAATCTGTCCGCGCAGATCCTCCAGCCGGGCCTTTGCCTGCCTCAATTCCGCCTCCGCTTGCAAAACGTCGGCGTGCGTTTTACCCCCTTGGAAAATGGGCACGGTCACCGTCCCTGCAACATGAAACGTGCCGTTGGAATTCCCCGGATTCACGCCAATATCACCAAAGTCTCCTTCAAGGTCGAAGGTCGGATAGAGTTCAGCGCTGGCCGCGCGTCTTGACAACTCCGCCGCTCGCGCCTGCGCAAGTGCCGCCTGATAATCGGCACGCGCCGCATATGCGCGGCGCAGGCTCTCCTCCAGCGTCGGCGGCACCAGCATGTCGTACGGAGCCTTGTCGGTCAGGATGAACTCTTGTCCCAGAGCGAGGCCAATGATGCGCGAGAGCGCCAGTTTCTGCTTGGCGAAATCGTTGCGCGCCACTATGAGCTGCTGCTGCCGGCTCTGCAGTTCTACTTGCGCGCGCAAGGTGTCGATCGCCGGGCTTACTCCCGCTTTTTGCTGATCAACCGACCGGTCATATAGGGTTTGAGCAGTCTTCACCTGAGCCTCAGCGGTCTCAACCCGGGCGGCTTCGGCAATCGCTTCGAGGTATGCATTCCCCGTTATCAGAACCACCAGTTCTCGCGCATCCTGGTATGAATAGGCTGCGGCCTTCTGGCTCTGAGCCGCGGCCCGCTCCTTCTGAATGTAGTTCCAGTTGAAAACAGACTGATCCAGAAAAGCGCGAACGTCGAGGTAGTTAAACGGCCCGACAACACGCGGAAAGCCCGCGATCGGAATCTTCAGCCCGAGCGCGGAGAGACTGGTTTGTTGAACGTCCTCCAGTCCCTTGGCCACAACATTCGGGAGCAGGTTGCTGAGTTCCTTCCACTTTGCCCCGCGCGCCGCGAGCGTGTTGTCTCCCGAAAGCAGCAGACCCAGGTTTTGTTTCAAGCCTCGGTCAATTGCGTCCAGGAAGGAAATCGGCAACGGTTCAGGAGACAGTTTTGTCTCGGGCACGCTGCCCGTGAAACCGTTCTGCTGTACCGATGGCGGGATCTCCACCGTTACCGAAGATGCGGAACCGGCACTGCTACCGGTCTGCGCAACCAGGTTTTGTAAGGGATGAATTGTAGCGAGAAACAACGTGAGAACTAGAGATTTTGAGGTTGTAGTGGACATGTTCGCTGAGCAGGATGGCCCCTTGGCGAGCCTGGCCTCAGACTACTGGCGGCTTCCGCGCATGACAATTGTATGTTGATTCGGCGAGCCGGGTTGACGATGCAAAAGGATTCTGACCTCCACGGCGCACCCCGCCCGGGTGAAATGCTCTCCTCTTTGTCGCGATTTCAGTCGGATTGGCCATTACCTTCGATACTTTCCGGTTTAACTCCTGGACGAATATTCTGAAGGCGAACCCAAGCCGGTCGAATCCCCAGCACTCCATGCAGGTACCCAGGCGCCTCCGTCCGGGCCTTCGTAAATGAATCGAACAGGTGGCTCGCGCTGATGAAGTCTTCTCCCCAGGAAAAAGTTCAGTCTTCGAGGCAGCGTGGCTGGCATCGTCGGTTCCAGAGGCATCGTTCCGATTTTCCAGTGCGGGCAGTTTTACTCCGTGAAGACGGCTACACGGAAATCCTGGGTCGATGCGGCGACATCGGGCACGGCGGACTGGGCGCGGTCTTGACGGAGGAAATCCAGAAGGACGAAGTCCTTAGCTTGGAATTGTCGCTTCCCGAGTGCGACAAACCGATAGTCGTCCGTGCCATCGTTCGATTCCGAAAAGGCTTCCTCCACGGTTTCGAATTTCTGGGACTCGCAGCCGAGCAACAGTCTGCCGTCGATGCGTTTTGCGCCGCCTTGCCGCCATCAGCCTGAAATGCGCCGCGAGTGGCAACTGGGTTACTTACGTTCGTAACCTTGGTCATCTTGTCCCGCGCTTCGTTTTCCCGCAACCTATGAGTACCCGGCACCGGGTGACGGCAGACCTCCGCTATGAGTGATCCCAAAACGACTGCACCTGGCACCGACTGGACGCGGCTCCTTACCGACCCTGATCTGGTGGGGCACCTTGGAAAGCTATTGCAAACGTATCGCGAAGCCCCTCCTGAAAAGAGGGAGGAAGCGCTCCTGGCGGCGATGCGGGAGATTAAAACGCCGACGGCCCAGACCACGTCCAACACCGACAGAGGATCAACTCCTGCCGAGCCGATGCAGGTCCCAACGCCCATTACGGCGGCGGACACGCCTCCTTTCGAACCCGACAACTACACTCCGTCCTGGGTGCAGGACCGCAGGCGGTTTCCACGAATCAAGTGCTTTGTTGCCGTCGAACTGAAAGTGGATGGTTCAGAAACACCCATCTGGGGAAACCTTTCGAATACAAGTATGGGCGGCTGCTACGTCGAAACCGTGACTCCGGTAAAGAGTGGAGCCGATGTGCAGATCGGGCTCTGGGTAGCCAGCGGCAAAATCTGGGTGAAGGGTTTCGCCCTCAACGGTATCGTGATTAAGAGCAATCCCTGCTTCGGCGTGCGCGTGAAGTTTGATATCGAACCGTCGGTGCGCGAAAGCCTCAAGCAGTTTCTGAAATTTGTCGAAACCACCACCAAAGCCCAACACAGCGAGTACAGCTACCTGCAGAAACTTCAGAAGTAAGCCTCCGCATTCCCGGCACGGCGAAGCGACCGCGCTGCGTACTTTCCATCGGAAATTCATAAACTTCGAGAGTTTGCCCGCCGCACGGCCCCACACCTCATCGGAAATTGGTACACTCTTACCTTCGGTCGAGATGAACCCTGCACTGGTCGGCAGCAATCCAATCATCTAGAAAGCTTTCCAGGTTTGCGGGGGTACCGACAATCCCTGTATGGGAGGAATGCTGCAATGGCGGTGAGTGAGCAAACGGTAGTGAGCGGAGTGCAACTGGATACGCTCTCGATCAATACCATCCGTACCTTGGCGATCGATGCTGTACAGAAAGCGAATTCCGGTCACCCGGGCGCCCCCATGGGACTGGCTCCGGTCGCTTATGCTTTGTGGCAGCAATTCCTTCGCTACGATCCTGAAAATCCAGTCTGGCCGAATCGCGACCGATTCGTGCTCTCGGCCGGCCATGCCTCGATGCTGTTGTATGCATTGCTGTACCTGACAGGCGTCCGCCGCGTAAAAGGCGACACCCAGGTCACTGACGAGCTCTCGGTCTCGCTCGACGAAATCAAAACTTTTCGCCAGCTTGGAAGCCGCACGCCCGGCCATCCTGAGTCGCATCTGACCACGGGAGTCGAAACCACCACAGGTCCACTTGGACAAGGCTGTGGCAACAGCGTGGGAATGGCCATTGCTGAGCGCTGGCTTGCTGCCACCTACAACCAGCCGGGCTTTGAAATCTTTAACTACAACATTTATACGATCTGCGGCGACGGCGACATGATGGAAGGCGTGAGTTCCGAAGCTGCCTCCCTTGCCGGACATCTCAAGCTCAGCAATCTGTGCTGGATTTACGACAACAATAAAGTGACGCTTGATGGTCCGGCCGCCTGGTCCTTCAGCGAGGATGTGATGACTCGCTTCGTGGGATACGGGTGGAATGTGACCCGCGTCAGCGATGCCAACGACCTCAGCATGCTGGCGCGCGCATATCGAACGTTCCTCGAGACTCGCGACAAGCCGACTCTCATCGTGGTCGACAGTCATATCGGCTATGGCTCCCCGCACAAGCAAGACAGCAGCGAAGCTCATGGAGAGCCGTTGGGAGAAGAGGAAGTCCGTCTCACGAAGCGGAACTACGGGTGGCCCGAGGATGCGAAATTTCTTGTGCCGGAAGGCGTCAAAGAACATTTCCGCGAAGGGATTGGCAAGCGCGGTCGCGAACTCCACTCGCAGTGGGTCAAGCTCTACAACGAATACGCCAAGCAATACCCTCAACTCGCTGAACAGCTGACACTTATGCAGCACCGCGAGCTTCCCGCAGGATGGGACAAGAACCTGCCGTCGTTCCCTGCCGACCCTAAAGGTATGGGCACGCGCGAAAGTTCCGGCAAGGTTCTAAACGCTGTGGCCCAGAACATCCCGTGGATGATCGGCGGTTCGGCCGATCTGGGCAATTCGAACAAGACCGCCCTGAAGTTCGAAGGCGCGGGGAACTTCGACCGTCCCTCATATAGCGGAAGAAACATTTTTTTCGGCGTGCGTGAGCACGCGATGGGCGCGGCATTAAATGGGATGTCAGTTTCCAAGTTGCGTCCCTTCGGCGGAACTTTCTTCAACTTCAGCGACTACATGCGCCCCACGATTCGTTTGGCGGCTCTAATGGAAACGCCGGTGATTTACATCTTCACTCACGATTCCATCGGACTGGGCGAAGATGGGCCGACGCATCAGCCGATTGAGCAACTGGCGGCTCTGCGCGCGGTGCCAAACATAGTTGTGCTTCGGCCCGGCGACGCGAATGAGGTGGTTGAGACGTGGAGAGCCGCGATGCAAATCAACCACGGCCCCGTGTTGCTGGTGCTGACCCGTCAGGCGGTGCCGACGCTCGACCGCACGAAGTATGCAGCCGCCTCCGGCGTAGCCAAAGGTGCCTACGTTCT
>Ga0307474_10002623_pt1 | contig 12922 bp, 10 predicted proteins | sample atmos_gasesECM1C_2_FD_203312 | JGI IMG/M metagenome (GOLD analysis project Ga0307474, IMG submission 203312) | Hardwood forest soil microbial communities from Morgan-Monroe State Forest, Indiana, United States - atmos_gasesECM1C_05 | ecosystem: Environmental > Terrestrial > Soil > Temperate... | reverse complement strand
GGCGGAAAATCAGGTCAATCATGATTCGTTTCTCGGGTGACGAAGCGGTGCGCAAAAACACTTCGCCGGTGTTTTACGAATTCGCTTCCGCAAACTTAGTCGATCGAAACCAGTCGCAACAACCGGAAGTCGCTCAGCATTTTGCCAGTGCCCAAAACCACCGATGCCAACGGATCATCCGCGATCGAAACCGGCAACCCGGTTTCCTCCCGGATCCGCTTGTCCAGATTCTTGATCAACGCCCCGCCGCCGGTCAGCACGATCCCCCGGTCGCTGATATCCGCAGACAATTCCGGCGGCGTTCGTTCCAGCGCCACCCGAATCGCATTCAAAATCGTCGAAATACATTCCGACAGCGCCTCGCGGATTTCGCTGTCGTCAATCGTCACCGTCCGCGGCACGCCTTCGATCAAATTCCGGCCCTTCACTTCCAGCGTCAACGGCTTCTCCAGCGGATACGCCGACCCAATCTCGATCTTGATCTGCTCCGCCGTCCGCTCGCCCACCAGCAAATTGTATTTGCGCTTCAAATAATGCATCACCGCTTCGTCCATTTCGTTTCCGGCCACTCGCACCGACCGCGAATAGACGATCCCGCTCATCGAAATAACCGCGATGTCCGTGGTCCCGCCGCCGATATCCACCACCATGTTTCCCGACGGCTCTTCGATCGGCAGCCCCGCGCCAATCGCCGCGGCCATGGCCTGCTCCACCAGGTACACTTCGCTGGCTCGTGCGCGATACGCCGAATCCTGCACCGCCCGCTTTTCCACTGGAGTAATTTCGCTCGGCACCCCAATCACAATCCGCGGATGCACCAGCACCCGCCGGTTATGCGCCTTCTGGATAAAATACGTCAGCATCTTTTCGGTGACTTTGAAATCCGCAATCACGCCGTCCTTCATCGGCTTGATCGCCACCACGTTGCCCGGAGTGCGCCCCAGCATGTCTTTCGCTTCGCGCCCCACCGCCACCACGTCGCCGCTGTTTTTGTTGATCGCTACGATGGAAGGCTCGTTAACGACAATCCCTTTGCCTCGCGCGAACACCAGCGTGTTCGCTGTTCCCAAATCGATGGCCAGGTCGGATGAAAACAAACTGAACACCGACCGCATGTTGTAGCCGTTTTTCGTCACGTCGTGCGTCCCCCAGATTCCATTTGAACGCCGCTGCGGGCGGCGCATAAATTAAAATTGCAAAAATTATTATCTTACGGGATTACCACTTCCACTCGCTTCGTCGCTGTGCCGCCGCGCCGGTTCTGCCCCGTAATTATGATTTCGTGGCTTCCTTTCGTCATGGCGGGTAGAAAATGACGAAAATGCCCATCAGCCTGAATGCTCGCGACCTGCTCGCCGTTGATAATCAACGCCGCGCCCGGTTCGGTGCGGCCCACCACTTCCACTAAATTCCCCTGCAGCTCGGTCGAATCGATCTCCAGCAGCATTTCCAGTTCTTTGCCGTGCACCACCAGCGAAAACTTGAACGAATCGCTCACGTCGCTGGTCTTGCCATCCGCATCGATCGCTCGCACCCGCCAGTAATAATCCCCGGGCTCGAGCCCCACCACGTCCACGCTTTCGGTCGCCGTTTTTTTATCCTGCACCAGATGGCTGAACGCCGCCGTCGTGCTGGCCTGGAATTGATAAGTCTTCGCCGTCGCTACCGGGTTCCACGAAAAATGCACCGGATCGCGTTTCGGATCCCCCACGATGATCGGCTGCAGATTCAGCGGCGTCACCAGTTGCGGCGGCGCCAGCACCTGCGATTTCGTTATCGCTCCCCCCGTAGGGAACGTTACGCGCTCCCACTGCCCGATGTCCAGATGCTCGCTGCCGCGCGCCAGTTGCGCGCTGCCTGAAGCCACCGTGAATTCCTGCTGCTTCGTTTCCGGGTTGCTGCTTACCGCCGCGCGGCTATTGGCCTGCAGCGACGCCACCGCATTCTCGAACGACACTTCCGCCTTCGATCCCGCCACTTCCCAGGTTCCAGTCGCCAAGTCCACTTGTCCGGAAGTGATGTGCACCCCGACCGACGACGCGTGATCCTGCTCCACCAAATTTTCTTCCACCGTCACCAGCGTATCGCCCTTGGCCGTGTACGTCGTGCCGTCGGCGAAGGCCATGCGCGCCACGCCTTCCGATCCGGTCTGGATCAGGTCGCCCTTATCCAGCGTCATTTGGTAGTCTGCGTTTTCCCACGTCACCGAATTTACTTTCTTCACCTGGACTTTCCCGTCCAGGTTCACGAACCGCGCCTGCCGCGCGTTGATCGTCGCCACTCCCGTGTCTTTCGGCGTCATCGACTCCGAAAGCTTTTTGGCAATCGCGCTGGTCCCCTCCGGAAACACAAAATACGTCAGCGAGAAAATGATCCCCAAAATCAGCAGCCCATACAGGATCACCGTCTTATAGGTGACCGTATGCCAGTACACTTCCACCCGTGAAATCTTGGGCTTGGCCGGCGCCGCAGTTTTCATGTCAGACATAGTCAGGATAGCCAGTTTTGAGGCTTACCAAGAAATTTAGCACCACCCGCGAACCCACGCCAACCCCGCGCAACCCAAGTTGCCCAATCGCTACCCCCTTCGCCTCCAATCAGTTAACCCGGTACTAGAACGACCGTCACGCGTGTCGGCTTCGCCCCTGCATTTGCGTTCGAGCGCTCACGTTCACCGCCAGAAAACCAGCGCCGGAGGCGCGGAATAGGTTAGCCCGGGCCGTAAGGCCCGGGAACAAAACGAAAAATAAGCCCCAAGCACCGGAGGTGCGGCACACCACGTTATCTACGCCCCCGCCGTTGCCCTCGCACTTGCTTTTCCGGGTGCCCCATCCTTTGCGTTCCCCAACAAAGGGTGGGAACTGTTGCGCCTCAGTTCAAGTTGTCATCTCGAGCGAGGCGCGGCCGTCTCTGCCGCGCCGACGAGGGACCTCTCTTCGATTTTCACTTCTTGCCCGGCCGTCGACAACCACCTAACATGTGCGCAAGGACCCACACCCCCTAATGATTGGCACCACGGTCTCCCACTACCGCATCATCGAAAAAATCGGCGGCGGCGGTATGGGCATCGTCTATAAAGCCGAAGACACTCGCCTGAAGCGCTTCGTGGCCCTGAAATTTCTTCCCGAACAGTCCGTCCTGGATCACGCCACCCTGGAACGCTTCGAACGCGAGGCCCAGGCCGCGTCCGCCCTGGATCACGCCAACATCTGCACCATTTATGAAATCGGCGAGCACGATGGCAAACCGTTCATCGCCATGCAGTTTTTAGAAGGCCAAACCCTCAAGCACCTGATCAACGGCCGCCCCATCCCCGTGGACCAACTGCTGGAATACGCGGTCGAAATCACCGACGCGCTCGATGCCGCCCACGCGCAGGGAATTATTCACCGCGATATCAAGCCCGCAAACATCTTCATCACTAAACGCGGCCACGCAAAGATTCTGGATTTTGGCCTCGCAAAACTCGGTCCCGTGACCGACGCCTCTGGCCTCACCGCCGGCGCCACTCAGCTTCCGCCGGAAACGCTCACCAGTCCCGGCACCTCAGTTGGCACCGTCGCCTATATGTCGCCGGAGCAGGTCCGCGGCAAAGATCTCGACTCCCGCACCGACCTGTTTTCTTTCGGTGTCGTACTCTACGAGGCCGCCACCGGCGTCATGCCCTTTCGCGGAGAAACTTCCGGCGTTATCTTCGACGCCATCCTCAACCGCGAACCAACTGCGCTAGTGCGCCTGAATGCGGATGTGCCGGGCCGCTTGGAAGAAATCATTCACAAAGCACTAGAGAAAGATCGCAACTTGCGTTATCAGCACGCCGCGGACATGCGTGCGGATTTGCAGCGTGCCCGCCGCGATATCGAATCCGGCCATCGCGCCGCGATCCTTAAATCAGACGGAACCGCTGAAGCGGATCTCTCACCGACTCCCAGCGCGGCAGATTCATCGTCGAAAAGAAATGCTGGAGGCATGACGGGCCAATCAGATTCCGAGTCAAGATCCGCATCATCCCCGCTCGGCAGCGGCGCTGCGGCAGCAACCTCGCCGACCTCGGCCTCGACTGTTTCACCCCTCGACCAACCGCCAATCCGCAAGTCTTGGACCGCGCAGCGCATCGTCTCGATGGCCGCCCTACTGCTGGTTGCAATCGCAATCTTGGGGGCCTACCTGCTGCTGCGACACAAACCCGACGAGCCCTTTCGCAACTACACTGCCGACCCCATTACCGATAGCGGCACCGCGTCGTCCACAGCTGTTTCACCCGATGGTAAATTTCTCGCGATCGTCGACGTCAGCGCGACCCGTTACAGTCTGCGTTTGCGGAATGTGGCCACCGGCAGCGATACCGAGGTGGCTCACACCGCCTCCAAGCTCCCAATCGCCGGCCCTCATTTTTCTCTCGACGGCAATTACATTTATTTTTGCGAGTTTGACACTCCCGTTTCCGCTGCCTGCAATATGTATCGTGCGCCGGTCCTGGGCGGCACCGCCGAGGTGATTGCCCGCAATACCGACGGAGACTTGACCTTCTCTCCCGATGGCAAAAGTATCGCGTATTCCAGAAGCAACGATCCCGATGCCGGCAAGTGGCTTCTGTTGCGAGCCAACCTCGACGGCTCCGGTGAAAAAATATTGCTCACCACCACGGCAACGGAATCTCCCATTTACTTGGCGTGGTCTCCCGACGGCCGGCGCATTGCTATCTCCACCTTCAGCTTTCGGGGCCAGAGCCTCGGCCAAATCGCCATGTTTGATTTGACCCGCAACCAGCTTGAAGATTTTGTCAAATCCAACAATCGATTGCCGTTCGGCGTGGCCTGGACTCCCGACAGCACTTCGCTCCTTTGCGTCTACATCGAACTGGGCACTCATAACTTGACCTATCAAATCGGTTCGTTCGCTTATCCCAGCGCCGTTTTTCGCACCATCACCAATGACGTTTCCTCCTATCGCAGATTCAGTTTGTCCGCCGACGGCAAATCACTGGCCGCGGTTCAGATCCAAACCACCAGCCAACTCGATATTCTGCCGGCGAATGGGAATGGAACGGCCTCACCTGTGCCAGGTATCGGCCGCCAGGGTTACGTCGGAGGGTTTGAGTGGACTTCGGCGCGCGATCTCTTGGTTTCAGAAGGCGCCCGACTGGTGCGATTGAAGCTGGACGGATCGAGTCAAGCCACCCTGCTCAGCAATAACGCTGGTTTCATCATGAATCCGGTTGCTTGCGATGCCGATCGTTACGTCGCAATTACCTGGATTTTTCATTCCGACTCCGGTGCCGTTCATATTTGGCGTGCCAATAGCGATGGCTCCGGCAAGACCCCTTTGGTTCAACTGGGTGGCAACGGCGTTCTTTGGGGCTGCTCGCCCGATGGCAAGTGGCTCTATTACTCCGACAATCCGCCAATGTCCGGCGTCTGGCGTGTGCCTTCCGTCGGCGGCACGTCCGAAGTTGTACCCGGTCTCGAGTATCCAGACGCGAGTGCCCAGGCCCTGGCCATCTCGCCCGACGGAAAATTTCTGGCGGTCTTCGTTAACCGCCTGGTGTCACGCACCAACGTCAACTCCATCGACATTTGGAATCTCGACGCACCTGGTAAGCCAACTCCTCGCACCATTCATCTCGACGCCGATCTCAATGTCGTTTTTTACCAGCCCGGACCGCCCAGCGCCGCCGGCTTGCACTGGACTCCGGGAAACAAAGCCCTCGCCTACATCGTCGAAGAAAACGGCGTCGATAACATTTGGACTCAACCCCTCGACGGCTCCAAGCCGACCAAGCTCACCAATTTCACAACTCAAAAAATCGCCGACTTCCGCTGGTCCCCCGACGGCAAAAATCTCGCCGTCCTCCACTACACCGACACCGCCGACGTAGTCCTCCTCCACCAATCCGAAGCCACCCGCTAGATCGCCCCGGGCACCTTGTCCACGCGTGTGTACTTGCATGATATCCATACCTATGTGTTATCATGCATCGCCACCGTGTCCGGACAGACCAAAATTCCCGGTGGAGGAGCGAACGCATGTTGCGCACGGCCAAATGCCCCGATTCGCCATGCACGAATACCCAAGACCCTCCCGGCCTCGTCCCACTGCAATTTCTAATCGTCACGCTTGCGATTAGAATTCGCCGCAACTTCATGAAAACAAATGCCAGCCATGCGTCCTAATCGTCACTTTAAGGGGTGTTTTCGCACAACCGCCGGATCACATCCAGTCGCGGCCAGAATTTCTAATCGACAGTTCAGGCGATTAGAAAACATCTCCAAACCCATGAAAACAAAGGCCCACCGCGATTTCTTATCGACAGTGTCTCTCGCGGGCCAGACTCATGAATTCAACCACCACTTCCATATTCAAATTTCCGTTTTGCGCCCACTCCCTCACCCGCCATTTTCCGTTTTCGAATTTCCATTTTCCGCCCTTACGCTGCCATTTTGGTGGTTGACCGCAACCCCGTCCTTTCGCCAGACTAGTCCTCCCAAAGACCTTGGCGCGCCAGCCAGCCGCTGCCCCGCGAACTCGTCGCGGCCGCCGCTGCACCGGCGTATGATTCACTGCGAGGAACCTCAACATGACTGAAATCTTCGGCGAACTTCTTCCCCCCGCGCGCTTGATGCTCACTCCCGGCCCTTCCAACATGGACCCGCGCGTGTACCGCGCCCTGGCCACTCCGCTGGTCGGCCACATGGATCCGTGGTTCACCGAAATGATGGGCGACGTGCAGGTCATGCTGCGCCGCGTCTTCCAAACTCAGAACCGCATCACCTATCCCATTTCCGCGTCCGGCTCGGGCGGCATCGAAGCCTCGGTCATGAACGTCCTCGAGCCCGGCGACGAATGTATCGTCTGCTCCAATGGCTGGTTCTCCGAACGCATGGCGGTGATCGCCGATCGCGCCCCCGGCGCGAAAGTGATTCGCGTCGAAGCGCCCTACGGCCGAACCGTCGATCCCGAAGACGTCCGCCGCGCCGGAAAAGGCAAGAAAATCAAATTCGTCGGCCTGGCCCATGGCGAGACCTCCAGCGGCGTGGTCCAGAATCTCGACCACTACCGCAAAGTCGCTGACGAACTCGGCGCTCTCCTCGTCGTCGACGCCGTCGCCACCCTGGCGGGCATTCCGCTCAACGTCGAAAAACAGAAAATCGACATTTGCTTCAGCGGTTCGCAAAAAGCGCTGAGCGCGCCCCCGGGCATGGCGCCCATCACCGTCAACGCCCGCGTCGAAGAAGTCATCAAGGCCCGCAAAACGCCCGTGGCCAGTTGGTATTTCGATTTCATGCCGATCATGACCATGTGGGGCAGCGAGCGCACCTATCACCACACTCCGCCCATCTCGCTGATTTTCGCCATGCGCGAAGCGCTGCGCCTCGCGCTCGAAGAGGGCCTCGAAGCGCGCTGGGACCGCCACCGCACCAATCAGCAGGCGCTCGTCGCCGGCCTCGAAGGATTGGGACTCGAACTCTTTGTCACTGATCCCGCCGACCGCCTGGTGACCGTCACCAGCGTCACCATTCCCGCCGGTATCGATGACCGCAAAGTGCGCCAGCAACTGCTCGATGAATTCAATATTGAGATCGCCGGCGGCTTCGGCGCGGTGAAAGGCAAAATCTGGCGGGTCGGCCTGATGGGCTATTCGAACCAGAACACCAACGTCCTGCTTTTCCTCGCCGCCTTCGAAAAAGTTTTGCTCGACCAGGGCCTGCGCGTCCCCGCCGGTGGCGGAGTCGCCGCCGCCGTCGAAAGCTACCGCCATGCCGGACAAACCGCCACCATGGCTGGCGCCCGGAAGTAGTATGATTTCGTTTCACGAAATCGAAATGAGAGGTAAGGAGCGGCATGGCTAAGACAGAAGTCGCCTGGATTCCTAACGTAGGCGCGATGAGCGATTTCATCGGAGCTTTCGACGTCCCGTCGAAAGTCACCGACTACGTCTACCGCTGCCGCTTCTCCCATTGCTGGAACGGCACCGCTACCCGCCACAGCGACACCATGGATTGCAAATTCTACGTCGACGGCAAAGGCGTAATCACCGGCCTGTCGCATCCCGGTTTTGTCGATTTCCGCACCCGCATCGGCCGCAACTTGACGGACCGAGAAGCCAGCTACATCGGCGCCGAATATTTGCGCGAACGCCTCGAACAAGAAGACGAACACGCGCTCTACGACATCTCCACCGCCGACGTCACCCGCATCATCGATAAAATCGGTATTCGCTAAACTACCCGGAGCTACGGAGTGGCAGGTTTTGGTTTCGCCGCGGAATTTTTCGAAAACGACCGGACGTAATTCACCAGGTTCCACATTTCATCAGGCTTGAGCCGGTTCTCCTCGCCCGTCATTTCGCCCTTTCCATTCTTGATGACGTAAAACAATTCGCCGTCAGTCTTGTCTTTCAGCGCGGCCGGATCGGTGAAGTCCAATAGCTTTACTTTCATGTCCGGGGCCAGGTCGCCCTTGCCGTCACCGTCTTTTCCGTGGCACATGGCGCAATCGTATCCGTAGGTTTTCTTGCCGGCAGCCAGTGACGCCGCGGTGGGTTTCACCGGATTCGGAACCTTGGCCGCCTCGGGCGGCATTTTGAATTCCGCGGCAGGCGCCGCGGGTTTTTGATCCTGCGCCGAAACGTAAAGGCAAGAAATCGCGAGAAGCGAGACCAGGCAGAGGGCGATGCGCATAGAACCTCCCACGAACGAGAACCTTTTCTGTAGTTTCGAGGGATTCTACTCCCACCGCAGGAAGGGCGGGAAGAAAACTTTGGCGAACTTGCGGCCTTCGCAAACGACAACCACTCCAGTCACACGGTCGGGTTTCAGGCGTCGGAGAGCGACTCGTTGAATTCGTTTTTGTCTTTGAGTTCGCCCACTTCGAGAATTTCGCCGCAATCGAGACATTCTACGTACTGGGCGTCGTCATCCTTGGCGATCACTTGCGTTCGCCGGTGCGGGCACTTCGGTTCAGGGGTTGACATAGGCGCTCCAGAGCGCAAAGTGAATGATAGCACCGGGAGTTTGGCGCGACGAAGGGTGGTTGACAAACTTCCGGTAACACACTATCAGTCTCAGGAACACAGCCGAAGGCGAGAAACTTGAGCGCGGAAATAACTTCGCAACGACGTCTGGGAACCATGTTGTTCTACGGGATCGTCGCCATTCTGGCGTATCTCGTGTTTCTGGTATTCCAGCCGTTCTTACCGGCACTGGCTTGGGCGGTAGTGATTGTGGTGGTGTCTTACCCCTGGTACCAGCGCGTACGGAAGCGTTTCAGTCCGACGGTGGCATCCCTTATTTGCACCTTGGGCGTCACCCTGATTTTAATCGTGCCTACTATTCTCGTGATGGGCGCGTTTGTGCGCCAGGGCGTGCAGGCGGTACAAACGGTGCAAGCCCAGGTGGCCACGGGTCACTTTGAGTGGGTGAATCGGCTGTGGATGGAAATCGAATCGAAATTTCCGGATGCGAATCAAGCGAATCTAGCCACGATCCTGAGCCGTTACACGGATCAGGGCGCGACTTTCGTCGCGACCAAGTTGGGGACGGTGCTGCGCAACACGGCGTCGTTTCTTTTTCATCTGAGTGTGACCCTGCTCGCCATGTTTTATCTCTATCGCGATGGAGAAGTGTTCATGGCCCGGGTGCGGGCGCTTTTGCCATTTGAGACACAACATCGCGACCGGATGCTCAAAGAATCGCGCGACCTGATTTTCGCGAGCGTGGTGTCGAGCGGGGTGGCGGCTGCGGCCCACGGCGTTTTGGGCGGATTGGCATTTGGGATAGCGGGAATTACGGCGCCCATTTTCTGGGGCGTGATGATGGGATTTTTTTCGTTGATTCCATTGGTGGGGTCCGCGCTGATTTGGTTACCTGCGTCGATCAGTCTGATCTCGGAAGGACATGTTGGTGCCGGGATTGCTCTGGCGCTTTTTTGCAGCGTGGTGGTGGGACTCGTAGACAACGTGGTACGGCCCTGGGTCATCAGCGGGCGCGCCGAAATGGGCGGCCTAGTGGTATTCATCAGCGTGTTGGGCGGGATCGCCGTTTTTGGATTGCTGGGCGTGATCGTCGGGCCAATCATTGTGGCGACCGGCGCGAGCCTGCTGGACCTGTATGTGCCGGAGGCGCGACCTGGAAACCCTACGGATGAAGTCAGCGCAGATCAAAACCGCGTCGTGCTAGAGTAGCGCGCTTCGGAACCGTTGAATGAGCAAGAAGTCCAAAACAAAAAAGATCGAAGTGAAACGCGTCGGGCCGCAGCATGCCGGACTGCCGCCGGAAAAATTGCGTTGGCGGTGCGACCCTTCGCGAATTCCGTTTGAGACCACGGCGGAAGTTTCTCCATCCACGGGCGATCCGGGGCAGGAACGAGCATTACGAGCGCTGCGCATGGGTGTGGAAATGACCGCGCCTGGGTACAACCTGTTCGTGTGCGGACTTTCCGGAACCAGCCGCGGCGGGATGATTGTGCGCATGATCGAGGGCATGCGTCCGGAAAGCGAATTGGCGCCGGATCGTGCGTACGTAAACAATTTCAAAAATGCGGACCGGCCTCGATTGCTTACTCTGCCGCGCGGCCAGGCCAACGCATTCAAAAAAGAAGTAGAGTCGGGAATCGATTTTCTGCGGCGCAGAATTCCGCAGGTTTTCGAAGGCGAACCATTTCAGCGGCAAAAAACGCGCATCGTGGAACGTTTCACCCAACGCGAGAAAGAATTAATGGACGACTTCACGCGGCGGATCGCGCGCGAACAGTTTGCGCTGGGCCGCATGCAAGTGGGCGCGGTGGCCCTGCCGGAGATTTTTCCGCTGCTGGAAGGGCAGATGGTGCCCATCGAAGAGGTTCCCAAGCTGGTGCAGGAAGGGAAACTGGAGAGCACCGCGGCCGAGGAACTCGAAAGGAAATACGACCAGTTCCGCCAGGAATTTACGATCGTTTACCGGAAGACGCTTTCGCTCTCCCGCGAACTGGCCAGCGAAATGAGCTATCTGGAGCAGGAAGCGGCGTCAGTGCTGGTGGACGGCGTGATTGAAGAACTGAAAGAAAAATATCCGAGTACTTCGATCGCGGAGTATCTGGAAGAAGTGCGCCACAACATTCTGGACAATCTGGAGCCATTTAAGGAGCGCGAAGGGGAAGAGGATCAGCAGCCGCCTTCGGAAGGTGGCGGAGGCCCGCGAATGGAGCGCCCAGAACGCGATCCGTTCCGGGTCTATGGCGTGAATGTGATTCTGGCGCACGGAGAGAAAGAAAAATGCCCGGTGGTCTTCGAGACCATTCCGACCTACGCGAATTTATTCGGCACGATTCATCGCAGTTATGACACGCGCGGCGGCTGGAATTCAGACTTCATGGACTTGCGCGGTGGCTCGCTACTGCGCGCGGACGGCGGGTTCCTGGTGATGTATGCGCTGGATACGCTGACCGAGACGGGAGTGTGGCGGACGCTGAAACGGACGCTGAATCACGGGAAGCTGGAGATCCAGCCGGTGGATGCATTTTTCCCGTTCAGTACCGCGACCATGAAGCCGGAGCCGATTGACGTCCACGTGAAAATTATTCTCATCGGCGACCGTGACATGTACGAGCTGCTTTACGATTTCGAGGAAGATTTCAAAAAGATTTTCAAAGTGCGCGTCGAATTCGACGAAGAAATGAAGTGGAGCGACGCGGTGATCGGCGAATACGCCGGGCGGCTGCGAAAAATCTGCGACGACGAAAAATTGTGCGCGTTCGACCGCGGCGCGTTTGCGGCGATTCTGGAGCATGGCGTGCGGCTAGCGGGGCGGCGGGGAAAAATCACCACGCGCTTTTTCGATCTGGCGGACCTGGCGCGCGAGTCGTCTTACATCGCGCGAAACGATAAGCGCAACGTGGTCACCGCGAAAGACATACGCGAATCGCTCGATTCCAAAATCGCGCGGAACAACCTGATGGAAACGAAGATCCGCGAAATGATCGAGCAGAACTTGCTTTTTATCGATACCACCGGATCGCGGATCGGCCAGGTGAACGGATTGAGCGTGATGGAGATCGGCGGGTACGCGTTTGGCAAGCCGGTGCGGATCACGGCGGCCACCTCTCCTGGGAAAATTGGGATTATCAATATTGAACGGGAAGCGAATCTGAGCGGGCGTTTTCACGATAAGGGCGTACATATTATCTCCGGCTACATGCGCCGAACTTTCGCGCAGGATAAACCACTGGCGCTTTCGGCGAGTCTTTGCTTCGAGCAATCGTATTCGGGAGTCGACGGCGACAGCGCCAGTTCGACCGAGATTTATGCGTTGTTGTCCGCGCTCTCCGGAATTCCGATTCGCCAGGAGCTGGCGGTGACCGGTTCGGTAAACCAGCAGGGAGATATTCAGCCGATTGGCGGAGTGAACCAAAAAATCGAAGGATTTTACGACATCTGCAAGATGAAAGGGTTGACCGGCACGCAGGGCGTACTGATCCCGGCGGAAAACGTGGACGATCTAATGTTGCACGACGAAGTGGTGGAGGCCGTCGCGAAGGGGCGTTTTCATTTGTATCCGGTGGCGACGGTGGAGCAGGGAATTGAGATTTTGACCGGCACGCACGCGGGAAAGCGATTGCCGACCGGTAAGCACGAGCCCGACACTGTGTTCTCTAAAGTGGACAAACGCTTGCACGAGATGGCGATGACCATTCGTGATTTCGAGCACTAGGGCCGCGTGGAAGGGGCGGCTGGCCAGTGATTTAGACCAACTTGCGCATTTTTATAGTGATGGGCAGCGATTGGCCGTGACGGTCGATCAGCAGCTTATATTCATGTCCCACCTGACGAAATAAATCTCGAATCGCCGAAAGGGTGAGGTCCGCGGCGGGTTCCTCATCGATGCCGGCAATCACGTCGCCTTCCTTCAATCCCGCGTCGGAGCCCGGAGTTCCCGAGCGCACCTGC